>Ga0185342_1000569_pt1 | contig 17948 bp, 17 predicted proteins | sample ConPoolayeEmetaG_FD_128045 | JGI IMG/M metagenome (GOLD analysis project Ga0185342, IMG submission 128045) | Hot spring microbial mat communities from California, USA to study Microbial Dark Matter (Phase II) - Cone Pool mat layer E metaG... ...
ATATAACATACATGTCAGATAATGCACATAAATACGAGTTAGGAACCTTTCAGATGCAAATATTATGGCTTCTAAAGAACGAACCTATGCATGGATATGCTATAATGAAAAAACTAGAAAATATGAGAAGGGATAAAGTACAACACAGTACTCTTTATCCAGCATTACAGAAACTAACAAAAAGCGGATATATAGAAGTAAGAGAAAAGGGAGAGCGGCAGAAAAAGATCTATGCACTTACCCCTATCGGAAAGAGAATTATGGAAAAAAGTTGTGAGGATTTTGTACTTGCTTTTTCTGATATAATTCAAGACTATAAATGCAGGAAATGCAATGTAAAAAATTGCGGTGAGAATGAATGAAGGTATATCTTGATCATGCTGCAACAACACCAGTAGACAAAAGAGTACTAGATGCAATGCTACCGTATTTTAGTGAGAAATACGGAAATCCCTCCTCTATTTATGGTTTTTCAAGAGAAGCACGAGAGGCTATTGAAGAGGGGAGAACTGAGGTAGCAAGATTGATAGGCGCAGACCCCTCTGAAATAATTTTTACTTCTGGCGGTACAGAAGCAGACAACCTCGCCATAAAAGGAACGACGGCTGCGCATGAAGGAAAGCACATCATTACTTCTGCGATAGAGCACGCCGCAGTTCTTGCTACATGCGAAGCCCTTAAAAAACAAGGGTATGAGGTCACGTATGTTTCTGTAGATAAAGACGGCATAGTTTCTGTTAAAGAGATAGAAGACGCGATACGGGATGACACCGTTCTTATTACGATCATGCACGCAAACAACGAGATAGGGACGATACAGCCGATAGCAGAGATAGGTAAGATCGCGCATGAAAGGGGAATTGTTTTTCATACAGATGCTGTGCAAAGCATTGGGAAAGTACCTATAGACGTAAATGAACTCAATGTCGATCTTCTTTCAATCTCTTCTCATAAAATTTACGGACCGAAAGGGATAGGAGCACTTTACGTAAGAAATGGCACGAATCTCGCACCGCTTCTTCATGGAGGTGGACACGAGCGTGGCATTCGCTCTGGCACGGAGAATGTTCCTGGTATTGTAGGATTTGGAACCGCTGCACAGATAGCTGCTAGAGAGATGAATTCTGATGCCGAAAGAACAAAAAGATTAAGAGACAGATTGATAGACGGAGCACTTGAAATAGAAAATAGTTGGCTTAATGGTAGCAGAGAAAAAAGACTTCCAGGAAACGCAAATTTGGGATTCAGGTTTATAGAAGGGGAGGCACTTATTTTAGAGTTGGATGGTCATGGAATATATGCAAGTACTGGAAGTGCGTGCTCTTCAAGATCGCTTGAGCCAAGCCATGTATTAAGAGCGATAGGATTACCGCCTCATGAGTGCCACGGCTCTTTAAGAATGACTCTCGGAAAAGAAAACACAGAAGAGGAGATAGAATATGTTTTAGAAGTGCTTCCAAAGGTCGTAGAAAAACTTAGAAAGATATCTCCGTTCAAGAAAGATTTTGGCGAATACGAGAAATCGCTTCGAAAAAGCTCTGGAGGTAATACTCATGTACACTGAAAAACTTATGGAACATTTTAGAAACCCGAGGAATATGGGAAGAATGGAAAATGCAGATGGCATCGGAAAGGTTGGAAATCCAGTATGCGGAGATGTTATGTATATTTACATAAAAGTAAAAGAGAACAGAATAGAAGATATAAAATTCGAGACATTTGGTTGTGCTGCGGCGATAGGAACGAGCAGCATGATTACAGAACTTGCAAAGGGTAAAACATTAGAAGAAGCTATGAAGATAACAAATAACGATGTGGCTAAAGAACTTGGTGGTCTGCCGCCTATAAAGATGCATTGTTCTGTTCTTGCAGCTGATGCCCTGAAAGCAGCAATAAATAACTATTTAGAAAAAAATAGAAAATGAGATTAGAAAGTTTTTCCAAAGCCTTTTTTTATTAAGTCAACAAATAGTTTCTTAGGAAGCACGATAGAAACCGTGCATCCACACTTAGAACATCTAAAATTATTACCTTTATAATCAGAACGATCTGCTACTTTCCCGCAATTGCCACATATCTCAACAAAATTCTTGCTCATTTATAGTCCTCTATTTTATATTATTTTCTCTTTTTTTAGTTTTTTCTTTACTCAGACTGTGGTTTTCTTGCAGTCTCTGTACGACCTTTTCATAATCTTTTAAAGGAACAGTCATTATCAAATGACTACCGCATCTTGGACATGTGAATAAGTTTCTTTTTGTTGTCATCGATACCATTTTGCCACACTTTGCACATATTTCTACTTCTTCCATGTTTTTTTTACAGAGTAGGGCGTTTAAATATCTTTGTTTTTGCAGGCAGTATTATCAGGGAATCACATATGTAGGAAAATGTTTTTTCAAGATTTTTTTCTTCAGCAGGATAAGTATAAAATATTGAAAAAATCCGGTCGCCGGTGTAGAATATAAATCGTTTACCTGCAAATGTTCTTCCTTTATTTTCATACCAATAGGTAGCTGTGAAGCACGGATACCCCATAAATTTTGATGGACAAGCCTTGGCTATCATGCCAGAAGAGGAGGACTCTATCTCGTTCTTTGCGTATTTCTTAAAATTAAACTTTAGAGGTATGATTGTTTCGACCCCTATTCTAATCTGCGAATTGCTTCTTTTTGAATGAAAAACTACTGCATACCCACCTTCATCTACTACTACAGGCGGGTCGTACTTCCAATCTTTAGGATAGAAAATCGAAAAATGACCATAAAAATCGTCGTAATTTTTAAAATGAGTCTTCTCAAATTCTGGCTCGCGCTGTTTATATTTAAAAATATTTTTTACAGCATCTAAGAGACTTGGTTTCATTAGTTATTGTTTAAATGAAAATGCTTTCAAACATTCCTCTTCTATGGGATGGAGCTTCGCGGGAATAATAATAGAGAAGGGCGGCTTTCCAAGATCTTCTTTCTTGAGATCTTCTATTTTTCCGTACGTTATCTTTTCATCCTTCTCTCCGAGCCTTGAGAGAACTATGGCTTCCTCGAATTCTGAAAGCATTTGAAGGGCTGTCTTAGTATCCATAGGTTGTGGTTCTGTATCAAGTAAAACAAGGGTATGCATATTCATGCTCCTATTCGTTCTTATAACGTCAAGCGAAGACGTTGGCTTATAATTAGGCCGAGGATTTACAAGGGTAGCAGTTCTACCGAAGCGATAGATTTGGAGGCCAGTCTTACCTGGTCCTACAGTATAAATAGAAGAGTTATGAATTACTTTTACCTCTACGTTGCTCTTTCTTGCATCTAAAATAAGAGCAACATGTGTTGTGGCAGTTAGTGGATCTCCGCTTGATAGAAGGGTAACATCCTTTTCCTTAGCTTTCCTGATAAGAAAATCGCTCTCTACTTCCTTTCGTTCTATTATATTTACCTTTTTATTAATTTTTTTTTCTATCTCACTGATTTTTTCCTTTAAAGCTGGATTTGTGTAAACCTCCAAGTATACCTCTTCGCATTTTTTGAGTGCTGATAATCCTTCTAATGTGAGGTCCATTGATATGCCGGTTCCGATGAGATAGAGCATAAATAAAAACTCGCAGAAAAAAATTATTAATTGTTCTTTTTCTACAAAGCATCTATAGCCATAAACGAAAACATTATATTTGTTATTTGAGTAATATATTCATGCAAAGGCAGATAGATGAGAAAAATAAAAAAGCGGACGCAACAAACGGGAATGGAGAAAAGAGAAACGGTTTCTCCAGAATTGATCCTTACGCGCCAGAGCAGCACCTCTTTATGGATCTCCTAAAAAGATATCTTGTTGAAGAGCAGAAGTTTGGAATAGTTGACGGAGAGAAGGTGCGGGCTTTACAGAAAGACAAAGGGACTGTTATCTACGATAATGAGACCATATTCAATCGTGCGCTTGGCGAAGATAAAAAACAATCAAATTTTTTTGTTTTTATGAGAAGGATAAAGGACGAAAGAGGGTCAAGTAAGGTGGAGGTTTATTTCTCAGACCCAGAGGTAAAAAACGAACAAAACACTATAAATGAAAAAAAAGAAGACTATCTGATACGAGAAGTATTTGTTATGGGTGACGAAAATGACGCTGCTAGAAGAGTAGCAGAAAGAATCGCTAAGTGCGCTGAGAAAAAACCTAAAAACGAATACAGGAAAATATCCCACGGGCATTGGGGAAAGATAGGGGATAGATGGATAGCAGATGATGGAGTCTCGCGTTTCGAAGATGTGATTAGAACAATGATGCTTTACCATATAGACTACGACGCGACGAGTCCACATAATTCATTTGAGGAAGAGGTTTTCGATTTTCTTTCGAATTTAGAAAAATTGATAGGTATAGAAAAGATACCGGCAACAGAACTTACGGCTGCTTTCCCTCCGGATGGTCCAAATGGTCCCCATCTCCTTCTTTGGATGGCTGATAAAGAGACTGCAGCAGGAATAAAAAATGAAATTCTCGAGAGAAGAAAGAATCTAAAGATGATATCTTACTTCTCCGGGATGACAATATGGGAGATGCTTCCTGTAATAGGAAAATACAGAGATGATAAAAAACTCGCTCTCGGTATAGCTCATCCGGCTAATTTTACTTCTAAAATATTACCAATTTATAATATTGGGTTATTAAGCGCGATCAAAAAAGGAAAGTTGGATATTTCCACCGTGGAACAGATTGTTGCTATGTCGGATTCGGTAGGGGCATGGAATCCGTGTATGAATGAAAACATTCCTTTAGATCCAACATTTTTCAAAGGATATGTAGCGCCTATGATTCATAGAAATTTAGGAATTAAGAGAATGACTACAAATGCCATCAACCTTGCATTTTCCTTCGAGATGAGAAATAAATACAATGTTTATACTCATTTTGATCCAGATGATCATACCACAATGCCCATGAACTATGATTGCGGCGGGGATAAATACGGAATGGGATTTACGCAAATAATCGTACCGCCGAGAATTTATGAGGGGTTAAAGGCTAAACCAAATTCTAGAGAACTTATAGAGATGATACGAAAAAGAGAAATTGTGATGAAGTCTGTTCAATATATAACAAAGACCAATGACGAGGTAAGAATAGCAAACTCGAGAAAGGACATTCCGATCGGAAAAGTAGAGTTATTTGAGAGATTAAAAAAGGCATCCATGCGAAGATACATAAATGCCCTTACAAATGATTTCTGGAATATGTTATGGCATGGCGAATTCCATGAGATAGGAGATATGAAAGGATAAAAATGAATACAATACGCATGCGGAATCAGTAAATCCGAAAGTGAATAAAAAGCGTCGGTTGATTTGAACGCCTAGCGTTCGAGCGCTTTTGTTATAAAAGATGTTCGGACTCACTGCAGCCTACCGTTTCGAAACCTTTATAAATATAATATTCTCTAATATTGCCTGCAAACTGCTATTCCTATGAGCGTAGGATAACTACGCGATGGAAATACTAATAGAGCATTTGCTCTCTCCCTGTTTTTCAGGGAGTTAGAAGAGTGTGAAGAGATAACAGAAATATGGAAGATACTCATGAGAAGTCTTTGGTGATAATCATCAAGGACAGTGTAATGGGTGGACAAAATTGCGAAATTTTGTCCGCATTGGAAATCATCAAATTTTCAATGCAACTAGATATGCAAACCACCTAGAGGATGGCTAGGCTTATGCCCGCACGGTCACGCGGCAAGCTGCGATAAGCCTTGGGTAGCCGCAAGCAGGCTTTGAACCAAGGGTCTGACTGCGCACAGTAATGTGCAGCAACTCCCCGAAATGAAGCGTCTTAGTAGGGGAAGGAAAAGAAACCAATAGGGATCCGGTTAGTAACAGAGAGTGAAAGCCGGAGAGATCAAGCTGAATTCCTCTGCAGTAATGCAGAGGTAGATGTGGCGGGGTGCAACCTCCTTCTCATCCGAAGTTGCTTGGAACAGCGCACCTTAGCGGGTGATAGTCCCGTAGGAGAAGGAAGGAGGTGCTAACCAAGAAGAGTAGTGTCTCTTGGATAAGAGGCATGAAGATGGGTGTATCAACATCCAATTCTAAATATGGGGCATAAGACCGATAGCGAAACAGTAGCGCGAGCGAACGCCGAAAAGTACCCCGGAAGGGGTGTGAAAAGATCCTAAAACTAGGTGGTGACAGCATGATACGGCACGAAAGGGCAGGGCTGCAGAAGCGACCTCTGGTAACGGAGGAAGCGATGCAGTTTAACCAGTGTCGTGTCTTTCTTCTCGAAGCAAGAGCCAGGGAGTTTGTGGGCGTGGCGAGGCGAAAGCCGAAGCGAAAGCGAGTGTCCGCAGCGCAGCAATGCGTGAGGGACGTCGTGGTAACTCGCGACCAGTCACTCTCACAAGACCCGAAGCCATTGTGATCTACGCCCGAGCAGGACGAAGCCAACCTGACGGTTGGTGGAGGTCCGCAACTAGTGGTAGTATATTCTCCTTAGGTGACTTGGGTGTAGGGGTGATAGACAACCTTTGTCCAGGTTTTTAGGAAGGGACAAAAGTTGGTCAGTTCCTGTCGAACGTGGCAATAGCGGGTTCCCCTCGAAATGTGTCTCAGCACAGCGTCTCTGGAGAATGATGTGGAGGTAGAGCACTGATTAGACAGAGCGGTACCGAAAGGTATCACTGTCTTTTCAAACTCCGAATGCCACATCTTCGTAGAAGGAGGCAGTGGGGTTGCCGGAGTAAGTTTGGCGACCTATTCGTGAACGAACGTACGTAAGGTTAAGGACCCTAAATTCTGACTAAGTGTTAATCGCAAAGGAGTCTCCATTCGAAAACAACCGGGAGGTAGGCTTAGAAGCAGCCATCCTCTAAACAACGCGTAATAGCGGACCGGTCGAGAGTGCAGACTCTGAAGATTCACGGGACTAAGTCAGATTCCGATACCTTACCCAGGCCAAAAGCCTTGGACTAGGGGGGCGAACGGGAAGCGTAGAAGTTAGGCCGTGAGGTCTAATGGAGCGACCTGTTATGAATATCCTGGTGTTAGTAGCAGCATATCTGGATGAGAATTCCAGACACCTTATAGAGCAAGGTTTCCTCAGCCACGTTCTTCAGCTGAGGGTTAGGCGATCCTAAGAACTTAGGTAACTCCGAAAGTTCGAAATTAGGGAAGCCGGTTAATATTCCGGCCCTGCAGAGGTAGGTGCGGCAACGCGTGCCATTCTCTGACTCCTTTGGATAGGTGAAGCGGCTACGGCCGTCTGAGGAGAGTAAACTCGTGGAGTCTCATTATGAGGAGAAGCGGGCGAAACTCTAAGGGGAAACTTCATCGAATCCAGGGGACCATGAAAAACGAGAATGGATCGATCCTCTGCAATCGTACCGAGAACTAGTACAGGTGCTCTAGCTGAAATCCAAAGAACAGGTGTTCTTTGTCTGTCCTGTTTTTTGAACAGTACAAGGCTAAGGTGTGGCAGGATAACTCAGACAAGGGAACTCGGCAAGTTAGCCCCGTATCTTAGGTAGAAGGGGTGCCTTCGCATCGGTATGCGGAGGTCGCAGTGACAAGGGGGGAGCGACTGTTTACCAAAAACACAGGTCATCGCAAAGCCGAAAGGCTGTGTATGATGGCTGACGCCTGCTCACTGCCAGTACCTGAACGTCCGTTTCAAAGCTTTGAAAGCGGGTGCTTTCAAAATTGCCCGCCAAGGCGGACAACGGAAAGAAGGGCTGGTAAAGAGCGGGGGTAACTCTGACCCTCTTAACATTCGGCTTCCTAGCTACTAGCCGAATGAAGAGAGAGGTAGCGTAATACCTCGCCGCTTAATTGGCGGCTTGCATGAATGGCGTAACGACTCCCCCACTGTCCCTGTCTGGGACCTGGTGAACTCACTGTCCGGTGAAGATGCCGGAGACTTCCAGAGGGAAACGAAGACTCCATGGAGCTTTACCATAGCCTAATGTTGTGGTGCGAGGTTTGCTACCAAGAGTAAGTGGGAGCCATCGAAGCAATTCTTTCGGGAATTGTGGAGGCGAAAGTGTTACACCACTTAGTAGATCTTGCATTGCTTACCCGCAAGGGAACAGCGTTAGGTGGATGGTTCGGCTGGGGCGGTACGCCCTCGAGAAAGGAACAAGGGCGCCCAATGCTCTGCTCAGTCCGGTCAGAAAAAACTTTTCACAAGGTTTTTAGGAAATGGGAAAAGTTTTTGAATCGGATGTAGAGGGTGAAAGACAAATGCAGGGCTGACTGTGTTCCTAAAAGCGTGGAACGCAGAGACGAAAGTCGGGCTTAGCGAACCTTGATATCCTTTTGATGGGGATTCAAGCTGTCAGACAAGCTACCCTGGAGGTAACAGGCTCGTCGCGGGCGAGAGTACACAAAACTTTGCTTATGTTTTCTTAGGGCAAAGTTTTATCAAAGGTCCTTAGAGTAAAACTCAAGACCGTACAAATCGACCCCGCGGTTTGGTACATCGCTGTCGGCTTGGGACATCCTGGTGGTGCAGACGTTTTTTGCCAGATTTTTAGGAAGGGCAAAAATCGGCATAAGAGCCACCAAGGGTTGGGTTGACATGAATTAGTCAGGTTTTTAGGAAGGGCTAATTCATGGCCCAATTCATCCATTAAAGTCCCACATGAGCTGGGTTCAGTACGTCGCGAGACAGTACGGTAGTATCTTCTGGAAGCGTTGCCTCTTGAGAGGAAGGATCCTTGAGTACGAACAGATTTTGTCAGGTTTTTAGGAAGGACAAAATCTGGTATAAGAGGAACGGGGATCCGGCGCCTCTGGTTTACCGGTTGTGAATTGCACCGCCGGGCAGCTACGCGCCATGTCGATAAGACCTGAAAGCATCTAAGGTCGAAGCGACTCTCAAGACGAGGAGGCAAATGCCGCGGATAGCAGATCCGTTTGATAGGACCGGGGTGTAAGTGGTAAGGGAAACCGAGCCATTCAGCCTGCGGTTACTAAAGGCTTATTTCGAAACCCATTACTGACCGTTGGGTACTTCCTTTTCTGTTATCTTTTTGACATTCTTCGATTTTCTAATTTTCCGAAGTCAGTAAGTCAGTGAAGCCGATTACAATTACTATTTTAAATCTAACTTTTGAAAAGTAGTCATCTTTTCTTAGAACTTAGAGGGTAGATAATATGAAAAATATAATGTGGTTTAAAGAGCTAACAAAAAATAATTTGCTCGAGGCAGGAGGAAAGGGCGCGAATCTTGGTGAAATGTATGGGGCCGGTTTTCCTGTCCCTCCAGGATTTGTAGTAACAAGCGGTGCATATTTCAAACATCTTGATGCAAATAATCTCCGCGAGCCGATAACAAAGATTCTTACTGGTCTTGATGTTAATGACCCAGAAGCATTGAACAGAGCATCAGAAGAAATAAAAAAACTCATAAAGGAAGGACAGATTCCAAAGGATGTTTATGACGATATAATAAATGCTTACAGAAAATTAAACGAGATGGCTGGAAGACAAGTTTATGTCGCGGTAAGGTCGAGTGCAACGGCAGAAGACTTGCCTACTGCAAGCTTTGCTGGTCAGCAATCTACCTATCTAAATATTATTGGAGAGAAAGAAGTCGTGAATGCAGTTAAAGATTGTTGGGCATCGCTATTTGAACCGAGAGCCATATTTTACAGAGTACAAAACAAGTTTGAACACATGAGAGTAGGGCTTGCCGCCGTTGTGCAGATGATGATCCAGAGCGAAAAGGCCGGCGTTGTCTTTACAGTCGATCCGTTAACCCAAAATAAGGACATTATTTCTATAGAATCTGCATACGGACTCGGAGAGGTTGTTGTCAGTGGTTCCGTTACCCCAGACACCTATAGAGTGAATAAAAATAACTTCGAGATAATCGATAAAAAGATAGCAAAACAACCATGGATGCTTGTAAAGGTAGAAGGAAAAAACAGGAAGGTTGAGATAAAGGACGAGATGCAAGGAAACCAAAAACTATCCGACACAGAAATAAAGGACCTAGCGAAGGTATCTGCAAGAATAGAAGAGTATTACGGCTTTCCACAGGATATAGAATACGCGTTCGAAAAGGGGAATCTTTACATTGTACAATCAAGACCAATAACTACATTGAGTAAAAAAGCAGAGATACAGGAAAAGAAGCCTGAAGCCGTAGGGACGGCGGAGGAACGGAAAAGCGAGGAAACGAAAGCAAAAGGCGAAGGCAAGGTAAGCGAGACAAAGATCCTGTTGCAAGGGCTTGGAGCATCCCCAGGTATCGGCATCGGTCCTGTCAAGATAATAAAGTCAGCACAGGAAATAAAAAGAATGGAAAGCGGAGACGTTCTAGTAACTGAGATGACAACGCCTGATTTTGTACCTGCGATGAAAAGGGCGGTTGCAATTGTAACAGACACTGGCGGAATGACTAGTCATGCAGCAATAGTTTCAAGAGAGCTTGGCGTTCCATGTATTGTAGGCACACAAAAAGCAACAAGTATTTTGAAGGAAGGCCAGACCATAAGCGTTGATGGAACGCATGGTATTGTTTACGAAGGAGTGCTTGCGCAACCGGTAAAGAAGGAAGAGAAGGCCGCAGTAGTAGGCGGAGTTATATATCCACCGGCGACTGGAACTAAGATTTATGTAAATCTTGCTGATGTTGATCAAGCAGAAAGAATAGCTGCTATGCCTGTAGACGGTGTGGGTCTTCTTAGGGCCGAATTTATGATAGCAGATATAGGAACCCATCCAAAAAAATTGATAGAAGAGGGAAGACAGGAAGAGTTTATAGATAAGCTAGCAGCTGGCCTGAGAAGATTTGCGGCTGCTTTTTATCCACGACCAGTAATATATAGAGCAACTGATTTCAAAACAAACGAATATAAAAATCTTAAAGGTGGGGAAAAGTACGAGCCCCACGAAGAAAATCCAATGATGGGATATCGCGGTGCGGCAAGATATATAAAAGAGCCAGAAGTATTTAAGATGGAATTAAAGGCAATAAAAAAGGTGAGAGACGAATACAATCTTAGAAACTTATGGCTTATGATCCCATTTGTAAGAAAGATCGGCGAACTACGCGCTATAAAACAAGCACTATATGAAGTTGGTATATACCGCACAAAGGATTTCAAACTCTGGATAATGATAGAAGTTCCAAGCACCGTATTCCTTATCGACAGGTTCTGCGAGGAAGGGATAGACGGGGTTTCTATAGGGAGCAACGACCTAACACAGCTAATACTAGGTATAGATAGGGATAACGCAACAATGGCGAAGGACTTTGACGAGAGGAACGAAGCTGTTCTGCGCGCTTTGCAAAAGGTAATAACTACATGCAATAAATATGGAGTAACCTGTTCGCTATGCGGGCAGGCACCTAGTGTTTATCCAGAATTTGCTGAAAAGCTAGTTGAATATGGCATAACGAGCATTTCTGTTAATCCTGATGCGATAGAAAGAACAAGATGGATAGTACAAAGTGCAGAGCAGAAGATAATCTTAAAGAGACTTGCAAGACTTACTTCGCAAGGACCAACTGAGGAAAAATTAACTACACTCCAAGCAACATGGACAGGGGACGATTAGCTTGGTGTTAACCTACAAAAAAGGATCAAAGGCTGAAAGGGAGCTAATAGAATACTTTTTACAAAAAGGATATTCGGTAATAAGAGCTGCAGGAAGCGGAGTTAATTCTCTCAGCCCTGATATTCTCGCATTTAAACGCGGTATGCAGTTTGCATTTGAGTCAAAGGCAGTAGAGAAAGAAAACCTGAACATCGAACACAGACAGTTTATGAACCTTAAAAAATGGGAGGAGAATACTGGGATAACATGCTATGTGGCATGGAGGCATAGCGGAAGACGATGGAGATTTATTCCACTTTCCCTATTCAACGAAAATAAAAAGAGTTTCGGTATTTCTTGGAAAACTGCTAGCGAAATTGGAAAACAATTGGAAGAATTTGTTTGAACCTATTTGTTTCTGCATTTTTAATTGCATTTTTAATATATCTGCTTGTTTATCTCTTTAGTTAGAAATTCTGCTTCCTTTACGGCTGCCTCGACTGGGTTGCCGCCTCTCTTTCTCCAAGCATATGCAATCCCTGAAGAAGAATTTACCCTATGAATGAATGGGTTTTCTTTTAACACTGAGAGAATTTCAAGAGAGCCACCTTGAGCACCAATTCCTGGAATAAGAAATGGAGTGTTATTACCAACAATGTTTACGACCTTTTGAAGGGCTTCCTGCGATGTAGCTCCCACAACAATTCCAGCACCCCAGACGGCTGCTTTTCTGCAAATTTCTTCATATAGAAAAGAACCATTTTCAAGCCTTAATTCTTGAAAATCCTTCGCCCCAGGATTGCTAGTCCTTCCGAGAAGATAAACAACCCTCCCATCGCGTAGAAAAGGCCTTACAGAATCTTCTCCCATGTAAGGAGAAACAGTTACGGCATCCGCCCCCCAGAAATCAAAAACCTCACGCGCGTAGGCTTCGCTGCTTTTTCCTATATCTCCTCTCTTTGCGTCTAATATAACAAATGTTTCTTTTATGTATCTGTCTATTATTTTCTTCAAGATTTTTAGGCCATTAAAACCCATAGCAGCAAAATACGCATAGTTTGGTTTTATTGCTGATATAAGTTTTCTTTCTATCAGCGCATCAGCGATGGATGTGTAATATTTGTACACGTCTCTTTCCTCTCCAGTCGGGTCGATTCCAAAACAGAGAATCGAGTTGTTTTTCTTAGCAAGTTCCTCTAATTTCTTTACTAGTCCACTCATAGCAGCACGACCTCTTTTGCACCGTACTTCTTGAAATACTCTTCTACCTTTCTAGCGATTTCGATGCCTGGCTGAATCTTTTTGTATGCTAAGGGAAGAATTTCGGTTGCATCACTTAACGTCATATACCTCACACCAATCTCACTCATTGCTTCCTCCACAGTTCTACCATCATCACGTTTTTCCAACCTATTTGTTAAACTCATAGCGGCGGATATGTCGACATTTGCTTTTCTAAGAGTTTCTATAGTCGAGATGAGCGAGCTACCGCTAGTAGTGACATCCTCTATTACTACTGTTTTTCCTTTTGGCATGCCGAGAAAAAATTTATCCTTCGGGTCGCCGTGTTCTTTTGGCTTTCCCCTTCCCATAGGAAGAGCATATCTTCCAGGAGCGTAGTCTTTTTGCTTCTTTGCCCATTTGAATTGCGTTATAATTGCGAGCTTGGTTGCACCTTCTGGAACGCCATAAAAGCAATCTGGGTTGAGTTTTTGTTTTTTTACAAATGATATTATGAAATCTGTAAGTTTGTCAGTAAGATAAACGTCCTCGCTGACCGTCCTCCAATTGACGTACCAGTGCGACTCCCTTCCAGATTTTAGAGTTATTGGTTTTTCAAAAAATCCAACTACATTATTCTCAAGAATAAATTTATTGAATTCTTCTTTGCTGAAAACCATCTCTACTTTCCTCCCGGGATCTTCTTTACAAATCTTGTATAAATAAACCATATCGCTAATAGCAACAATCCCCCTACAATACCAATAAATAATGGGTCGACGCCGGCCCGTGCAACGGTAAGCCAACGCACGTCATCGGTAAATCCAATCTTGCTAACCGTTAATTTATAAGAACCCGGTTCTTTCAGGGTGATGGTTATGTTCTTATTACCTGTGTAGTTTTTTCCATCTATACTAAGAGTGAATCTATCAACAGGAGAGCCGTCTTCTTTGCTATTTACGTATATAGTAAACGGTTTATCTTCTATAGGTTCTTCAGATTTAGTAATTATAAAAGAATCAAGAGGAGCGTTTGGATCCTTTACGACACTAACAGATGTATATACGCCTGTTTCTTCGCCGTTTCTATCAGCAACCTTACAGGATATTGTGTTAAGCCCATCCACCAATTCTCTGTTCGGGTCTATTATAAACATCCAACTTCCATTTTCGCTAGTATTTGCTTCTACCCATCCAAGGTTATTTATGTTTACGTAGACTTGCTGCGAGCCGGTCTCTGAAACAGACCGTCCTTGTACAACTACTTCTTTTTTTCCTACAAATGTGCCATCTACAGGAGAGTCTATAGAACAAGCCCTTTCAACTGTAAAGGAATATACAGAACCTTCAGAAGAACCTACAATTACTCTATTTTGATAAAAAAGAGGAGAATCAACCCTTCCGCTTACAGAGTTTTTCCAAATTACATCACCGGACTCCGTATCTAGCGCATATAGATTACCGTCTGTGCAACCTACGAACACGGCATTCCTAGCACCGATTATACCTTTTCCTGGTTGCGAAACTGAAGCCGTTGAAAGCTTAATCTTCCATTTGATGTTTCCGTCGGTAGCATCGACCGCATAGAAATTACCATCTGTGCTCCCGAAAAATACAGTATTGTCTGCTAGAAGAGGTGTTGTTAGGACCCAACCGTTCGTAAGTACAGTCCACCTTTCGTAACCAGTATTTAGATTATATGCATGGAGCTTATTGTCTAATGCACCTACATAAACCATAGAGAGGGATTCGCTCGTAATTGGATTAGAATTCCAGAAATTTCCAAAATCGAGTGATTTTTCCCATTGCTTTTTACCATCCAAATCAAGTTTTGTCAGAGTATCGCCGGCTCCGACAAGTAGATAGGTCGACTCTACATCTAGAACTGTTGGTGGTTTTCTTGTTTCGTAAATTTTACTTCCCTCGCCGCTTTTTGTTATTCTATAAATACCATTCGATGTTGCTACATATAGATAGTTCGAATTAGAATCTATCGCATAAATATAGGTTGTATTGTAGAGCTTTTTTAAGTCGAGCTCCCATCTTATCTTCCCATCCTTTTCTATCCTTACTATCCTTCCGCTTGTTGCAGCGGATACGAGTTCCCCGTCGAATAAAGAGATATCTACAATCTTTTTTCCAACCAGAACATTCCAGACCTTCGCACCCGTCGAAGGATTAATAGCATAAACTTTGCCGTCACCCGAACCAATGACAACATTCTTTTCAAAATAAACTGGTTTAGTAACTACCTCGCTGCCAACACTAATTTGCCACGCAAGAGAAGCAAAAGAGAAAGAAGCAAAGAGCAGTATAAGAAGGAGAATCTTCTTCATGTACTCAGCCTTTCAGAAGAGAATCGTGTTTTCCGCTGTCTATCTCTTTTATAATCTCTTTGCCGTTTTTTCCATCTATCGTTACCCCCAAACTAACGCAGGTACCACAGACCTCTTTAAGCGTAGCTTTTAAGTCTTTGCCGAGCGAATTGCCTTTTGACCTGGCTATTTTTACGGCTTGTTCTATAGAGATGTTGCCTCCTGGCGCTTCTCTATTACCAGCTCCTTTTTCTATGCCTGCCTCTCTTTTCACGAGTTCTGCAGTTGGTGGTGTTCCGACTTCGATACGAAATGATTTTTTATCTGTGTCCACTATTACTTTTATCGGAACCTTCATACCAGCAAAATCTTTTGTAGCCTCGTTTATCTTTGAAACTACCTGCCCACCGTTTATGCCTAAAGGTCCAAGCGCTGGACCTAACGGCGGACCTGCAGTTGCCTTTCCCCCATCTACTATTGCACTGATGATCTTTTCCATTTTAATCTCCCGGTAAATTAGAATAGAGTTGATTAGCCTTTGCTTGATTAGATTTATAAATATTAATTACAATAGCATAACGCCCATGCAAGGTGATCAAATATGGTTGCTGTACAAATATCTAATCAAATACCTAATACTACAAATACGCAAGCCATAAAACCTAGGTCTTCTGATAGGTTGTTTAGACACCCGCCTCTTTCGATACATGAAGAAAAGACAGAAAAAATAAGAAGACCGATGATATTCATTGTAAAGGACAACATTACTGAAGATCTGCGGGATCGGGTAAAAAAAGAAACAAAAAACGAAAACGAAAAAAATGACGCTGACTGGCAGTATGTAAAAAGACTCGAGCGTAAATTTAAGATGGAAGAGCGAAAAACAGCTATTCAACTGTAATAGATTTTGCAAGATTTCTTGGCTTGTCCGGATTATTACCGCGAAGAACACTGACGTGATATGCAAGAAGTTGAAGTGGTATTATCTCAGCAAATGGATAAAGGTCCTTATCTATTTTTGGTAGGGTAATAATATAATCGCTTACTTTTATTACGTCAGGATTGTCAGTCACGCTTACAACTACCGCCCCTCTTGCCTTCGTCTCTTTAATACTTCCGATAATCTTCACTGCCGTTTCATCGTCAGGCGCTATAGCTATCACTGGAACTCCACGTGTTATTAGACTAAGGGTTCCATGCTTCAATTCTCCGCTTGGATATGCTTCCGAATGAATATAAGATATTTCCTTGAATTTAAGAGAACCTTCGTATGCAATTGGAACATTCAATCCCTTTCCTATGAAGAAGACATCATGTACATCCTTCAATTTTATAGCAATCTCCTTTATCTCCCTCTCCTTTTCGAGCATGTCTGATATTATCTTACTAAGTCCATTGAGTTTCTCCTTTGAGTAGACAAGCAGGTAAGCGACTGCTAGCTGTGCTGTGAATGTTTTGGTTGCTGCGACGCCTATCTCTGGACCAACGTTGAGATAAACCAAGGCGTCAGCCATTCTCGTAATGCTCGAACCGACAACGTTTGTTATTCCAAGAATCCTTGCTCCATTTTCCTTTGCGAATCTAACAGCCTGCAGAACATCAGCAGTCTCACCGCTTTGTGTTATTGCTACGACAAGCGTTTTATTATCCGGGCGAGCTATGAACGAATAATCGCTTGCGATGAAAGCGTGGGCTAACTTTCCCTTTCTTGTAAGAAGATAACTCAAAAGAAGGCCAGCATGGTATGAAGTTCCACATGCAATTATATCGATGCGTTCATAATTATCTATCAATTTTTTTGCCACGCTTACATCCGTCGCAAGAGTTTCATTAATAAAATGCCTTTGATCATTTATCTCTTTAAGCATGAAATGGGGGTAGCCTCCCTTTTCTGCCATCTCCATGTCCCAATCAACAACAACTGATTTTCTTTCCACTCTATTGCCAGAGATGTCTGATATTTTATAACCTGTTTTCGAAAGTATTGCTACATCGCCATCCTCAAGCGGAACAAAGGTTTTGGTATAATTGAGCATCGCTGGTATATCTGAAGCGCAGAACATCTCCCCTTTTCCTACACCTATTATAAGCGGGCTTCCGTTCCTAGCTGCATATATTCTTTTTATATCCTCTGCAAATATTGCTAGTATGGCATAAGTACCCTTTACTCTTGCGAGAGATTTTATGAAGGCATAGAATGGTTTATCTGTTTTTAATTGCTCTTCTATGAGATGCGCTATTATTTCAGAATCAGTGTCGGATGAAAATTTATGTCCCTTTGCAGCAAGTTCTTCCTTTAGTTCGATATAATTTTCGATAACTCCGTTATGCACTAATGTAACGGATTTTTTGCAGTCAAAATGCGGGTGTGCATTTTCTCTGCATGGAGCGCCATGAGTAGCCCATCTTGTATGCCCAATGCCAACGTGGCCATCTAATGTCATAAAACCAAGATCAACTGAGACTTGCGATACGCTGCCTTTGTCTTTTCTTATTTCTAAACTATATTCGTTTGCAACCGCAACGCCAACGGAATCATAACCGCGATATTCGAGGTGTTTAAGTCCTTTTACTAGTACGTCTGAAGCCCTTTTCCCTCCTACGTACCCTATGATACCGCACAATATAATCACACTCCAAACACGACAACGTAACGACGACAATACGATGATGCCAAAATGTAATGATATCGATAGCAATATTATTTAAAGAGTTAGGGAATAATTAATTTCTCTTTAATGCGTCTTAATGCGTCTGTCGAAGGGTGAGAAAATGATTGGTAAGATTGAATCGCAGAGGCTTTTGGATGGAAATAAAAGATATGTGGAAAATAAACTGACCGAAAAGAATATGCCCGAAACTAGAAAGCAACTCGTGTCTGGTCAGCATCC
>Ga0185342_1000570_pt1 | contig 17947 bp, 18 predicted proteins | sample ConPoolayeEmetaG_FD_128045 | JGI IMG/M metagenome (GOLD analysis project Ga0185342, IMG submission 128045) | Hot spring microbial mat communities from California, USA to study Microbial Dark Matter (Phase II) - Cone Pool mat layer E metaG... ...
CCACCTAAAAAATTCGTAAAATTTATATAGAAGTGCTATAACACTGTCCCGCAACGAAAATGAGAAAATTTTAATACAAAAAGTAAAACCAGAGGAGGAAATAACATGTCAGCACAATTAGGCGGAACTCCTGTACTAATATTAAAGGAAGGTTCAGAAAGAACCGTCGGAAGAGATGCACAAAGAACCAATATTATGGCCGCGAAAGTAATTGCGGAAGCGGTCAGGACATCACTAGGGCCACTAGGAATGGACAAAATGCTCGTAGACAGCTTCGGCGATGTGGTTATAACAAATGATGGCGCCACGATATTGAAGGAAATAGATGTACAGCATCCTGCAGCTAAGATGATGGTAAACGTGGCAAAAACCCAAGACGATGAGGTCGGAGACGGTACCACCACAGCTGTCGTACTTGCTGGTGAACTTCTCAAAAATGCGGAAATATTATTAGATCAAGAGATTCATCCCACAGTGATTATTGAGGGTTACCGCAAGGCTACTGAAAAGGCTTTAGAAATTATTGACGAGATTTCCACAAAAACATCAATCAAAGACGAGAAAATGCTAAAAAATGTTGCAACAGTATCAATGAGCAGTAAGGTGGTAGCTGGTTCTCGCGAGTATCTAGCCGACATTGCCGTTAAAGCAGTTAAGATGGTTGCTGAAGAGGTCAACGGCAAGTGGACTGCGGACATTGATAATGTGAAGGTGGACAAGAAGGAAGGAGAAAGTCTAGAGAACACCATTCTGGTTAACGGCATAATTCTCGATAAAGAGATAGTTCATCCAGGTATGCCCAAGAGGGTTGAAAATGCGAAGATTGCGCTACTGGCGGCTCCCTTAGAAATCGAGAAGACGGAATTCGACGCAAAGATAAACATCACAAACCCGGAACAAATGAAGGCTTTCCTTGACCAGGAGGAACGAATGCTTAAAAGCATGACAGACAAAGTTATCAAATCAGGCGCTAATGTAGTACTTCTACAGAAAGGCATCGACGATGTTGCCCAGCACTATCTCGCCAAGGCAGGTATTCTCGCAGTTAGACGTATCAAGAAGTCAGATATGGAGAAGCTTGCCCGAGCCACTGGCGGCGAAATAATCACCAACATCGAGGACTTAACTCCAGAGGATCTAGGTGAAGCGCAAGTGGTTTACGGAAAGAAGATTGGCGATGACGACATGGTATTTATTGAGGGATGTAAAAATCCCAAGTCGGTTAACATACTAATCCGGGGAGGTACCGAACTCATAGTTGACGAGGCAGAGCGAGCAATTCATGACGCTTTGTGTGTAGTTCGCGATGTAATCGAAGACGGCAAAGTCGTTCCCGGCGGCGGGGCTACTGAGATTGAGATTTCCAAGAGGTTGAAGGAGTATGCAGACACTCTAGGTGGACGTGAACAATTGGCTGTGAAACAGTTTGCCGAGGCCTTGGAAGTGGTTCCAAGAACTCTTGCTGAGAATGCAGGTTTAGATCAATTGGATATCTTGGTTGAGTTGAGAGCGAAACATGTTAAGCCCACAGACTACGTCTACGGCGTCGATGTTTATTCTGGTAAGATTCAGGACATGACGAAGATAAATATCTGGGAGCCAGCGGCGGTTAAGAGGCAAATCATTAAATCTGCCAGTGAAGCAGCTCAAATGATTCTTAAAATAGACGATGTTATTGCGGCATCCACCAAGAGCCTAGGTAGCAGTCCAGGTGCTCCTCCATCAGGCGGTGAAGAAAGCGAGTCCGTAGGCGAAGATTAAGAGTTTTTGCCCCCTAGAACACGGAAAAGACTTAAAAAGGTAAATGGTAATTCAGTGTACACTGTACTCCATTTCCTTTTATTTCACTAAACACTTGGGGGCTAACAGAATAGAACAAATAGAAATCAAAATCGGACCGCCAAAGCTCACCAAGTATGAAAAGTCTAGGATAATCAGTACCAGAGCTTTGCAAATTATTATGGCAGCGCCGATATTGATTGATTTACCTGAAAAAGTAACTGATCCAATAATTATAGCCACCATCGAGTTGGAGTCGGGCGTTTTACCATTAGTTATCCGTCGAACTCTGCCTAATGGTCAGTTTCAGGATATTCCTGTTAAATACCTCCTTCAAGGAGATTAACTTTTTTTAACTCTTTTTATTTTAATGGCGGGTGTATGGAACGGCGAAGGTTTATTCTCTTAAGGATGGTTCAACTGTCAAGATTCGCGATGCTGGTATAAAGGACTTAGCAGCCATTTGGAGAGTCTTTAGTTCTGTGGTTGGGGAGAAAAAATGGATTCCTGTGCTTTTTGCGGAAGAGAATGATTTTGAACGCTTATCTTGGTTCTCCCACCATAAGAATGCAGGAAGCATTATTTTAGTTGCTGAGCTTGAAGGAGTGGTAGTAGGGCACTGCCTAGTTGAACGCGATGATTGGGACGCGGCAGCGCATGTGGGTAACCTGGGAATAATGATTATCGCTGAGCACAGGGGAAAGGGTGTGGGAGACGCTTTGATGTCCGAAGCAATAATTAGAGCACGGGATAAGGGGTTTGAAAAAATTTGTTTGAGCACCTTTAGTACTAACCTAGTCGCGATAAAACTTTACAAAAAGCACAATTTTCAGATGGTTGGTGTAAGGAAGCGCCAGTTTAAGATGGAGGGGGAATATAAAGACGAAGTGTTAATGGATCTTATGCTTGACTCTTCAAAATGATTTAACTATATTTTTCTTAGGGCACCCCGGTAAAGATTTACTATCTCTTCCTGTAGCTTGTCTACAAGCTTTTCCCAAAGCTTTTCAGCTTCCTCTCTTCTTCCCGAGGCAAGTGCTTTAGCCACCTTTGCAAGCCGCAAGTGGTCATCCTCTAAATTTCCCGTCTTACAAGCGTCAAGCGCTTCGTCTGCAAAGTATTTTGCTTGAGGTATATCGTCGGCTATTATTGAGGTGAAGGAAGCCAAGGAATAATAGTCAGACGCAGAAGCGTAATCTTCAATTTTTAATGCGTCTTCTGCATGCTCTCTATAATATCGCATCCACTGATCCAATTTTGACATTTAACCATCTCCTATCTTTATGTAGCATACCCCTTATTTATACTTTTGATTTTTGATGGAAACCCATATTTTACAGATTCTTTAGGGCTATTTGAATGATTGTACTTTCTTTTGTTAAAGCGATACTTCGATTTCACTGAGCCGATATGGAAACCCTTTTTCAAGGAAACGAAGTGTAGCGATAGGAAGCTACGTAGCCCCTATAAATGATTCCCAAATCTGCGGAAAATGGGTTGAAACGACAATGTAGTATTGTTTAAATAATGGATAATTAAAATTTAGCTTTTATAAGCGCTTGAGGTAAAAAATTTTCTTAAATGTTTAAAGGATGAGTTCCTTAAAATGGCTTGATAGGTTGTGTGTACTATGGGTAAGTGGCAAGATCTGGAAGAAAAATTAAATAGGTATCTTAGGCTAGCTACGTTTCCAATAGGAGTAAAGCTACTTGAGAATAAAGAGGAGCTAAAAAGGATAAGCAAAATAAAAAGGCCGGAAAAGAAAATAGCCCTCTGCCAAATATTCACCTATTCCCGGTATTATGGGTGGACAATGGGACTAACAGAAGAAGATAATGTTTGCCCATTAGCTGAGATTGCTATGGGCTTCGTTGAGCCTTACGACATTTTTTTGGAGGGATACTTTTTCGTCGGAAGATACCATGAAACTCAAGAGGCAGCCAAGAAAACTTCAGAGATGATACCTAAAATGCCCCATGGAAAAATTTCTGCTATAGTTTCGGGTGCTCTGGAAAGGATTGATTATGACCCCGATTTGATAATTATCTATGGTAATTCAGCTCAGATGTTGAGGATAATTCAGGGCGCCCTATGGAAGGAGGGTGGCAGGTTAACTATTTCCACATTTGGGGATGCTGTCTGCGCAGATACCATCACGAGTGCATACCTTACTGGGAAGCTTCAAGTCGCTTTGCCATGCCTTGGCGATCGCCGCTTCGGACTAGCAATGGATGGTGACTTGGTGGCTTCTATACCTTTGGGGATTATTGACTCAGTAATAGAAGGCTTGGAGGGAACGCATAAGGCAGGGTCGCGTTATCCCATACCGTATGAGATTTGTACGCCGGAGTTCTTTGTCAAGATGAGGCCTCAAATAGAAGAGGCTAGAAAAAAGTGAACTTTCATTATTCTTCTTGCTGTATATTTGTTAGAATTTCTCTAAGTCTTTTGGTCATCAAATTAAATATTTTTTCTCCCTTCTCTGCAGAAGCTTTTCGAGGATCGCCCATAACTCCCGTTTTTAGCCATTCCCTTCCCGAGGGTCTCACGAGAAAAGGTGTGCCTGAGGAGTATTCCTCTATAGCATTTTCCATCTGGACACTTTCAGGTTTTAGGAACAGCATAAGTGAAGTCTCTAACTCACATGCATGCTGGGGTGCGGTCTCCAGTATTTTTAATAAATCTTCCACTGCTAAGTCCATACTTGAAACTAGATATACTTTTACGTTTTTGTTTTCCAGTGAAAATTCGAAGGCCGCTTCTTTTAATGTGACGAGGTGTGTGGAGCCAGCGTGGAAACTGAAGAATACAATCTTTTTGAATCCTTGGCTGGCCAATTCGAATATGATATCTTTCGCCAGTTGCTTAAGGGTATCGAATCGGAGGGAAACGGTTCCTGGAAACTCTCGAGTGGAGCGGCATAGACCATAATTTACGATGGGGGCTACGAGAAAACCGGTGCCTTCCGCTCCTTTTTTCACAATTGCGTAGCAGATGTCGCTGTCCGTTGATATGGGTAGATGAGGGCCATGTTCCTCAACTGAGCCAAAGGGTACTAAGATAGGTTTTTTTTCCTTTAAAGCTTCTTCGATTTCAACCCAAGTCATTTCCTCAAGCATATACTTCAAGAATAATCCTCCTGGTCAATTATTTTTGAAAAGCTTGACGGTGTTCTGGGCTCGAGGGTAAGAACAGTTAATATTTTGGTGGTTTTGTAATTTATTTAGTCTGTAGGGGAGGGGAAATTTAATGTTGAATTTGAATAGAAATAGCGATTAGAGTTTGTTGTAGATTCCTTTCCAATCAACTTCTTTTTGTACTATTTCTTTTAGTTTTTTAATTCGTTCTGTGTTATTTGGTTTCAGTTTTCCGGTTAATCCCTCCAGTTTGCATATTGTAGTATAGGTGTCATATGGCACTAGAATCACTGGAACTTTTTTTTCTTTAGCTGCGGATAAAACTCTCACGCTGGGATACAGATTACCAGTAAGAATTAAAACTGAGGTGTTGGTTTCAAGAGCAGCTAGGGCTAAATCTTCCCTGTCTCCCCCCATTACTACTGCTTTGTTCAATCCCCGTCTAAAATACGTGATAGCGCTTTCAGCAGTCATGGAGCCCACTAGAATATCTTCCACGGGTATATCGTCTAGGTTTTCGGGGCCTTCAATTAGTTCCCCCTCAACAAGTTCCTGAATGTCGGCAACTGAGGGAGCTGTGAGTTCTCTGTTTTCTTCTATTATTCCCCATACCTTTATACCGTTTTCTTCAAGAATTGATTTTACTATGCCTTTTGTTCTCTGCAGATAGATTCTTGGGACATTGTTTAGGACTGCACCTATGAAGTTTATGTTGAAAGTGTCAAGTATAGTTTTTCTGAAAATCAAGTCGTCTACGGTAAGGTCGCTGCGAATTTGGCTGGTTATGAGGTAGGGGGTATTGAATTTTCTTGCCAGGTGGAAGTTTGATAGCTTTCGGCTGTAAAGAAGCTGCATTATGTGCCCCCCCTCAATTATTAATATGTCGATTCCCTCTGAAACATTTTTGTAGGCTTCCTCAATTTTTCTTTCAAGGTCTTTGTCAGTTTCCTTGGTCATCGAAGTTAAGTAATCAAAGGTGGCTAATACTGGAACAATATCGCTTAGGGAGTGTTTGAGATTAAGCACCTCCTTCATCAAGACAGCGTCTGCATCGTTGAAATATCCTAGTTTTTTTCCTGACGGCGCGCGTTCCTTTATAAAGGTCTGCCATCCGATTGGTTTAAAGTAACCCACTTCTAGTCCCTGTTCTCGCAGTATGAGTGCTAGTGCTAGGCAGAGCGCTGTTTTACCGCTGTTTCTAACACCTGAAACCAGCAATTTTTTCGGTTCTCTCATTTTTTAAAACCTTACCCATTTTTGGTTTTTATTTTCCTTTTTCTAGCGTAATCTTTACATCTAGAGCTAAGCATCCCTTTTCATAAGCGAATAAAGGATTTATGTCCATTTCGTTTATCATCTTGAAGTCCTGTGATAGTTGTGAAACACGCAAAACCACATCTATTATAGAGTCTATATCAGAGGGTTTTTCACCACGCATACCCTTCAATAATCTATAAGCTTTAGTTTTGGACAACATATCGAATGCCTCTTTCCTAGAAAAGGGAGATATCTTGAAAGAAACATCCTCAAACAAGTTTACATAAATTCCACCAAGTCCCACTCCAACCATCGGCCCCCAAGTCAGATCTCGGGTCATTCCTATAATTATTTCTTTTCCTTGGGGAACCATTTGCTGCACTAAAATTCCATAAATTTGTGAGCTTGGAAAGTATCTTAAAACGTTTGAGAGGATTGTATAATAAGCATCGGATACCTCCTCCCTGTTTTCTAAGTTCATAATAACGCCGCCTATGTCTGTTTTGTGAACTATATGAGGACTTGCCACCTTCATAACCACAGGGTATCCTATACTATCAGCTATTTCCAAAGCCTCCTCCAAACTTCTCGCAAGTTTAACTTCAGGAGTAGGTATCCCATAAGCCCTCGCGACCGCGGCTGCCTCATCCCCTAGTAAAACCACTCTATTATCTTTATAAACATTTGTGAAAATCTCATTAACTTTATCTTTATCCACCTGAAATACAGGTATTTCCTGATCTGGCTCCTTTTTTATAAATTCTGCAAATTTAACTAAACCTGCAATAGCTTTCACTCCCCGCTCTGGAAAGTTGAAGCATGGGAGATTATTATTCATCAAAGTTTTGGATGCTTCCCGAACACTCTCGCCACCTATGAAAGATGCTACCACCGCTTTTTCTCTGTGTCTTTTGGAAACTTCAACGATGACCTCAGCAATTTTTTGAGGTCTGGTCATGGCTTGCGGAGTAAGTATAATCAAAACGTGGCCGACGTTGGAGTCCGATAGAACGGTTTCCAAAGCGAATCTATAGCGGTCTTCTTGCGCGTCACCCAAAATGTCTACTGGATTATATATTGAAGCCTCCTTCGGAAGGTTGGATCTGAGTTTTTCTATAGTTTCTGGCGCGAATCTAGCTAGCGGTAGACCTTCCTCCTCACATTTATCCGTTGCTATTATACCCGGTCCGCCTGCATTAGTTATAATTGCCACCGCATTAGTTTTAGGAATATTCTGTAGGGAAAATGTTATTCCATAATCAAAAAGCTCCTCTATACTGTGAGCTCTGAGTATCCCTATCTGATTAAACGCAGTTGAGTAAGCTTTATCGCTACCTGCTAACGCACCTGTATGAGACGAAGCGGCTCTTGCACCAGCTGAACTAACTCCTGATTTCAGAACAACAATGGGTTTTATACGTGAAGCCCTCTTGGCAACCTCAAAAAATTTCACACCATTTTCTACACCTTCAAGGTAGAGCAGTATCACCTTTGTGTGAAAATCGCTGGCTAATGCTTCAATAGTATCCACTTCATTCAAGTCGCTTTTATTCCCCAAACTTATGAATTTACTAAAACCAATACCCTCCTCCAATGACCAGTCAAGAACACCTGTCAATATGGCACCACTCTGAGAAGCGAAACCAATATCACCTCTCAGGGGCGACCTAGAGGCAAAAGAGGCATTAATAGGGGTGAATGTGTCAATAAAACCTAAACAGTTGGGCCCCAATATTCGAAAATTATACTCCTTAGCTTTTTCCACCAAAGCCCTCTCTAACTCAGCCCCCCTGTGTCCAGATTCTTTAAACCCCGCGCTAATCACAATCATTCCCTTAACCTTTTTTTGACCGCATTCCTCTGCTACTTGGAGCACTAACTCAGCGGGCACAGTTACTATTGCTAGGTCAATATTATCATTAACATCCAGTATGCTCTTATACGCTTTGTGACCCAGAATCTCTTCCGATGAGGGATTAATGGGATATACTTTTCCTGGGAAATTGCTGGTGACAATGTTCTTAAAAACACTGTAACCAACCTTACCCGCATACCTTGAGGCTCCAATCACGGCAACCGATGAGGGAGCGAAGAGGAAATCAAGTCCAGCCATTTCTGTCTTCCCATTCATTCTTTTCCTAACATATTACTCTACAAAATTTAAATTAGACGCATCTTTTGGAAAATCCCTTAAAAAGGGGAAATGAATAAAATCCTATGGAATACGCTTTTCAGACGAAACTAAAATTTTGGCAGGCAGAAAATTGTTTTCTACATCCAAAATCGTTGGCGGGGTAAGCCCTTGACTCGCATAGAGTATCACTATTTTTAAAACAATTTTGTGGGGAGGTCTCCCTTAATCACTTCTCCTCTGGAGCCATCTAGTAATACTTGGTAGTTTTTACCCTTGTACTTATAATTTATTATCCATATGGGGGCGTGAAGATAATAGGGTTTACCTATCTTAAACTCTGTTTCTATCTCAATGAGTCTGTCCGCTTCTTGTTTTGCTAGAAACTCGTGGTCATGTCTTATTTGCTGTTTAGCTATCTCGATAACCTCGTCTTCTCCAATTTCGCTATTCAACACTTTAGCTCCTTCAGGAATTTTTCGAAAATCATACGGCATTTTTCCCTCTAGAGGAATGTCAAATTCCCTGGTTGGAAACTCTGTTTTCCGTTGTGCAAATATTACCCAATTATAACGTTTATTTATTGTGCCTTTTTTCTCTACACGGGGGCCCATACGTTCAAATAGCCCTCTGTAGGTGGAGGTAGCGGTTACAGGTAAGATCCAGAAGGGTAAAAAGTACAATTGAACATCAGTGAACTTCGCTCGCCACGCTAAATCTCCAGGGGCTATGAAGCTGGCGATCATCCAATTTTTGACAATGTTTACCGCTTTTTTACTATCAAAATTGCTAGGAAGAAGCGCATGTTCCAAGGTGAAGGGTTTACCCACATCTATAACAACTGTGTATCCGCAATAAGTACAGGTGACAACAATTTCACCCGAAGAATATTTAAGCGGTCCACCACAGTGGTCACACGATATCTTTTGTGTAGCCATTTAAATCCACCACATGCTTGAAAAACTTAGCTAAATATTATACTATTTCTAAATTAAGATATAATTTATGGTTTATGAAAGAGGAAGCCTCACCGATTATCTTTTGTGTACGTACTGCCTTCATAGGAAGCTAATTATTAAAAGGAAGTTCCTCAAAAGCGAATCAGTCTACTATCGAAGCTTATGATACCTTTGACGAGGTAAAGGGTGCGGGAAAACATTTTTAATTCTTTACCATGAAAAACTTGGTTTTCATATTTTATCTGGAACGCGTAAGCGCATTGTTTGTTTAAAAGGCAAAACACATGTTACTTTAACGCCTTTTTTCAAGTTTTCAACCTTTCTCATATAAATATTGTCTGTGAATTTGTGCTTTCTGTTTTGTAGTACTAACACGAAATCCTTTAATATTAATATTCCCACTTATTACTCGAAAGAGACCCGAATATTTTTTTGTGAATTTAAAAATGAAATTCTCAGTTTTACCCAACCCTAGAGGTGTAATAGTTTGCATTGGTTCCGTAGAGCGAAAGAAGATAAGTCAATGGTTATGGAGGAATTCGAACTTACCTATAAGAATTTGGGAGAGAGGGCTAAAAATGTTCCTGAAGATAAACCTGCGGAGTTATCAAAAATTTATAACTGCCCCATTAGTTTCTGCAAGGTTGCTTATCAACTGGAACTCGATGGCGTCATGAATGCCGAAAAGGCGCTGGAGCTCATTCTGTGGGAATATGATAGAAGAAGACAGATAGGAAGCCCTGTGGTGCCCGTTCTTTCCTACGAGTTTGATTTTGCAGTTCAGGAGGGGAGATGGATAGAATACCTCTACAGTGATCTGTTTAGAAAAATACAAAACACTAGGGAGCTCTATAATCTGGAAAAAGTTATTGAGGGGGAGGAAAGTATTCCAGTGGAAAAGGCGATGCATGTTTTGCATGAGAGAATCAAGCTGGCTGACAGCTACATTGTTCCAGTTATAAACAAGTGGAAAAAAACCCATGAGGCTTCAACTAATAATGATGCAGCTATCACTTTCTGTGCGGCGGTTCTTAAATCCACTCACTCAGAGGCCATCCTTGCTTTACAACAGGCGAAAAGAAGATTGATAAGAGTACTCAGGAAATTCTCAGAAGCTTTTGAACACTCATCAGACAAAAGCCTTTTTGAGGCCGATACTAAAGTTGGTCAAATGTCTGAAGGTAGCGCAACTCCCCTAGATAAAGTTTATGAGCTCATAGACGATTTAGAAAAATCCTTGCAGGCAATGTCTGTGCATGCCATAGCTCAGATAATTTTGGAAGTAGCTCCTAAACCCATTGCCTTGGAACCGACAGTCGGAGTTTCAGATTACCTAATTGTAACCCCACCAATAATGCGCGATGGAATGGTGGGGCCGGATCTCAAAGAGCCCTGCGATTTTCTTGAAAGAGACCTCATCTTTGCCAAAAGGAGGGTAATAGCAGTCAGAGATAGCTTTTTGCTGGAAAGGGTAAGAAAAGTGCACAAAGCCCTGTTAAGTAAGGGTCAGGGAATAGAAGAAAGCGGTGCTTGGATAATACACAAAATATCTCAAGATTTCAACCTCCCCCCCATAACAACCCAAGAAGCCCTAGAATACTTGAAGAAAAAATTAGCGGGTAAAGAGGGCGACCCAACAGATTTGGTAGAAAAAATAGTCACAGATTATCTTTGGGAACGAATAGTTCTACCCATACAAATAGAGGAGAAGGAATCCTAATTGGAGGAACGCGTACTATTCTGGCTGATGGATGCACAGATCCCCGAATTAAACTTCGAATTTGGGAATGCTGACTTTAACGGGAACATCCTGATAACCTCAAGACAGCTTTGGTCACTAATAAGGGGTTCCATAGTAAGGTCTTGTCTCATAGGTCCGGGAATTGTTTTGGGTAAAGCAGACGTTTTAGGAAAACCCGTATTTATAGAGGAGCGAATAGGAATAGTCATATTCGACCCCACCGAAATGCGTTTAGACGAACCAACCCCCCTAGTCAACATAATTAGTCCCGAAGTTTTTGATCCCCTAGAATCCTCAACCGTTAAAGAAATAGAAAAAATAATTGAAACCATATCCACCCAAAAAGGCAAAGTACTGATTCCCGAAGAATTAGCTAGAATTAAACACCGCGCCGCCCTCCCCATCACCATGGGACGCGAATCGAGTCTTGTTAAAGCCCAAGTACGCCTCGTTTCAGGCTTAGATAGAGCAAGGTTTGTTCTTGGAGGAAAACACCGAGCCATTTATGGACCCTTAGCAAAAGGGCTAAAAGAGGGCAAATTTCGCGAGTCTGCACTCACAAAAATCCTCAAAGCAGACACCAAAAAACTTGAAAGGTTCACCGAGAATAATGTAGAAAGTGACTGGAACATAATTGAACAATACCCGAAAATCACACAAAAAAATGCTGCTTATATGCAATTCTTAAAGGAATATCAAAAAGTGCTCGACATAATACACAAAAATGAGAAATATTTCATATACTAACCTCTCCAAAAAAGGAGAATAACCCTTTTTTTGAACAACCAAAAGCTTATTCCACCTCCAAATACGGACAGAAACTTTTTTTATTCTTTAAAACAATTAATCAAAACAAAACTTTTGAGGAATATTGAATGAGGGTGGTAATATACCCCTCCGCACTGTCAAAAATTATTGACTTTACAGGAATAGACCTAAGAAAAGAATCCGCCGGATTCCTCATAGGAAAAATTGTTGGAAATAAAATTGTAATAACAGACAGCACCATAACCAAACACACCAGCACCTCTGCATACGTCGTTATTGACGACACAGAGATGGCCGAAGTAGCAGAAGAACTAGACGCGAGAGGAGAAGGCGAAACAATAATCGGATGGTGGCACAGTCACCCAGGAATGGGAGCAGGATTCATGTCCGGAACAGACCTAGCCACCCAGCAAAAGTACCAGAAAATGTTTCCCCAAGCCCTAGCTCTCGTAATAGACCCAACCACCTTTTTCAAAACCGGAAAAATTGAGGATTTAGACTACAAACTCTACACAGTAAACTCTAAAGGTTACAAACCTGTAGAAACAGAAATCGCACAAAACAGCAACGAAATCCTGATAACAACCTTCAAATCCATAAAAAGCCTAAGAAAAGACCTTCAAAGAATAATACAGAAAAGCGAACAAAACATAACCTCAGAAACCGCCAAAAAAATCAGAAGCACCACAGAAGCCCACATAATAATACTAACCCTCTGGACAATAACACTAGTAATAACAATCACCCTAATTTTTCTAAGCCTATAAAAAACAAGTTCCAAAGTGGGGCACTCAGCCAACCTGCCAAAAAAGGATTCTCTGAAAATTTCAAACACAAAACAATCCTTCAATCCCCAACCTTGTAACAACAATTGTACCCATTTCACTCATGTATACCAATCCTATATTATACACCACTATCTCCAGGAAGGGAATTAATTTCGAATTATTTTCTCACCGGTTAACGTTCGCCAAAAAAGGCTAACCAGCCCTCTTCTCAGTTTTCAGAAAACTCCCCCCATCCTTGTTTATTTAAACGCAACAACAAAAAATTCGTGAATGATTTAATTTTTCATAATGAACCTTTTCATTAAACATTTAATATTTCCCTAGCAGTATCTATATGTTTCTCCTTCTTCCTTCTATGGTTCTTTACCCAGGAAATTATTACTTCGATAACTTCTTGTTTGTGCTCTCCGCACAGTAAAGCGCCACTTTTACAGTTCTGATAAGCCTCAACAATTTTTTCGTCATCATCCACAAAGTGAAATACACATAATTCCTGAATCATACACTTATCAGGCTCTCCACCCAGCTTTTTCTGCTCAGCAATTGTCGCCCTCCCACCGGTGAAGGCGTTCATAACCTTCGACCTTATACTATCCAAATCCTCGCTGAGATCAAAGTAACTCATCGGGTTTCTTTTACTCATCTTCTCCGACCCATCCAGCCCCCTCATAAGACGGTGAAAAGTAGCACTGGGAAGAACAAAACCATAAGTAGAACTAAGCTTCCTAGCCAAATCCCTAACCAAACGAATATGAGGATCCTGGTCAAGCCCCACAGGAACAACAACAGGCTTCGGACCCCCAAAGTCCGGATGCTGGGGAAGCATAATATCGCCAGACTGCACTAAAGCGCTCATGTAGAGGCCAAAGTTGGTCTGCTCCCCGTAAACCGCATTCATAGTTGCGGTTGTAACATTGGCTCCAAAAATGAAGGCATAGTCCATCACTCTTTTCTCTTCGGATTGACGCCATATGTGCGCATTTTTGGGATCTAATCCCAAAGCCAACATGTCCGCCAAATTGTCCACAGCGGTATCAGTTGCATCCTCATAAGTAATTCTGTTATCTGCATAGGATTCAATATCTGCTATACAGTAGAATGCTTTGGCTCCGAACTCTTTCTGGAAATATATGATTTCCGAGGCTGTGAGCAAATTTCCGATGTGGAACCTGTTTGAAGGTTTTAGTCCGCTCATCACTGCAAATGGTTGCTTGTTTTCTATGGCTTCCAGTATCCTTTGGAAATCACGATGTCCGAATATGATTCCTCTTCTCATATATTTGCTGGGGTTTGGTATGCGTTTTATTATTTGTTCGTCGAAGGGCTCTATTCCAAATTCGTCGAAGAGTTTTGAATAGTCTGCTACGTGAGTTGAACCCCAGGGGTCTATTACTGTTTTGTTTTGCCTGTTCACTTTTGGGGGCCTCTCTAAATTTTACAGATGGATTTTCTTTTGACATAATTCCCATAAAATATTAAATCTTTCGAACACTTATAGATAGGTTAACTACAATTTTGTGGTTTAACGCTGCATTCCTAAACTTAAAAATGAGCCTAATCTTCTAGCCTAAATAGTATCGTCCTCCATTTCACTCTTATAATAGGTCTCACGGGTAATACGAGAAAAGGGGAGGGATTTCTTAGAACATATTTATATACCAGAATTTTATTTTTGCCTATCATGTCTGAAAAGTTTATGTTGAAATTAATAGTTGATTCGGAGGCAAAAAATGGCAAAATACAGGATAGCAGTGATTGAAGGAGACGGAACGGGTCCTGAGGTTATAGGCTGCGCTTTGAGAGTTCTTGAGTCTACGGGTTTAGATGCTGAATTTATTCCTATTGAGGCGGGTTATTGGGCTTATCAAAAGTTTGGTAAGCAAGTCACTGATTCAGCTTGGGAAATTATTGGTGAGAGCAACTGTATTCTTAAAGGACCTACAACCACGCCTATGGGTGGTGGAGAAACTGGGATGAAGAGTGTTGCAGTTACTCTTCGCCAGAAACTTGACCTCTATGCCAATGTTAGACCTTGCAAGAGCAGGCCCGGGGTGCCAGTACCTACAAAGTTTACTAACCTTGATTTTGTCATAGTGCGGGAAAACACTGAGGGTCTATATAAGGGAATAGAGTTCAAAATGAGTGATGATGAAGTTGTTTCTCTACGAGTATTTACTCGAAAGGGTTGTGAGCGGATCTCTCGGTTCGGCTTCGAATTGGCGAGGAGGGAAAAGCGTAGGAAGGTGACTCTTATTACTAAGGCAAACATATTGCAGTTAACAGACGGATTTTTCACCAACATTTTCTACAAAGTTGCCGAAAATTACCCAGACCTAGAACACGAGGACATATACGTGGACCGAGCCAACATGTATATGATAACAAACCCCACATACTTTGATGTTATTGTTACCTCCAATCTTTTCGGGGACATTTTGAGTGACGCTGCAGCTGGTTTAATAGGTGGACTTGGATTGGCTCCCGGTGCAAATATGGGTGATAACTTTGCAATGTTTGAAGCAGTGCACGGCTCCGCTCCCAAGTATGCTGGGCAGAAAAAGGTTAACCCCACCGCTATGATCTTGTCCTCGGTGATGATGCTGAAATACCTTGGAGAAGAAAATATTGCTAAAAAGGTGGAAAATGCTGTGGACAAAGTTCTCCTGGAAGGGGCAACGAACAAGGAAATAGTCACCTATGACTTGGGTGGAACAGCTACAAATGTTAAAATGACCGAGGAAATAATAAAAAGAATGGAATAGCCCTGCAAACACTTTTTTACTCATTTTTATGGTAGTTACCCTTTTTCCCAGGGAAACTTGCGGTACTTTTTATAATATTCTGCTAATCCTCCTACTTCCACCATTTCCAGCAGGAAGTCTGGAATAGGCGAAGCGGAAATTTCTACTTTCTTAGTGGCATTGACTATTTTTCCACTTCTTAGGTCAACCTCTAAAATGTCTCCCTGATCAACTTTCTCATTTATTTCTCTACATATGAGTACTGGCAATCCCACGTTGAATGCGTTTCTGTAAAATATTCGGGCGAAATCTTCAGCTATAACAAGTGAAACTCCCGCATATTTTAGTACTAAGGGCGCCTGCTCTCTGCTTGAGCCCATACCAAAGTTTTTTCCAGCTACAATAATATCACCCTTCTCCACCTTTTTTGCAAAATCGGGATCGATGCCCTCCATGGCATGTTTTGCCAGCTCATTCATATCCAATGTTTTGAACTTGTATTTTCCGGGAATAATATAGTCTGTATTAACGTCGTTGGGAAATTTCCAAACTCTTCCTCTAATCATGGATAAGACCTCGGATCTGTTATTTTTCCCCTGACGGCCGCCACCGCAGCCGTATGGGGAGACGCCAAATAGATCTCAGCTTCATCGCTCCCCATTCTTCCCTTGAAGTTGCGATTAGCGGTGGAGACCACCGTGTAGCCTGGGGAGGGAATGCCCTGGTGGGTGCCCACACAGGGGCCGCATCCCGGGTTGCAAACCACAGCTCCCGCCTTCACAAAAATTTCAATTAAACCCTCTTTTAAGGCTTGAAGGTAAACCTCTCTTGAGGCCGGTGTAATAATTGTTATCGGCTTGATTTTTTGGTTTTTTAAAACCTTGGCAGCTATTCTTAAATCTTCAATTCTGCCATTAGTACAAGTTCCTATGTAAACCTGATCTACACTTGTCCCCTCAACCTCACTCACTGGCTTAACATTGTCAACCTCGTGGGGACACGCCACAACCGGAACCAAGTCTGTAGCATCAATTTCTAATCGCTTTATGTAGTCGGCGTCTGAATCACTGGAAAATATTTGATACTGATTCTTAGCCATTCTTTCTTCAACATACTGTATGGTTTTGCTATCTGGAGCCACAATTCCAGTTTTGCCTCCCATTTCAACAGCCATATTGCAGAGGGTCATTCTGGCCTCTACACTTAGATCCCTAACAGTGTTTCCCGCATATTCCACCGCCATATAATTCGCTCCAGAAGCAGTAACCTTGCCAATTACTGTCAAAACAATATCTTTAGCGTAAACTCCTTCAGGAAGTTTTCCCTCCACCATTACCAGTAAGGTTTCTGGAACCCTAAACCATAACTTTCCGCTCGCGAAAACTACCGCCATATCCGTAGATCCTATCCCTGTAGCGAAGGCGCCTAAAGCACCATACGTGCAGGTGTGAGAGTCAGCACCTACAACTACGCCCCCAGGAGGGACGTGTCCTTGCTCTGGAAGTAGCTGGTGGCAAACACCGCTGCCCACATCGTAGAGTATTACTCCCTGCTTTCTGCCCCAATTCCGCATCATAGCATGTAACTTGGAAACACCCTCACTAGGGCTGGGAGCATTATGATCAAAAACCAGAGCTATCCTCTTATTGTCCCAAACTTTATCGACACCCATTTCTTCTAAAGCTTTTATAGTAAGGGGGGCGGTTCCATCTTGAGCCATAGCAAAATCTATGTTTGCCACCACAATATCCCCTGCATAAGCGTCAGAGTTCGAAGCCTTACTAAGAATCTTTTCTGAAATAGTTTTACCCATAACCAGCACCAACCAAAACCATCAAGACAATACAAGGACACAACAAGGCAATAAGCACCGAAGATTTTGTTCTGAAGCAAGAAATCAGATTAACAACGCCAAGTACATCTCTTTGAGACACATTTAAATTTTATCGAAAAACTTCCTAAAGTCGGTAAATTAGACTGGTTTCCTTTTTTTCTAGCAACCACTGAAAAATAGTGTTCCTACAAAAGAATTAAATACTAACGAGATAGCCGTCTAGGAACCGAAAATTAACAATGTCAAGCTAACAAGCACAAATTTTTGGCGTCTACCATGTAAAGTGTCGTTAGGACTACCAACCAAACGCGGCGCTATCCCCCCTAGGGTCGGCTCCACCATACATGGCTCCCTCCTCTTTCTTAATCATTATTGCTTGGGCGTGGCCCATTATCTGTGACCATTCTTCAACATAACTTACCCGGTGACCCATTGATTCCAGCTTGGCCACGACTTTTTGGGGGAATCTTCTCTCCATAATAAGTATGTCTACGAAACGGCGGTCAGTTTTGAAGCTTTCACTTATCCATCTGGGGGCTTCGATAGACTCTTGCACATCCATTCCAAAGTCTATAATGTTTGATATTACCTGCATGTGCGTCTGGGGTTGCCCGTCACCCCCCATTGTGCCCATAACCAGGAATGGCTTTTGATCTTTGAATATCATTAGGGGACTTAGAGTGTGAAGCGTTCTCTTATGAGGCTCAAGCCTATTTACAAAACCTTGGCGAGAAAGCCCCCGACTTCTAGTCGTGGGGATGAATCGCCAAAAAGCTTATTTGAAAGTAGGGTATACTAATAGTTGTTGGTAG
>Ga0185342_1000571_pt1 | contig 17929 bp, 16 predicted proteins | sample ConPoolayeEmetaG_FD_128045 | JGI IMG/M metagenome (GOLD analysis project Ga0185342, IMG submission 128045) | Hot spring microbial mat communities from California, USA to study Microbial Dark Matter (Phase II) - Cone Pool mat layer E metaG... ...
TTTGTGCCTTCAAAAACTTCTTCGACTGACATACCCTCATTTAGACGAAAAGGGGTTAGTTAACTTAACTCCCAAAAACATAATTATTACATTGTGCCTATTGTAAAGGTTATGTATAATCAATATGTTTAAACGACACTCCCTAATGCTGGTTTTATGTTTTGTCCTGTCCTTTTACTCTGTCTTCGCAATACCTCCCGCCCCCACTTTATACATGACGGTGTTAAAAAAATGGAAATACACATTCTCCCAAATAACTCCACAAAAAGGAACTCACAGAAGGGAGTGCTCCCCAAAAATATGGATATAATAGCACGATTGTTCCTCAAGGAGCGTATAAAAGCTTCTTTCGCGGTTTAGAGCCTTAATGAGGGAAAAAGAACCAACTAAATCTAAATCGCCTATTTGCCACGTAGGATAATTCTTATTTTTTAATTTTCAGCCTTTTTGCAATTTCACATTGTTGAAAAATTTTCAGAATCCAACAAACTATTTTAAAAGTAAAATTGTGTAACAGAACATATTTGTTAGTATTTGAAAATGAGTTTAGGGAGAAGGGCGCCTTAGGTATTGGATGTTTAAACGGGACACCCCCTTAAGGTTGGGCAGACATTCCATTTGTGTTCTCCCTTTTAAAAATTGGAACAGTAAACAAAAGAAAAGGTATGTGAATAGTCCTTTATCTTCCGAGTCTTTTCAGTTCCTCTGTCTGCACTTTTACTATTTTTCCATCCTTATCCACTATGCCCACTTGGCGTGCTGGGACTCCCGCCCAGACAGTGTTTGGAGGAATTTTAGTGTCTTTGGGAACAAGGGACATGGCTGCAATTATTGAATTATCGCCTATGGTGACTCCTGGAAAGATCATTGATTGTCCCCCTACCACCACATTGTTTCCTATCCTTATTTTAGCCATGTAGAATTTGTTGCCTTCGATTACGTGTGTTGCCAGAATGGAGCTAACTCCACAGGTGGAATTGTCACCCATCTCAACCATGTAGGGTTCACCCAAAATTGCGGCAATAGAGTTTTTACCCATTTTGGCACCCATGGCTCTGAAAACTCTGGCTCCGATACCCGGTTGACCCCAGGGGAATGTGCCCACAATCACGCCGGTGAACGAAGTCAGCGCAGCATTTACAACCCACTTTCTAACCGTTTCGTCCCGCATATCAAAGTCGTGGTAGCCTTCCTCCAAAGGTTTTATGTTGAAGTGGGCGTAACAAAGTAGTGTCAGTTTGAAGGCCCACTTGACGGCGAAATACAAAAAGGGAGTTATCGCAATCCAAACATAAATTGGCGCTCCACCCCAAAACTGGTCAAACAATAGGTATAATCCATAACAAATTCCAAGAGACGCCAAAGCCGCAGCTATGGTACTAATCAGGGTGGCGCTTCCCAAAACCAAAACAACCCGCGGCGGTCTACGAATTTTCGACTCTTCTACATTCTCTTCCTTCTTCTTAGGCATATCACAACACCTCTCAACAAATTTATCTAAATTTGGACTCAAGAAAATAAACAGTAGACTCATATAAATTATTGTTCTTTCGTGCAATATCAAAGCAATATTTACGAGGTCGTACAATAATTCTTCAATAGATTTATTAAACTGGAATATAGTCAACCCTTTTAAAAATCTAGCGAATAAAACCCATTAAACCACTAATTAGAAAAAAGGGTGGCAGTCCCATGAGTGACAATGTTATTCCCCTTTACGCCCACGCATTCTTTAGTGTGTCATGCAGTGGGGAATTCCATCAACTTCTCACCTACGACTACTATGACCCGGATGAATACTATTTGAATCTAGAGGCAAACCCACAGGAGTATGAGAGGGAGATAGAAAAACTCTGGCTAAACATGCAGGGATATCTTGAGGAAGAAACAAACATAGTCAACGGCAAAAAGGTCTATCCCAAGGTTATTTACACTGATATTGAGTTCCGCGGCAGCGAAAACAGTCCATTTATACTCTGGGTAATTAGTTTTAAGGGCGAATTCAGAAAGGGGGAGAATGTTTATGTGACTGTGACGGAGGAAGAATTCCTGGAGTATGATTGTGACGCTATTTGGACGTTTCCTGAGGGCTGCGAAATCCTATCAGTCACCACCCCTATGGAGTACGAGATTATGGATAACATTCTGATACTCTGGGCTAGGAAGGGCGACAAAATAGGGGGACGGGAAGAGATAAGGTTCAGACTATAGTTTTATTTTAGATTTTTTCGGAGTTTACGGCTGTGTATGCTTGTGTACCCTGCGAAACCTTTATTATACTCGAACCATTGTTAACAATTGTAATCCCACTTTTATCCCAAAAACTTGTAGCTGAGTGGGGAAAAAGTTAAGGAAAAGAGTTACGAATCTATTAACAGTTTTGGAATCGATGGGGAAGTAAAAATGAGGAAAGAAAAAATTCCCGTTCAGGGAATGCACTGCGCAACCTGTGCTGGAACCATAGAAAAGGCGCTTTATGAGCTGGAAGGCGTTTCTAAGGCAGAAGTAAGTTTCGGCTCTGAGAGTGCCACTGTTGTCTTCGATGAAGGCAAGGTTACCCTAAGCTCCATACATAACCAGATAGCTAAGTCTGGTTACGACGTTAAAAAGGAAAAAGTAAGACTAAAGATAGCTGGAATGCACTGCGCAACTTGTGTACAGACCGTTGAGAAAGCCTTACTAAAAGTGGAAGGTGTACTCTCAGCAGAGGTTAGTCTTGGATCTGAGAGTGCCATTGTCACCTATACCTCCCCAGCCACCATTAGTGATATGAAAAAAGCGGTTAAGGAAGCAGGATACCGGGTAGTGGATGAATACTCCGAGAAAGCCGCAGCAAAAGAACTTACAAAGCAAAAACGAATATTTGCATTTATACTCTTACTTACTATTCCCGTTGCTCTTGGAAGCATGGCGGATCTGCTTCCCTTTCCCGTTCCAGAAATAATGCGAAACCCCATATTTCTATTTCTACTTGCTACTCCGGTACAGTTTGTGGGAGGCTACCAGTTCTATAGGGGGTCGTACTACTCTCTCAAGAATAAGACTGCAAATATGGATGTGCTGATAGCCATGGGCACATCGGTAGCCTATTTCTACAGCGTATTTGCCACCTTCGTAATTCCCGGACAATTATATTACGATACTTCGTGCTTTATACTACTGTTCATTTCACTGGGGAAGCTTCTGGAAGCCATCGCTAAGGGAAGAACCAGCGAGGCGGTAAAGAAACTAGTACAGCTCCAAGCAAAAACCGCTACTGTACTTCGAGATGGGAAGGAAGTCGAAGTATCCATAGATGAGGTTGTGGTGGGGGATGTTCTAGTAATTAAGCCTGGCGAAAAAATTCCCGTGGATGGAATTGTGGTAGAAGGTTATTCCACTGTAGACGAATCTATGATCACGGGGGAGCCAATACCCGTTGAGAAGAACAAAGGCGACCCAGTTATAGGTTCCACAATTAACAAAAACGGCTACCTGCGGGTGGAAGCCAAAAAGGTTGGCAAAGATACCATGCTTTCACAAATAATTCGCATGGTGGAGGAAGCTCAAGGATCAAAGGCCCCCATCCAGAGTTTAGCTGATAAGGTTGCCTCAATTTTTGTACCCTCAGTTATCCTCCTAGCTTTGGGAGCATTCCTATACTGGGTAACCATAGGTCAAAAGAGTCCCCTGTTCTCAATGTTAATACTTGTCGCAATCTTGGTCATTTCATGTCCCTGCGCTCTGGGGCTGGCTACCCCAACCGCAATAATGGTGGGTACAGGTAAAGGAGCGGAAGCCGGTATACTCTTTAAAGGCGGAGAAGCCCTAGAAAAAGCATACAAAATTAACACCGTAGTTCTCGACAAGACCGGAACCATAACCAGAGGAGAACCAGAAGTAACAGACATAGTGGGAGATGTGCTAGAAAAAGCAGCGGCCGCGGAAAAGAAATCTGAGCATCCCCTAGCAGAAGCCATAGTGAGAAAAGCCGAGGAACATGGAATCAAAATCCCCGAGGTAAAGGATTTCTATGAGTATCCTGGGAAGGGAGTGAAGGCGAAGCTTAACGGGATGGAAATACTGGTGGGAAACAAAAAACTGGTCAGAGAGGAAAAACTGAAAAACAGTTTTGAAAGGCGGGCACAAAAACTTGAGGAAATGGGCAAAACAGTACTATTCGTAGCAGAAGACGGAGAAGTAAAAGGATTAATAGCCATTGCTGACACCCTAATGGAAAACTCCATGGAAGCAATCCAAGAACTAAAAAACATGAACCTAGAGGTAGTCATGATTACTGGTGATAATAAGAAAACCGCCCAAGCCATAGCCAGCCAGGTGGGCATAGACCGAGTGCTATACGAAGTACTGCCAGAAGACAAGGCAAAAGAGGTGAAAAAACTCCAAGGGGAGGGAAAAATAGTAGCCATGGTGGGCGACGGAATAAACGACGCACCAGCCCTAGCACAGGCAGACGTGGGAATCGCCATAGGCTCAGGAACCGACGTGGCAATCGAAACCGGCGACATAGTACTCATAAAACACGACTTGAGAGACATCGCATCAGCCATAAGCCTAAGCAAAAAAACAGTGAACAAGATAAAGCAAAACCTGTTCTGGGCCTTCATATACAACATAATAGCTATCCCCATTGCGGCTGGAATACTCTACCCCCTACTATTACCCCCAGCCCTAGCAGCGGCGGCAATGGCAATGAGCTCAGTCACAGTTGTGACAAACTCACTCTTACTCAAAAGATTCAACCCCCAAAAGAGAAAAACAAGGAGGGAAAAAGAAAAAGGAGGAGAAAAAATGGCCAAAGCTATAGATCCCGTGTGCAAAATGGAAGTGGATCCCAAAACAGCCAAATTTAAAAGCGAGTACAAGGGCAAAACCTACTATTTCTGCGCCCCCGGCTGTAAGAAATCCTTTGACGAAAACCCCAAAAAGTTTGTAAAGTAAGGAACAACCTGAAACTTACACCTTACCCTCTTTTAATCCATTTTTATTTTTTTAGACTAACCCACTATTCATACTTTTTAAAAATTTTAGAAACTCTTAAAACCCTTATCCAAAACTGTTTCTACATTATTTTCTCAGCGGAGGATTGCCTTTGTCTGATGTCTACGAGAAATTATGGATGATAATGAACAACTGGTTCATGAAGCTCCCAAAACAGAAAGAGATATTCGAAATTCTCAAAAGGATGTTCACACCCCAAGAGGCAGAGTTCCTCTCCTCCCTCTACAAAATGCCTGTTATAGATGCAAAAACAGTAGAACAGGCAGCGGAGCAACTGGGACTAGATGAAAACCACGTAAAATCCATGTTTGAAGGGCTTGCAAAGAGAGGGCTCATCAACGAATTTCAAAGCAAGGAGGACGGAAAGCTGCATTATTCCTTATTAATGTTGCTTCCCGGTCTCATTGAGTATCATGTAGGCCAGGGTCAGTTAACTGATGCGAAGCGTGAGATTCACAAACTTATGGAAAAATATACGGGCTTCGGACACGAAATTACCGCGTCTAATTATCCCCTTTTTAGAACCATTCCCGTGGAGGAGAAATTGGATCCCACTACTGAGGTGCTTCCCTTCGAAAAGATTAGTGAGTACATTTCCGATTCTAGATCCATAGCTGTTTTCAACTGTTATTGTAGGTCGCTCAACCGCAGATGTGATAATCCAATCGAAGTTTGTATGACCTTTGACTCTATGGCAGACTTCATGGTCAAGTATCGGGGAGCGCGGCACGTTACCAAGGAAGAGGCTCTGGAAATAATCAAAGACTGTGAAGACCACGGTCTTGTTCATAACACAACTAACCAAGCCAAAAAACCTGTAATGATTTGCAACTGCTGCAGCTGCTGCTGTGGCATACTAGGAGGAATCATACGGCAACATAACCCCCGTACACTAACCAAATCCAACTTCCTTCCACAGATTAACAGGGAAGCCTGTGAACTCTGCGAAACCTGCGTCAAAAACTGCCCCATGCAAGCAATGTGGCACCACTACCCTCACAATGAGGATTTGTCCGACGACAAAATAATGATACTGGAAGAAAGATGCATTGGCTGCGGGATCTGCTCTCACAAGTGTCCTCACGACGCCATAACCATGATAAGGGTGCGGGAAGAAATACCTGAAGAAAAAATTAGCGGAGCAATGATAAGATTCGACAAGGAAAGAGTGCACTAATTTCTCCAATTAAACACGAAATTGTAACCAGAATGGGCAAAACAAAATTAAGTTTTTCCATCTTTTTGCGATGCCTTAACAGTTCTTTTAGGATGTTTTTTAAGCGCTCTCAGTATGGTTATTGCGGCTTTCTTGTCTAATGGTTCATTATTGTTTCCACATTTCGGGGAATATATGCAGGAAGGACAGCCGTCTTCGCACTCGCAGCCCTCAATTAGCTCTAGGGTGTTGCTTGCCAATTCTTGGAAGAGCTGGTAATTTTTTTCACTTATCCCTATGCCTCCCTGGTAACCGTCGTATATGAATATGGTTGGCTTTCCAGTGTTTGGGTGCTTATTGGTTGAAACCCCTCCTATGTCTCTGCGGTCGCAGAGGGCGAAGTAGGGTGTCATGGCAATCATAGCGTGTTCGACTGCGTGTATTCCTCCCTCAAAATCCAGATTCTTTTCTTTGACTTTTTCCACCACGTGGTTGGGGATGATAAACCAGAGTGCGGTGGTGTCAAATACGATTGGTGGTAGCTCTAGTGGTTCAACGTCTAGAATTTCATCATACTTTTTCAAGAAATACTTGTTATAAATCTTGGTTACTGTGACTTCACCCAGCTTTACTGTAAAGTCATTACAGGTTTTTTCTTTGAATTCGCGATTTATTTTTATGTCAGATGTTTCTGCAGCTTCTGTGTAGTAGTCCACATCTTCCTTCCTAACATAGGCTATTCCATTATTCAGGTCTAAATTTTCGACGAAGTAGGTTTCGCCTTGATGCAGAAAAATTGCTCCTCTATGAGCTTCGGAATAGGCTCGATTGCGATCTATTACCTCAAGAATCTTACCTTCACAAATCACCTTCACCTGGTCACTGGAAATGCTGTCTAGAGAAACCATTTCCACAGCTCTACCAGTCCCAGTGTAAACAAATCCCTTAGGAGTTTCCCCAATTACTTTTTGGTACTCGAGAACCTTCAGGGCTGACAAAAATATGTCAGAAGACTCTTTGCCCTCTTTCTCGGCATTTGTGGGTAAGAAATATTTGGAGTCGGAATCCCTTAGTGGGAGTTCTGCGGCTGCACATATTAAATGCCCCATGGTGATATATGGGTTTTCTAGATCTATGATGGCGTGTTCATGGGGTTTTCCAAAAAATTTTTCCGGGTGCTTCATAAAATACTGGTCAAGGGGGTTTTCAAAAGCTACCAGAGTAATGAGTGCATCGTCTGTTCCTCTACCAGCTCTACCCGCCTGTTGCCATGTGGATATAATGGTGCCAGGATAACCCGAAATTATCACTGCGTCTAGCGAGCCAATGTCGATGCCCAACTCTAAGGCATTAGTGGAGACCACACCCAAAAGTTGTTTCTCTCTCAGCATTTTCTCTATGTTTCTTCTCTCTGAGGGCAAATATCCCGCCCTATAAGCTGTTATCTTATCCTTAAGTTCTGGAATCTCTTCCCTCGTCCATCTAGCTACCAGTTCTGCCATTTTTCGGGAAACTGTGAAACAGAGAGTCTGAATATTATTTGCCACATGTTTGGCTAGGAGATTTTTTGTTTCTTGGTGGGGAGAGCCTCTGATCCCCTTACCCAATGGGGGCGGATTCCAAAATACGAAGTACCGCCGGCCCCGAGCTGCCCCGTCATCCGAAACAACTTCAAACTTTCTTCCAGTGAGTTTCGAGGATAGCTCATCAGGATTCGCAATTGTTGCAGAGGAGAGAATTATCTGGGGATTGGAGCCATAATATTCACATATTCGTAGTAAACGTCTCATGAGCATGGCCATATTGGAGCCGAATACTCCCCGATAAATGTGTACCTCGTCTAGGATGATGAATGCCAAATTGGTGTAGAATCTTGCCCACTTATCGTGCCAGGGAAGATAAAGGTGGAGTCCATACGGGTTGCTAAGAATGATGTTGGATTCCCTTCTAATTTTCGGCCGAAGACTACTCGGCGTGTCACCATCGTAGATATTCGCATTGAGATTTATGCCTGTTTCATTCTCCAATTGTCTCAAAACTTTCAGCTGGTCGTTGGTTAGAGCCTTCAGGGGATAAAGGTATAAAGCTGTGGCTTTAGGGTCAATGTAGATTCTCTCCAGAACTGGTAGGTTGAAACACAGAGTTTTTCCCGAGGCTGTGGGTGTGGTTATGATAACGTTTTTTCCCTTCCTGATTTCATTTATCGCTCTTGCTTGATGCGAATAAAGCCTTATTCCACATTTATCCAAATATTTCTGCAAGGGTTCTGGCAGCGGGCTATCCAACTGGCCGTATCTTGCTTCACGTTTGGGGATCACCTCCACGTGTTCTATTTGGCCATTGTAGCTGAGACTGCTTCTGATTTGATTAAGGAAATCCTCAGGTTTTATGGTCATTGTATTAATGCCTCATTTAACTTGGAAAATAATTTTGATAAACTAATGATGTCCTGTCGGTTATGATTAATTATGGCGACCAAAGGTCCCACATTCCTTGTTTCGAGGTACTCTCTGTAAAATTCTGGAACCAGAGCACCTGGAACCTCGTCTCCACGCTTTAATCCCAAAATAAATTCTTCTACTGTGGGAAGCCCACAGTCTGGAATAGTTTGACGCCAAGCTCTTCGAATGAAGTACAGAAGATCAAAATGCGCCTTATCTATGTTGGAGTTCAGTCCATAATAGCTTAGCCTCTGTTCTATGAATGGAATGTCGAAAGTCCTCCCATTATAGGATATAATTGCATTGAACCTGCCTAACTCCTCCATAAACACTTTTAGAGCTGCAACTTCCTCTGCAACACTCCTCACTAGATACTGGTGAACTTTTATTTTTCCACTCTCAGAATGTGCCACCCCTAGGAGTATTATAGGCTTGGAAAAAAGACCCATTGTTTCAATATCTATCATCGCAAAATCTTCCTCTTGGTTTAAACCTGCCAATCGAAAACAGATAGGATGAGACTTGGGAACCCTGTGCCACAATAATTCTTGAACCCTCCTTAAATGTCCCATATCAAGCAAATCCAAAAACTCTCTGGCGGCCTTGCCCCACTTAGGATGTCTGGTCAAATCCTCAATGGTTCTATAGCCCCTCCTCTTCAACTTGGCTTCCGTTTTCTCCCCTATACCATGAAGAAACTTGAAATTGGAAATAATGGACTCCCGAGCCCCCTCCAAACGATTGTAAAACTCTGACTGACACTCTGAACAAATCAAATAACATTGACCAACATTACTCGAAATAACTTCACCGGGAACAGCCTCCTCAAGAGAAACCCCCTCATACATCTCAAGCAAACGTCTTTTAAGATCCATCACCTGGAAATAATTAAAGCCCAAAACACTATTTTGAAAACACCTAACTTCAAACCCTCCCTTTTTTTCCTCTTCCAAGGCTTTATATCCAGGTCCAAGACTAAGCCTTCTCTCTAAACCTTTAAAAGCTCTGTCAAAACGCAAGCCAGTGTCCTCCTCTCAAATAATGTGAGTTTGAGTAGTTAAAATTTACGTTAATCTGGGATCAATTTTTGGATACTGTCTCCAAAAAAGTTTTTCAAAACATTAGGTGGGTCGAAACAGAAAGGGTGGTATATGAAAACTTTTTCGGGGCATCTCCTACCGCTAAAAACTTCAAATATTTAGGTTTAAAACTTCCCCATAATTACTGTGATATTTGGTTAGCATAAATTAGGCAGGAAATTGCTTGGGGGTTGGCTGTTAAACACTTTTCCACGAACTCCTTCATTTTATCGGGAGATTCAACCGCTAAGGGATCGAAAGGAATGCCGGAAATTTTGGAAGCGGAGGTGGCTATAATGTAAAATATCTGTTTCCAGGAATCACTGCCTAGCGATTTTGATTCGAAGATGTGCTGGATCACGCTTTTGAATAATGTTACTTGGCTGGTTTGAGGGCGGGACATCTGCGACGCTCCTCTAAACGCTGTTATATGTACTTCTCTCCTAATTAATAAATATGTCGCAAAAATAAGAATTAAAAATGTAAAAATCGCAAAAAATTAAAAACTTTTCCCACAAAGTGAATCTTTTTTTGCGAATATCCCAAAAAACTTTTCAGAAATAACACACGTTTGAAGAAAGAATTTAAAAACAACAAATCGCAAAGAGATTCACGATGAAGAAATGATTCCCAATAGGAAACGCTGCCTTGAACTTCTGAAAAAATATAATGTTCCCCCAAACATAATCAAACATAGTCTAGTGGTTAGCAGGATAGCGGTATTTCTGGCAACTGAACTCAACAAAAAGGGTCACAACCTAAACCTTGAAGAAATAGAAGCAGCCGCCCTACTACATGACATCAAAAAGATGGATAGTCTAAAAACTAAAACCAGCCACGCCCATGAAGCAGGACGCCTAATGAAGCAACTAGGTTACAATGAAATTGCCAAAATAGTAGAGCAACATGTCTTCTTAGATGAAAATAATGATTCATCAAGGATTCTGGAGGAAGAATTAGTCAACTATTCCGATAAGAGAGTTCGCCACAGTAAGGTTGTGACCTTAGAAGAGAGATTTAAGGACCTCAGAAAACGCTACGGCAAAGATAAAGAATCCATAGAGGTAATAAACAATTTAGAGCGCAAAGCAATTCAAGTAGAAAACAAAATCTTCTCAAATCTAACCTTTAAACCCGAAGAACTAGGGAAGATCATAAAAAGGAGAAACAAGCATTAATCGGGAAATGCTGCTTCTTTTAAATTCTATTCTCCAAAATCCTTTAAGGATTCCTTAATGAGGCTTGGTTTTGGCCCCAAATCCTCCTTATAGGTTTCCAAAACGGCGTGGGGGGTGATTCTCTCCACACCCTCAATTCGGGATATACTCTCAATCAGGCTTGTTGCATTCTTCCTAGTTAGGCACTTGGCCATGGCTGCGATTTCAAAATCTCCGGCAACATGGTACATGTAGCATATAAATTCAAAATACTTTGTTCTCGAAATCTCTTCTACAACTTTCTTGACTTCGTAACCTGGGCGTACCCGGATAAAGAAGCAAATTGGAAAGAAGCTAATCCCCATTTCTTCAGCCAATTTTTCATAATTAAGCTTGGCTAAGTATCCCGAAATGACACCCTTCTTCTCCATAGCGTCGACCCTTCTTATAACTGTGGTAACCCCTATACCCAGTTCTAGGGCTATTTGTCTAAAAGAGGTTCTGGAGTCCCTTACCAACATGTCTAGTATTTTGAAATCTACATCGTCTAATGAGTTCGTCATAATTTTTCCCTCAAATGAATAAGACATTCACATTATTTTCTTGGTGTTTACTTTATGACTACCTTGTTTTAAAATTTACCTATGAAATAATATATTTGTTATGTTTTTAGTGTAAAAATGGAATAAATTTATCGAATTCTTAGAAATATTTATATGTATTTAACACTTGGTTAATTTGGAGCGTCGATGACCAAGAAAAACACAACTTAAGAGAAATAAAAAACTGCGATATAATAATTCAAATGTTTGCCTAAATTTAGAAGGATTCAACTATTTATCGGAAAAGTGGTTCTTGTAAAAAGACCAAAAAGCTCAAGCGAAAATAAAAGGGAAATTTGCCTTTAAAGCTAGTTGAGTGGGAGACGCTTCTAAACCTCATTTAAAAAACGGAAATTGGGGTGTACCAAAGAATGAAGACTATGGCGTTTATTGTTGGTAGCGATAAGTTTGAGAAGCTTATGATGAGCATAATACTGTCAAGAACAGGAGTAGCTATGGACGTAGAAACACATATTTTCTTCACATTCTGGGGACTTAACCTTCTGCGAAAGGGAGGAGCGGACAAAGCGAAACTCAACCTACCACCGATAATGAGAAATCTGGGAACTTGGATGATTAAACGTAAACTAAAAAAAGCGGGATACAAGAAACCCTCAGAAATGCTGAGTGAACTTGCAAAAACAGGCAAAGTGCACCTACACGCCTGCTCAACTACCCTAGAACTCTTCGGACTAAAGAAGGAAGACCTAATACCAGAAGTAGAAGACATTGTGGGTGCCGCCACATTCCTAGATATTGCCGCAGACGCCGACAAAGTATTGGTCCTAGCATAGAATTGGCAGATCATATTGTTCTATACTGTCAATCCCAGATTTGTAATGAGATGCTATTCTTTTTTGTTAATATATTTTAAGGGTACTAAAAATTTGTATGGTGACTAACATGGGTGGTAAAAAAGAAGAAAAAAGCAAAAAACTGGTTGAGCGCTACGGGCAAATTTCTAACCGTGGTTGTAATGGTTGCCCTCTAGGTGCTGCATGCGGGCCGAATTTTGAAGTGTTACTAAAAATAAAGAATAAAGAATCTTACGAAAAAAGATTAGAACAAGCCCCCTTTTAATTTTTTTACCTTTTTTGAGGATAAACCGCAAGCAAATTTGTCCATTAGTAGTCTTCGATTTGTTACTAGCTTGTTTATCCTTTAGAACCAGATTCATAGTTTGGGAGTATTTATCCCCCATAGATAGACAAGTATTCGTCTTTTGTCTCGCTGTTTTTATGTGATTTTAACAAGCAATGGTAGAATTCTTAAGCCCATACTACAATAATAACAATTTTGGACGAAATTGAAAAAATTATTATGTGGAGGAGGTAATACTTGAAGTTTACAAAAGGTATAGTTTTTAAACTTGTAGTTAGCATACTCATTGCTCAGGTTGCGGGCGTTATCGGTTCACTATTTACAACTCCCTCGATTCCCACATGGTACGAATATCTTATAAAGCCATATTTCAATCCCCCTAGCTGGCTTTTCGGTCCGGCTTGGTTAACCCTCTATGTTTTGATGGCGGTTGCAGCGTTTTTTGTTTGGATGGAGGGTTGGGAAAAGAAAGAAGTCAGAATCGCACTTTCCCTCTATGGCATTCAATTGGCACTAAACACTCTCTGGTCGATATTGTTTTTCGGATTACAGTCACCGCTCTATGGCTTTTTGGGCATAGTTCCTCTTTGGATAACAATCATACTTACTATTCTGCTGTTTTATAAAATTTCTAGGAAGGCAGCTTATTTAATGATTCCATATATAGTTTGGGTGAGCTTTGCTGCCATTCTGAATTTCACAGTATGGCAACTCAATCCCTGGCCCTATGGAAAGTTAATAATAGACATTCTGATTATCAAGGGACTAATTGCTCTACTATAGACCCAACAAAATATCTGGAGCTAAAAATCGTATAACCCCTATTTTATTTTTTCCAGTTTCTCTAACCTTTTTTTCATTTTTGTCACACCATCTTTAGATTAAGGAGACTTCTTAAATGCTTGAAATGGTGGATAACCAAAGTGGTCTACTTCTTCGATTTTGAGTGGAGGGGCGAGAATATTTCGGAGATTTTTCACTCTTTTTGAGCGCATACTACGCCTAGGATGGGAGGGATTATTTCTTCAATTGCTACCACTTTGTATCCTGCTTCCTCAAAATATTGTTTTAATGTGTAGACATATATGGGGTAATCTGTTTTCCTGTATCTCTCCATGGTGCTCTCTAAATCTTCACCTTCTTTCTTTACAGCGAATCTCTCCAGGAGAAACTTTATTAATTCAATTGCTCTCTCCCTCTCCTTCACTGGGTCGAAGAAAAACATTATGTCCCCAATGACTACTCTTCCTCCCGGTTTGAGCAGGCTGTACCAGTCTCTTATAACTTTTCTTTTTTGTTCATGGGTCAGATGGTGAAAGGCAATGTTGGTCACAATTATATCGACTTTTTCATCATAGTTGGGATTTTCAAAGTCGCCGATTCTGAATTCAACGTTTTGAAAATTTTTCTCTCGTGCTTTTTTCCGGCCAGTCTCCACCATTTTTTCTGCGATGTCCAATGCCACAACCTTATGCACCTTAGGAGCAAAGGCGAAGGAAACGCTTCCTGTACCCGCCCCAACATCCATTACAATGTCGCTTTCTTTAGGGTTTGCTAACTCAATTATTCTCTTTAATAACTCGTTGTATCCGGGCCATTTTGAGGTGCGCTCATCATAACTTTCCGCTACGCTGTCAAAGCGCTCTATTATATCCCTCTTAGACACAGTTACCACCTAATAGGATTAAATTTGAACAGCACAAAATTTACTGTTAAACTTTTTTGTCGAAACCTGAATTTATTTTTTGGGTTTCGCGGCAACAATTATGCCCATTACTGGAGATAGTGTTTCTTCGATTTTTTCAACCACGAAACCGGCTTCTTCGAAAAATTTTTTTAAATCATAAATGTTGGCGGGATGGTCTCTTTTATTTAGCTCCTCTACCTGTTCCTCCAGAGGCTTTTTGGGGTCTCCCAGTGTCTCAATAATTTTTCGAACAAGTTTCTCTCTCCTCTCTGGTTCTTTCTTGTGGTCAAAGAACCACATATGATCACCAAGAATTACTCTTCCGCCAGGTTTTAACAAATCAATCCAAACCTTTATCGCTTCCCTCTTCTCCTCGTCATACAAGTGGTGGAAGGCCAGGTTGCTAACAATTAGATCTACTTTTTCGCTGCAATTTGGCTCAGAAAAAGTACCGTAGCCGAATTCAACATTCTCAATTTTGGATTTTAAAGCCTTTTCTTTGGCGACTTGCAACATCTTCTGGGAAATGTCCCGCGCATAGACCTTTGCCACTCTAGGGGCCAATCTGAAGCTAACTGTTCCGGTTCCAGTTCCTAAATCCAGAACGATACTCGGCTTTTCAGCTTCTGCTAACTCAATAATTCTATCTACTGTTTTCGAGTAGCCGTCAACCCGTAAAATATAATTATCATAATCGGGAGCCAAAGCGTTAAACCTTTTAAGAACAACCTCTTTGTCCATACTGCTAACAAATGTAAACCAATTTAATATACCTTTACTACACTCCACTACTATTAGGGCGCTTTTACCTCCCTTATTCTCACAAGATTTGTAATTTCAAATGAAGCGTTTGGCTATGTATTGTGAGTAAAATTGATAAGTTTAAAAATTCTAAAATGCCTTTAAAAGGTTTCAGACTTACAATCACTCTGACGTTTGTGTGTGCGCTAAATTGATTGGGGCGCAACTTATTTGGGCTAAAAATAATTAATTTAGCATTATGTATATCTAACTTGGTGTTGGAGGTTTTCTAGATGAGAGCCATTGTTGCTACTCCGCCTGATAGAAATTCCGTCCAGCTTATGGAGCTGCATAAACCGAAACCAAAAGAAAACGAGGCTTTGCTCAAAATTTTGAAGGTAGGCATAGATACTGCTGATAGGGAGATAAATGACGGCTACTACGGCACGCCTCCCGAAGGCTCCCCCTTCATAATAATGGGTCACGAAGCTGTAGGTATAGTTGAGGAAGTGGGAGGAAATGTGAAGAATGTCAAAGTGGGAGACATTGTGGTGCCAATGGTTAGAAGGCCTTGCGTGCAGAACTGCCTAAACTGTAAAAGCGGTGAGCCTGACGCCTGCATAACTGGGGAATACTTGGAGCATGGGATTATTAAGCTCCATGGATTCGCCTCAGATTACACTGTCACTGATGCCCAGTATCTAATTAAAGTCCCCGAGGAACTAAAAGATGATGCGGTATTTCTGGATCCTCTGAGCAGGGTGGAAAAAGGAATTTCCCAAGCAATTAAGATTCAGGAAAGGTTGATATGGGAGCCGGAAGATGTTCTGGTCACCGGGGCTGGCCCCCTGGGTTTACTAGCTACCTTGGTTCTCAGGCTAAGAGGATTCAATGTACTTAATGTTTCAAGGAATCGTGTGGAGAGCGTTAAGGCTAAAATTGTTAGGGAGGCGGGTGGAGAGTACCTTGATGAGAGGGAAAATCCGCTCCATTCCTTGGACAGAAAATTCGATATCATCGTTGAGGCTTCAGGCGCGGCTTCGACAGCCTTGGAGTGTTGCGGATTGTTAAAGCCCAACGGTATACTTTGTTTCTTAGGGCTCTACAGGGAGATTCAGGAGTGCGACGATTTCGGAAGAATATTTGCCAACATGGTGGTGGGAAACAAGGTGGCATTCGGCTCGGTCAGCTCCAACAGAAAGCACTACGAAATGGGCCTGAAAGACTTAATTGACATAAAGAATAAGTATCCCAAAGTAATGGGTAAATTGGTTTCCCGCGAACTCATACCCGAAAAAGCCAATCTAGCCTTCAAAAGCGACTTTGAAGAAATAAAAACCATAATCAATTTTCAAAAATGAGAAACCAAGCCCAAATAGTAACAATGCAGTAAACTCACCTTGACAATTGACCATTAATGTTTTAAGAACTAGCTAAAAGTATCATTTTGCAATTTAAAAATTCTCGTGTGGTTGATTCTGGTTAATTCAAGCTTCCAATTTTTGCTAATAAAAATTAAATAACGGCGTATGAAAGATATGATTAAAAGTCACAGTTTATGGTAAGGTTTCTAGAAATAGGGAGGATCTTCTTGTCGGATAAGTGGCGTTTAATTTGGGCACCGGCACTTGACGGCCCAGACATTGTGGCCTACACAATGACTGCGGTGGAGGGTAAACTTCTTGGAGTGAGTCCCAACACTTTTCTTCTCTCGGGCTTCTCGAAATATTCGATAAGCATCGGGAGATACCAGGATTTGGATTTGGCAATTGACTATGAGAGGGCAAAGGAAAAAGACATTGACGTAGTGCGTAGGCCCATTGGTGGGGGCGTGATTCTCATTGATCCCGTGGGTAGTAGAGGGCTAGGCCTAACGGTAGACCGGGACTTTTTCCCTAGGCTTGATGACGCTTTTAGGAAGGTTGGGGAAGCCATTACTGAGGGATACAAAAAGTTGGGAGTTAAGAACGCTTGGTACAAGTTCGCCGGGGACGTCATGGTGGGAGACCGTAAAATAACGGGATTCGGATTTACTGAAATAGAAAAAACTGTGGTTATGCAATGCATAATCTCACTAAAAGACCTAGACTTCAAATACTTCTCAGATGTTGTGCAATTACATCCCGAGAAGCTCCGAGACAAAAGAATAAAGGACTTGTCTGAACTTATGACCAGCGTAGAAACCGAGACTGGGAAACTTCCCAGTAACGAGGAATTCAAAAAAGCTTTTACAGAATCGTTCCAGGAAGCACTGGGCATCGAATTAGAGGAGGGAGGAATACTTAACGCTGAGAGGGAAATATACCAAAAATGGCGTGACTATGCAACTTCCCCTGAAAACAGGTTCGCTTTCTCAAGTATGGCGAGATTCCCAAATCTAAAGGAGTTGCTGAATAAGGGCTACAAATTTGTTTTCGCAAAAAACAAGAGGGATCGAGAACTAGTTGTCCACGTTCTACTTGATCCTGAGGGAAAAATTGAAGACTTGATGTTTTCAGGAGACTTCTACTGCAGGCCTGAAAGTTACCTTAAAGAATTAGAAAATTCCCTGAAAGGAATAAATCCCCAAAACGAGTGGGAAGTAAAATCGAAGGTAGAGAAAATATTTGAGCGACCGGACTGGGAGATACCTCTAGTTGAACCTGAAGACTTTGTAAAAGCAATTGTCGAGGCAGCAAAAAGAGTGTAGCGGACCTTTTTGAAACCATATTTTCGGTAAAAGACGAAACTAGTTTCTCCAGTTCAATCCAATTGTAACCCACACTTTCACCCTAGTCTTCTTAAATGTATGTAGGGTTAAGGGGTAAAAAGGTATAAAACTTTGAACGACAAAAGTATTATTAAGTTAATGTTTGAAGGTTGGTGTTACTTTTGCCTTTTTTGGGTTCGACTTTAGATAAGGTTGAGAAATGGATGAAGAACATGGCTTTGAAGGGTATAACGAGGGACGAAGAAAAATCTATG
>Ga0185342_1000573_pt1 | contig 17906 bp, 15 predicted proteins | sample ConPoolayeEmetaG_FD_128045 | JGI IMG/M metagenome (GOLD analysis project Ga0185342, IMG submission 128045) | Hot spring microbial mat communities from California, USA to study Microbial Dark Matter (Phase II) - Cone Pool mat layer E metaG... ...
CGCTGGCGCCGCTCCGCGGCCAGCCGTGCATCGAATGCCACAAGAAAACGACGCCGAACATCGTCAGCGACTGGCAGGCAAGCAAGCACAGCCAGAACGACGTCGATTGCGCGGTCTGCCACGGCGAAAAGCATCAATCCGCCGCCGATTACGAAGCCGCCCGGATTCCCACTCCTGAGACTTGTGCCCCATGCCACGAGAACAAGGTCGATCAATTCAAAAAAGGCAAACACGCCCTCGCCTGGACGGCGATGAAAGCCATGCCCACCGCCCATGCTCAGCCGGTCGCGCTGATGGAAGGGATGAAGGGCTGCGGAGGCTGCCACAAAATCGGTCTCAAGTCCGAGACCGACATCCGAGACCTTCAGAAAGCGGGAGCGGGGTTCGGCCGCGCTTCTTGCGACGCCTGCCACACCCGCCACATTTTCTCGGTCACCGAGGCCCGCCAGCCGCAGGCCTGCCAGACATGCCATATGGGGTTCGATCATCCCCAATGGGAGATGTACTCCGCCTCCAAGCACGGTGTCCGGTTTCTTTTGAAACAGAACAGGACTCTTCCCGAGACGGTGGCTGCGCCCTCGTGCCAGACATGCCACATGGTGGGAGGAAACCATGAGGTCCGGACGGCCTGGGGATTCCTGGCCGTGCGGCTTCCCATGCCTGAGGATAAGAAATGGGCGGCCGACCGGGTCACTATCCTCCAGGGATTGGGCGTGCTTGATCCCTCAGGAAATCCCACCGCGAGGCTGGAAGCGGTCAAAGCCGCGGACATCGCCCGGCTGACCCAGGAATCCTGGCAAAAAGAGCGGGACAAGATGATCAAGACCTGCAACCAGTGTCACAGCGTGAATTTCGCCAGAGCCGAGCTGGCCAAAGGCGATGACATGATCCGCGAAGCGGACCACCTCATGGCGGAGGCCATCCGGATCGTCGCCGACCTCTACAAAGAAGGCGTCCTGGCCAGGCCGGCGAATTCCGCCCATTCTTTCCCCGATCTCCTGACTTTCCACGATGCGCCGACCGAAATCGAGCAGGAGCTGTTCGTCATGTTCCTCGAGCACCGGATGCGCTCTTTTCAGGGAACCTTTCATGCCAACCCGGACTATGCGCTCTGGTACGGCTGGAGCGAGATGAAGCGGTCGCTGAAAAAAGTCGAGACCATGGCTGCCGAGATGCGGAAATCTCGCCAATAGAAAACGCCGCGGCGGCCAAGGATCCCATGGCGATATGATCGACCGTCATTGAAGGCTCCAGGAAACTAAAAATGAAGGCTCTGCTCAGGTTCTTCACATCCGTCAGGGTAGCCATCACCCTGCTGATCGTTCTCATCTGCGTCTCCATCCTCGGAACACTCATTCCCCAGGATCGCAGCCCTCAGGAATACCTTATTCGCTATGGGCAGATCAGCGGCCTGCTCCAGCGCCTTCAGTTCACCCGGCTTTATCATTCCCTTTGGTTCATCCTGCTTCTGGCGCTCTTCGGACTCAATATCGCCGTCTGTACGATCGAGCGGCTGCCTGCCAAGCTCCGGCGCGCTATGCGGCCGAGGTTCGAAACCAAGTCGAAGAATCTCCTGGCGCTGAAAATCAGGGATCGCTTTGCATGCGCTTTCGGCCTCGCCGAAGCGAAAGAAGCTACCAAAAGGGAGTTGAAGCGCCGTCACTACCGCTTGCGGATGGAGGAAGAGGAGGGACGGGTCGCCCTTACCGCCCGCAAACGCGTGCTCGGCCTCTTTGGTTCCGACGTGGTCCACGTCGGCCTGCTCATCATTCTGGCCGGGGGGATCATCAGCGGGCTGGGCGGTCGCCGCTCCAACCTGACCCTTCTTGAAAACCAAACCCTTCCTGTGCCGGAAGCCGGTTTTTCCATCCGCCTGGACAAATTTACGACCGAACTCTATCCGGACGGAAATATCAAGGATTGGAAAAGCGCTTTGAGCGTGATCGAGGATGGCCGACCTGTCCGACAGAAGACCATCGAGGTGAATCATCCCCTCAGTCACCGCGGATTCGTCTTCTACCAGAGCGGCTACGGCTGGGACTGGAAGGATCCCACTCTCGAGATCTGGGTAAAAAAGAAAAGCGATTCTGCGAACCTCCACAAACTTCTGCTCCGCCCGGGAGAAGCGGCGACCCTGGAAGGGGAAAACCTGGAGGTCAGGGCCGTCCGTTTCCTGCCCGATTTCGTCCTCGGCGACGAGAATCAGCCGACGACTCGCTCAACCGAGCCGAACAACCCGGCTGCATTTATCGAAGGGCGACAGGGAGAGGAGACGATCTTTTCCGGCTGGGTCTTTGCCAAGTTCCCTGATTTCAGCCGGATGCATTCCGCTAAGGGAACCGACCTTTCCGTTGAGCTCAAGAACATCGAAGCGCCCCAGTACTCGGTTATTCAGGTCGCCAAGGACCCGGGCGTGGAATGGATCTGGATCGGCTGCGGCCTCCTGATGGTCGGCCTCTTCTTGGCTTTCTACTGGCCGACCCGGGAGATCCGGTTTATCCTCGATCCCGGCCATGGAAAAACCGAGATCGCGGCCGGAGGGATTTCCGCCAAGAATCGGGAAACCTTCGAGGCCGAGTTCAAAGAGATCATCGCTTCGCTGAGGAAACTAAAATGAACGAATCCACTCTCTTCGCCGCCGCTTTCGTCCTTTATGCTCTGGCTGCGTTTCTTTATCTGGCCTATCTTTTCTCCAAAAGGGTAAAGCCGGCAGCAACCGGCTTTGGGGCGGCTTCGCTCGGCCTTTTCGTTCACACCGCGGCTCTGATTCTGCGGACCGTAGAGAGCCGCCATGCCCCCTTCACCAATATGTATGAATCGCTCTCCTTCCTATCCTGGGCGACTGTTATGGCCTACGTCATCGTCGAGCGGAAATACAAAGTGCGGCCGGCCGGTCCCTACGTGATGCTCATCGTCATCGGTTTGATGGCCCTGGCTTCGTCCCCCTTGATGCCCAAGGACGCCACGCCCCTCGTGCCGGCCCTCCAGAGCTACTGGCTCTGGCTTCATGTCTCGGTGACGCTCCTCGGGGAAGCCTTTTTTGCCATTGCCTTTGTCACCAGCCTGATGTATCTCCGGGCGCAAGCCAGCGAAAACAAGGGCCGGTCGTCCAAGTCCGGGCTCACGGCCGAGAGGCTCGACTCGATCAGCTACCGGGCCGTCGCCGTCGGATTCCCCCTCTTCACCCTGGGCGGCCTCGTCTTCGGCATGGTCTGGGCTCATAAGGCATGGGGGGCTTACTGGAGCTGGGATCCGAAGGAAGTCTGGAGCTTGATCACCTGGTTCGTTTTTGCCCTCTACCTTCATACCCGAATCGTTATGGGCTGGAAAGGACGGCGTTCAGCGGCCATCGCCATTATCGGCTTTCTCGCGGCCCTGTTCACCTACTTCGGCGTCAATTATCTCCTGGCCGGCCTCCATTCTTATGCCTGATCCGATAATCCCTGGATTCGGAATAAACAGGGAGATCGGAATCTGGGATTGAAGGTCATGCCCAGAATCCTCTTCCCGCGTTCTCATGACCTCCTTCATGGGGAAGAGAATTTTTCCGAGGGAGCGGGCTGGAGGGAAAAATTCTCGGGGCGGCTTGCAGGGGGGAGAGGTGAAAAAACCGCGGAAGAAAAAGCTTTTCATCGCTCTGGGCTTGTGTGCTTTCGTCCTCCTTCTCTTCGCGGGAACGGCCGAGTACACATCGCATTCCAAGTTCTGTTCCGTCTGCCACTACATGAAGCCGTTCTATCAAAGCTGGCAGGAATCGGCCCATTCCGGGATCGAGTGCAGCGAGTGCCATTATCCGCCCGGACTACTGCTATAAATGCCATTTCGAACGGGACCGCCTCGAACGCTACGGTGACACCGACTTGATGCGCTCCACCCATATTTCGGCTCATAAAATCGAATGCAACCAGTGCCATCTGGACATTCAACACAAAATCGTCAAGGATATCGAAACCATCGCCGACTGCCGCACATGTCATAGGAATTTTCATCAGGCCCAGAAGATCCTGTATGCCGGAGAAGGAGGGCATGGGGTCGGTCGTGCCCGTCCCAACGTCATGATGGAGAGGGGACCGAGCTGTAAGGGCTGCCACATGTTCCACGAGGAAGCGGGCGGCAAGCTGATCCGGAGCGATACGCTGGTCTCCCGCCGGCAGGCCTGCGAATCCTGCCACGGCAAGGGATTCGGCCGCCTGCTCCAAAACTGGGAGTCCTCGGCAGAGAAAAAACTGACCGAGATCAAGACCGTCTATCGCCGGGCGCAGGGGGAAGCTGCGCGGGCGCCGGCAGAACATCGGGATAAGGTCGACGACTTGCTCCGAGATGCCGGCTTCAATATCGACATCGTGGAACGGGGCAAAGCCGTGCACAATATGACTTATTCTCAGGAAATCCTGGAGGCCGCGTTCGGGATCCTTGAAGAGGCCTTGAGACTCGCCGGATCCTCGTATCAACCGGCCAAATTCGCGATCTCGGCGGCAAACATCCCGACCCAGTGCGCCCAGTGTCATTCCGGGATCGAGGAAATCAAGGCTGAAATCTTCGGTATGAGCTTCCCTCACAAGCCTCATCTCCTCGGGTTGAAAATGGATTGTGGCGCCTGTCATTCCAACGTCAAGATCCACGGCCGGTTCGTGAGCTCAAAAAAGGCCTGCGCCTCCTGCCATCATCAGGACGCCGAGCGCGAATGCGGCCGCTGCCATCGCCTGCAGAAGACGATCTACGAGGGGGGAACTCTCGACGGATGGACTTTCGCCGGAGACATGATGGCCAAGGCCGGAGTGACCTGTGACGGATGCCACAAGATCGAAAAGGGCCGCATCGGCCGGTCCGATGCTTCGACTTGCGTCGAATGTCATGAGGAAAGCGACAAGCGGACGTTTGTCTCCTGGCAGGACGCCTACAAAAGAGCCCGCTCGAGCCTGGAAAAGCTGCGGCAAGATATGAGAACGCTCTCTCTCGGCAAGGAAGAAAAAGCGGCGTTCATGGAACTTGAGAAATTGCTCCGCCAGCTCGACCTCGACGGCAGCTCCGGAATTCACAACTCCCGCTTGGCCAGGGAATTATTGACAAAGCTGGAGCAGCGGATAAAATCAATGGAGACCAAAACAGCGGATGAATAGACGAAGGTGGATCGACCTGTTTCTGGGAGGATCTCTTTTAGGAACGGCCGTCTCGCTGCTCTATCCCGTGATCCGCTATTTGATCCCTCCGCGCCAGCCTGAGATCGCAGCCAAAAAACTGGCGGTGGCCAAGGTTGGCGAAATCGCTCCCAACTCGGCCAAGCTGTTCCGGTTCGGTTCAACTCCGGCTCTTCTTATCCAAACGGCCGAGGGCGACCTTCGGGCCTTCTCTGCGGTTTGCACCCATTTGACCTGCACGGTGAATTACGAAGGGGATACGGAGACTTTGTTTTGCCCCTGCCATAACGGCCGCTTTGACCTCGCCGGAAACGTCATCTCAGGACCGCCGCCTAAGCCCTTGGAATCTTTCGAGGTCGAAATCTCGGCCGGCGAAATCTTCGTTTCGAGCAAGAGCTGAAATGGGGCGATGGAAAAAAGCCGTCGGCGACTATCTCGAATCCCGCTTCAAGCTCTCGGCCGCTCTGGATTTCGGTCGAAAGAAGAAGGTCCCTGAACACAAGCACTCTTTCTGGTATTATTTCGGCGGACTGTGTCTTTTCCTCTTTCTTCTCCAAGTCGTGACCGGCATTTTGCTCCTACTCTATTACACACCTTCGGTCGACGGGGCTCATGAAAGCATCGTTTTCCTCATGAGCCAGGTCAAGTTCGGCTGGCTCATCCGTTCAGTCCACAGCTGGACGGCGAACATCCTCATCGGCGCCATCTTCGTCCACATGTTCAGCGCCTTCTTTCTCCGGGCCTACCGGCCGCCGCGCGAGTTGACTTGGGTCAGCGGATTTTTCCTGCTTCTTCTTTTTCTCGCCTTCGGGTTCAGCGGATACCTTCTTCCCTGGAACGAGCTGTCCTTTTTCGCCACGCGCGTAGGAACGGACATCGTCGGGGTCATCCCTCTGATCGGTCGAGCGGCCAAGACATTCATCCTGGGCGGACCGGAGGTCTCGGGAGCAACTCTAACCCGTTTTTTCTGGCTCCATGTCGCCGTTCTGCCGGCGATCACGCTGCTTATCATGGGCATCCATATTCTCCTCGTCCAGACTTTGGGCATCAGCAAGCCGATCGGAGTCCGCGTCTCCAAGGAGATCTCCTTTTTCCCGAACTTCATCCTCAAGGATGCTCTGGGCTGGCTGGTCGTCCTCGGAGCGATCGGGACGATTTGCGTTTTCCTCCCCTGGGGAGTCGGACTCAAAGCCGATCCCTTTGCGCCGACGCCGCTGGGAATCAAGCCGGAATGGTACTTCACCTTCATGTTCACTACCCTCAAAATCGTCCCGGCGCATATTTTTTCTCTCGAAGGGGAGGTTTTGGCCATCCTGGCGTTCATTCTGGGAGCATTCCTTTGGATGCTCATCCCTTTCCTCGACCGCCGGGCCGCACGGGAGCAAAAAAGTCCGGCCATCTCCATCATCGGATTCCTGATCGTCGTCTATATCGCCGTCATGACGTCGTTGACCTATCTTTGGCCGAATCGATAAGGCGGCTCGAAGACATGTCTTAACGCAGGCGCGTTGAAAAATTTGAAAAGGTATCGGAGTGAGTCGATTCGACGGGTGAGCCGAATGATCAACAGAGCGTCTGCCCGCTCAGGCCGGAGATCACCGGGGCGAGGATTTCTGCCGATCCTGTTCTTGTCGTTTCTGTTCTTTCCGCTATCCCTTGCCGCCCAGAAAAATTCTTGCCTCGAATGCCACCGGGAATTGGAAGATGCCCTCAAGGCTCCGGCGGAAGCGATGAGCGCAGATGTCCACGCTCAATTCGGGCTGAGCTGTCATGATTGCCACGGCGGCGACCCGCTCGAGGAGGATTTGGAGCTGGCCAAGGGCCGCTCGTTCAAGGGTGTCCCGTCCCGGACAAAGATCCCCGATTTTTGCGGCGCTTGCCATTCTGACGCCTCTTATATGAGGAAATATCATCCGAACATCCGCGTCGACCAGCTTTCGCTCTACTGGACGAGCCGGCACGGCGAGAGGCTCAAAAAAGGAGACCAAAAAGCGGCGGTCTGCACCGACTGCCACGGCGTCCACGGAATCCAAGCGGCCAATTTTCCCAAATCCCGGACTTTCGCCTGGAATATTCCCCAGACTTGCGGCCGCTGCCATGCCGACGCGGATTACATGAAAGGTTCCGGCTTGCCGACTGACCAAGTCGCCGAATATAAGCAGGGCGTCCACGCCGCCGCCCTATACGAAAAAAAGGACCTTTCGGCACCGGTGTGCAACGACTGTCACGGGAACCACGGCGCCGCCCCGCCTGAAGTGACCTCCATCGTTTATGTCTGCCGCCAGTGCCACCCGAGCGCCGGCGACCTGTTCAACGGGAGCCCTCACCGGGCGGCTTTCGACAGCCTGGGGATTTCAGAATGCGAGGCCTGCCACGGAAATCACAAGGTTGTCCCTCCGAGCGATGAGATGCTGGCCGGGGGAAGCGCGGATACTTGTATCCAGTGCCACGATGCGGGGAGCAAAGAACACCAAATGGGGATCGCCTTAAAGCAGCGCCTGGATGAATACGTGGCCGCTTTCCAAAACGTCTCGGAAATTCTCCGCCAGGCGAGGAAAAAAGGCGTCGAAGTCGGCGAGGCCGAATTCCGCTTGCAGGAAGCCCGCACCGCCCTCATTCATGTCCGAAACTTGACCCACAGCCTGGCCCTATCCGAGGTAGAGAAGACATTGAACGGCGGAGCCGAGGTCATCGAAGAAGTCAAAGGGCGCGGAGAGGCGGCGCTCCAGGAAGCCAAATTTAGGAAAGAGGGATTGGTGGTCGCTACCGTCTTTATCCTCCTCCTGGCTCTGGCTCTCTACCTCAAGATCCGGGCCGGCGGCGCCGAAAAGTCATCGCCTCTCCCCCGGGGTTGAGGGGCCGCCTCCAATCCATTTTCTCGCTTTATTCTTATTAATTCGATAAATTATATAAATATTATCGTTTTTATAGGGAAAAATCATTGACAATTCCCGGCCCGTTGCCTAAAATATCATTTCCAAAACCAAGGATCAGGGCCGAGCGCCGGCAAGGCGCTTGGTCTTCAAAGTTTCCCGGGAGGACCGATGAAAAAGCCCGCTCTTCTCATCTCCGCCATCGCACTGCTCTTTATGATCCTCAGCCTCAGCGGCCAAAATTTCACTTATGTCGGCGCAGCCAAATGTGCCGTCTGTCACAAAACGGAAAAACAGGGTCGGCAGTACCCGATCTGGCAGGAGAGTCGGCATGCCAACTCCGCCGCCGCTCCGACGAGCGCCGAGGGGGTTAAAATCGCCCAAGCCGCAGGAATCTCCAGCCCCGGCGACCGCCCCGAGTGCCTCAAATGTCATGCCCCTCTTTTCGAAAAAGCCCCTGAGCTCAAGGCGGAGGGCGTCACTTGCGAGGTCTGCCACGGTCCGGGAAGCGAATACAAGAAGCTGAATATCATGAAGGATCGGACCCTGGCCAAGCAAAACGGTTTGATCGTTTACGAATCCACGGAAGCCGTAAAGAAGATGTGCCTGACCTGCCATGAAAACGCTCACGGAAAGAGCTTTGATTTCGCCGCCTCCTGGGAAAAAATCAAGCACCACAAGCCGGCCGAATAATTTTCTATCCTGCCGAACGGAGCGACCGAAGCCGCCCCGTGACGCACGGGAAAAACGACTTTGCCGCCCTTCCGTCGCTCATCTGGACGAAGGGCAAGGCCGAGAAAGCTTTTTTATCGGGAGAAGGACCTCTTGAGGAAAAGATTGTCGGCCGGCCTCTTGGCGGCCGTTCTTCTCGCCTGGTCCTCCTGGGGGAGCGGACGCGAGGCGATCCCCACCTCTAACGCGGCATGCCTGGCCTGCCACGGTTTGACCGCGGCCGGCGGGGCCAAACTCCGGATCGACGAAATCCATTTTCAGCGCTCCGTCCACAAGGATCTCGATTGCACCGCCTGTCACGCCGCCACGGCCGGTGAGACAGGGAAAGAAATCCCCCATCCGCTAGACATCCCGGATCCGAACTGCACGGCCGTCTGCCGCCGGGAGGATCAAAAGGCGGAGCCGCGATTCGATCCGCTCCATTATCCCGACAGTGTTCACGGCCGCGCCTATCCGGAGAGAGGAGTCCGGGAAGTCGCCCGCTGCTGGGATTGCCACGGCAAGCATAATATCCGCTCCTCCTCCGATCCCGAGTCCTTCGTCCACCGGAAAAATATCTCGCGGACCTGCTCGACCTGACACGAAGAGATGAGCGTCATCATCAAGTATCACATCCACCGGGAACAGCCCTATCAGGAATACATGAAAAGCGTCCACGGCCGGGAAGCGCTGGCCGGAAATCCCGACTCTCCCCTCTGCGTCGACTGCCACGGCATCCATGACATCCGGCCGGCGTCCGAACCCCGGTCCCATGTCCATCCCGCCAATCTCCGCCGGACCTGCGGCCAGGCGAACTCCCATCCCGGCATGCCCGGGAAAGTCGCCTCGGCAAAAATCCATATCGGATCCGACAGGAAGACGTCTCCCGTCCTTTTCTATATCCAGCGCATCCTGCTGATCCTCGTCCTCATCCTCCTGGCAATCACCATCCTCTGGTTTATCCCGGGTTTTATCCGCAAGAGGGACCTGCTGAAAAGACGATCGTCATGAACCGCCGGTTCTTGTTCTTCCTCTTTTTTGCGGGAGCCGTCTTGTCTTTGTGTATCCCGCCGGCGCCTTGCCAAAGCCTTGACGACTGCCTGACCTGTCATCAAGACCGGGAGCTCAAAACAGAAGCCGGGAAATCTCTGTTTGTCGACCGGGAAAAATTCCTCGATTCGGCGCACGGTCGGGCGGAGATTTCTTGCGTCGATTGCCATGCCGATCTAAAGGAAGTCGGCGATTTTCCGCACGAGCCCAAGCTCAGCCCAGTCGACTGCGGCCGGTGCCATCCGGGAGCCGGCCGGCGTTTCGCCGAGGGACAAATCCACTTCACGGCGGTAAAGGGAGGTCCCGCCAAATACAGGTCGTCGCACGTCGTCAAGCAAATTTACACCATCGTCATCGCGGTGATCATCGGCGTGATGCTCGTCTTCATCGGCGCCGACTTCCTGCGCCGCCTCCTCGACAGGACCCGACTGAATAATCCGCCCCTGATTCGAGACGACGAGGTCTTCCTGCGGATGAACTTAGCCGAACGGATCCAGCACTGGATTCTCATCGGCACGTTCTTCCTTCTCATCATCACCGGCCTTCCCCTCTTCTTTTACGAGTTCAAGTTCTTTCGCTGGTTTCTTCCGACGGGCCGAAGTTTTTACATCCGGGGCATCATTCACCGCCTGGCGGCCGCGCTGATGATTCTCAATTTCGTCTGGCACCTCCTTTATGCCGCCTTTACCAAACGGGGTCGGGACAACTTCAAGGAAATGATCCCCCGAGTCAAAGACATCCGGGATGCCATCCAGGCCTTCGGTTATAACACCGGTTTCACCCGTTTTCTCCGGCGGCTCGGCCTTTTCAAAAAGTTCTTCGCCCGGCATCCGTTCTGGCTTTTCGAAAATCCGCCTCTCTACGGCCGCTATAATTTCGTCGAGAAGTTCGAGTACTGGGCCATGGCTTCGGGATCGTTCGTCATGATCTTCACCGGATTCTTCATGTGGAATGTAAAACTCTCTCTTCGGCTTTTCCCCCTCTGGGTTCATGAGATCTTCATCATCATCCACGGCTACGAGGCGATCCTGGCCTTCCTGGCGGTGATTATCTGGCATATGTACAATGTCCACCTTAATCCCGCAGTCTTCCCGATGAGCAAGGTCTGGCTCAACGGGAAGATCACCGGCAAGGAGTTGCGGCTCCTTCATCCGCTCGAATACGAGAAAATCCAAGAAGAGCGCCGAAAAATCCTCTCCCCCAACGCTTCGTGACGTCAACGTGCTCAAGATGCCGGCTGACGGCAAACCCGGCGGCTTTTCAATGTCTTGAGGTCACCAAGCAGCCCCACGTTCCCCCGGCGAAAACATCGGTCTCCGGCGCTTCCATTCCGCTTCCAAAACAGGTAAAATAGCGCCGATGCGCGCGAAGGCTCGAGAGACAAACCGCGCGCCGAGCTTTTCCAAGAGAGCCTGTCTCGTCCTCGAAGACGGAACCATCTTCGAGGGTTTCTCCTGCGGCTACGACGGCGATGCCAGCGGCGAGGTCGTCTTCAACACCTCGATGACCGGCTACCAGGAGATCCTCACCGACCCGTCCTACAAAGGCCAGATCGTGACCATGACCTACCCGCTCATCGGCAACTACGGCTGCAATTTCGAGGATGTGGAGTCGGGAAGGCCTTGGGTCGAGGGATTCGTCCTCAAGGAGATGGCCCGGTCTCCCTCGAGCTGGCGGGCCCGCGAGAGCCTCAGCGATTATCTCCGGCGCCATCAAATCCCGGCCATCGAAGGAATCGATACGCGAAAATTGACCAAGCGGATCCGGGAGACGGGGGCTCAGCGAGCTCTGCTCTCGACCTCGGAGACCGACCCAGCGGCGCTTCGCGAGCGGGTCAGGACCGTTCCCTCCATCATCGGGCTGGACCTCGTTCGCGAAGTGACCTGCTCCGAACCTTACCGCTGGCGCGAAACACTCTATTGCTGGCCGAAAGGCTACTCCAAACGGAAAAGATTCCGGTCTTTTGTCGTCGCCTACGATTTCGGGATCAAGAGAAATATCCTCCGCAGCCTGGCCGCGGAAGGAATCGAAGTCCTTGTCGTCCCGGCCGGGACGCCGGCCGAGGACGTCCTCGATCTCAAGCCGGACGGCGTTTTCCTCTCCAACGGCCCCGGCGATCCTGAGCCCGTCGCTTACGCCGTCGAGAATATCCGGCGCCTCATCGGCCGGATCCCGATCTTCGGCATCTGTCTCGGCCATCAGCTCATGGCCCTGGCCCTCGGCGGCCGGACCTACAAGCTGAAGTTCGGCCATCACGGGGCCAACCACCCGGTGAAAAACCTCGACACGGGAGCGATCGAAATCACCTCCCAGAATCACGGCTTTGCCGTCGACATCGACTCCCTTAAGGGCGTCGGCCGGCTGACCCACCTCAACCTCAACGATCGGACGTCCGAGGGTTTTGCCCTGAAAGAGAAATTCCTTTTCACCGTCCAGTACCATCCGGAGAGCTCGCCGGGTCCGCACGATTCCCGATACCTGTTTCGCGATTTTGTCCGGATGATCGAAGATTTTAAGGGAAAGTGACGTGCCGAAACGGAACGACATTCGCTCCATTCTGATCATCGGGTCGGGCCCGATCATCATCGGCCAGGCCTCGGAGTTCGATTACTCCGGCACCCAGGCCCTCAAGGCGTTGAAGGAAGAAGGCTTTCGGCTCATCCTGGTCAATTCGAACCCGGCGACGATCATGACCGACCCCGAGTTTGCCGACCGCACCTACCTCGAGCCGCTGACCGCCGGATATCTCGAGCGAATCATCGACCAGGAGCGGCCGGATGCTCTCCTCGCCACTCTGGGCGGCCAGAAGGCGCTCAACCTGGCTCTCGAGCTCGATGAAAGGGGCGTCCTCGAGCGATTCGGCGTCCGCCTGATCGGCGTCACGGCCGAATCCATCCGCAAGGCCGAAGACCGCCTGCTCTTTCGCCGGGCGATGAAGAAGATTCATCTCGAAGTCCCGGAGTCGGGTTACGCTTCGACAATCCGGCAGGCCGAAGAGATCGTCCGCCGGATCGATTTTCCCGTCGTCGTCCGACCGTCCTTTACTCTCGGCGGGACAGGCGGAAACATCCTTTTCGACTGGGAAGACTTTCAGCGCTTTGTTCCTCTCGGGCTCGCCATCAGCCCGGTTTCCCGGGTGCTCATCGAAAAGTCGATCGTCGGCTGGAAAGAATTCGAGCTCGAGGTCATGCGCGACAAAAAGGACAATGTCGTCATCGTCTGCCCGATCGAGAATTTCGACCCGATGGGCGTCCATACGGGAGATTCCATCACCGTGGCCCCGGCCCAGACCCTGACGGATAAGGAATATCAAACGCTCCGCAACGCCTCGATCGCCATCATGCGCGAGATCGGCGTCGAGACCGGCGGGTCGAACATCCAGTTCGCCGTCAACCCCGAAGACGGCCGGATGATGGTCATCGAGATGAATCCACGCGTCTCGCGCTCCTCGGCCCTTGCCTCCAAGGCCACCGGCTTTCCCATCGCCAAAATGGCGGCCAAGCTCGCCGTCGGCTACACTCTGGACGAAATTCAGAACGACATCACGAAAAAAACGCCGGCTTGCTTCGAACCGGCAATCGATTACGTCGTGGTCAAGATTCCCCGCTTCGCCTTTGAAAAATTCCCCGAAGAGAGGCGGCATCTGACGACTCAAATGAAATCGGTCGGCGAGACGATGGCCATCGGCCGGACGTTCAAGGAGGCTTTGCAAAAAGCCATCCGCTCGCTCGAGGTCGGCCGCTCCGGCCTCGAGCCGACCGGACACAAAGGCGATCTCGAGGACCTGCGGCAGAATCTCCGCCAGCCGAACTCCGAACGGCTGTGGCTCATCGCCGACGCTTTCCGGCAGGGGATGACGGTCGAGGAAATCGCCGGACTGACCCGGATCGACCCGTTCTTTCTCCGGAACATCGAAGATCTCGTCCGTTTTGAAGAGGAGCTCCGGGAGGGCCGAAAAAACGGCCTTCCAGCCCCGCTTCTCCGCCGGGCAAAAGAGCTGGGTTTTTCCGACCGGCGGATCGGCCAGATCGTCGGCCTCAAGGAAGACGAAGTCAGAAGCCTCAGGGAGAAAGAGGGCCTCCGGCCGGTCTGGAAAGTCGTCGACACCTGCGCCGGAGAATTCGAATCGGAAACGCCGTATTTTTATTCGACCTATGAGGACGAAGACGAAGCGCCGCCGCTCCGGGAAAAGAAAGCCATCATTCTCGGCTCGGGCCCCAACCGGATCGGCCAGGGGATCGAGTTCGACTACTGCTGCGTCCACGGCGTCTTCGCCCTGCGCGATGCCGGCTACCAGACGATCATGATCAATTCGAACCCGGAGACGGTCTCGACCGACTATGACATCTCCGACCGCCTGTATTTCGACCCGCTGACGCTCGAGGACGTCCTCGAGATCTATAAGAAAGAGGACCCGGAGGGAGTCATCGTCCAGTTCGGCGGCCAGACGCCGCTTAAAATCTCGGTCGGACTCAACCGGAACCGGGTCCGCATCCTCGGGACAAGCTCGGAAGCCATCGACGAGACCGAAGATCGGGAAAAGTTCGAGCGCTTTCTCGACCGTCTCGACCTCCTCCGGCCGCGAAACGGGCTGGCCCGAACCCCGGCCCGCGCCCTTCGGACGGCCGAGCGCATCGGATATCCCGTGCTTGTCCGGCCGTCCTATGTTCTCGGCGGACGGGCCATGAAGGTCGTTCACGATGAGCAGGAGATGGTCCATTACATCGCGGCAAACAGGGAATATTTCCGGGAACATCCCTTACTCATCGACGAGTTCATCGAGAATGCCGTCGAGCTGGATGTCGATTTGCTCTGCGACGGCGAGGACGTTTATATCGGCGGCATCCTCGAACACATTCAGGAGGCGGGGGTTCACTCGGGGGACGCGACCATGGTCATCCCGCCTTATTATCTCGCCGACCGGTTGATCGAGGAAGTCAGCCGGCAGGTGGAGCAGATGGCCAGGGTGCTCGGCGTCGTCGGGCTGATGAATGTCCAGATGGCGGTGAAGGGATCGAAGATCTATGTGCTCGAAGTCAATCCCCGGGCCTCGCGGACCGTCCCTTTTATTTCCAAAGCGACGGGAGTTCCGCTGGCCAAAATCGCCACCCGCCTGATCCTGGGCGAGAAGCTCCGAAACCTCAACCTCCCGCAGAGGAAGCTCGGGGTCTATGCGGTCAAGGAAGCCGTTTTTTCATTCGACAAGTTTCTCTATGTCGACCCGATTCTCGGGCCGGAGATGCGCTCGACCGGCGAATCGATCGGCATCGACCCGGAGTTTCCCCTCGCCTTTCTCAAGTCCCAGGAGGGAGCCGGATTCAGTCTGCCGCAGCGGGGCCGCGTCTTTATCAGCGTCACCGACGAGGATAAGCCGAAAATTCTTCCCCTCGTCGAGAAGCTCGCGGAACTGGGGTTTGAATTTTTGGCCACCGAGGGAACCGCGCAGTACATGAGGCGCCACGGCTTCAAGGTGGAAACCGTCGGCAAAGTCTTCATGGAGGGGAAAAACATCCTGGACGATATCCGGCGGGGAAAAGTCCGCATGATATTCAACACTCCGGCCGGAACACAAGAAGTCGCGGATGCGCAGAGAATCCGTCTGGTGGCGTTCAGCTACCGCGTGCCCTGCTACACGACGGTTCCCTCGGCGAGCGCCGCGGTCAAAGCCATCGAGATGAGAAGGAAAAGGGCGCCGTCGCTCGTCTGCCTGCAGGATCTGTGGGGGAAAACCTGAGTAGGCACCCTTCCGGTGCGGGCCAAGCCATGATCTTTTTCCCCTCCCACTGTGGGAGGGGATGAAAGGGCTGGGGATTTAGTATCGTGTCCCCCGAACTTTCGGCGGGATTTTTAGGAAAAACTCACTCTCCCTCTGAAGGGAAAGGGCTGGGGAGAGGGTGGACCGGCCTGATATTTCCCCTCCCCCCGTGGAAGGGGATGAGGGAGAGGGAAAACTGAGAGGAGCTACCATGGGTGAAGAATTGACAGCCCTTCGTCAACTCATGAGGCGCCGCGGAATCCAGGCTTACCTCATCCCGAGCGCCGATCCCCACCAAAGCGAATATGTTCCGGAATTCTGGAAGCGGCGCCAATTCCTCACCGGGTTTACCGGCTCGGCCGGGGACGCCGTGGTCACGCTCAAGAAAGCCGGCCTGTGGGTTGATTCCCGTTATTATCTTCAGGCCGAGAAAGAGCTCGAGGGGACGGGGTTTGTTCTTTTCAAAATCGGCTTGCCCGGCGTTCCGAGTTGGCAGGAGTGGATCGTCGGGGAGCTTCGGCCGGGCGAAAAACTCGGGCTGGATCCGCAGCTGATCCCTCATCAGAGCTATGCGAAACTCCAAATGGAACTGGCCCGGCGCGGGATCTCGATCAAGGCGATCGGGAAAAACCTGGTGGACGAAATCTGGGACGACCGCCCGGAGCCGCCCAGAAATCCCGTCGTTAATCATCCGCAGAGGTACGCTGGGGAAATTGTCAAAAGCAAGCTCAATCGGCTTCGCCGGAAAATGAAGGAGGAGGGCGCGGAGGCGCACGTCATCACGACGCTCGATGCCGTTGCCTGGCTCTTTAACATCCGGGGCTCGGACGTGGAATTCAACCCCGTTACGGTCGCCAATGCGGCCGTCACCCCAAAAAAAGCGTTCCTCTTCGTCGATCAAACCAAGCTCAGTCCGAGGGCTCAATCCGTTCTTTCAAAAGAGATCGAAGTCCGCTCCTATGAGGATTTCTCCGCTTTTCTCAATCAACTCGGCCGCGAGAAGCGGCGCGTCTGGCTGGATGAAGCGAGCGTCAGCCAATGGGTGGTGGGGCTTCTCAAGGGCGCGGCCGTGATTCTCAAGCCCGGCCCGATCGCCTTGTTCAAAGCCGTCAAGAACAAGACTGAGATAGCCGGCGCCAGAGCGGCTCATGTCAGGGATGGAGAGGCTATGGTCAAGTTTCTCTGCTGGCTGGAGAAAGAGGTGAGGCAGGGCGGGGTGACAGAGCTCTCGGCGGCCAGAAAGCTCGAAGAATTCCGCAGCGAGGCGGCGCTCTATCGAGGGCTGAGCTTCCGGACGATCAGCGCGTATGGAGAGCACGGCGCGCTCGTCCATTATTCCGCCAGCTCTGCGACGGACATCCCTCTTCAACCGAAAGGGATCTACCTCATCGACTCCGGCAGCCATTATCTGGACGCCACGACGGACATCACGCGCACGGTCGCGCTCGGAAAGGCGACGGACGAGCAGCGCGACCGGTTCACCAGAGTCCTCAAGGGACTGATCGGCCTGAGCACGATCTCCTTTCCCCTGGGGACGTCGGGTCCCCAGCTCGACATTCTGGCCAGGAAAGCGCTTTGGGAAAAGGGCCTGAATTACGGCCATGGGACGGGCCACGGCATCGGCGCCTATCTCAATGTCCATGAGGGGCCGCAGAGCATCGCCCCGGCGCGCGGGTTCGGGATCGCCCTCGAGCCGGGGATGATTCTGTCGGTTGAGCCGGCTTTTTATAAAGAGAATGCTTTCGGCCTGCGCCTGGAAAACCTCGTCTTGGTGGTCAGGGACGAGGAAAGATCAAAACCCGGCGCGGCCTTTTATACATTCGAAACCCTGACGCTTTGTCCGATCGACTCGAGGCTGGTGAAAAAGGAGCTTCTCGAGGAAGCTGAGATCCGATGGCTCAACTCCTACCACGAGCGCGTCCGCAAAACCCTGGCGCCGCGGCTCGGCGCAGCCGATCAGGCCTGGCTTATCGACGCGACATCACCGATCTAATTCTCAAGCGCAATTTGTGTGCTCGAGGTTTCTTCCCCTATTGATCTCGCTTCTCTCCAAAAACACTCCTTGTCCTAATCGGGGTTATTGGCGCTGATCTGGCTCCAGACGCCGGCGTCCCAGTGCCAGAGGCCGAGCCCTCCGAAATCCTATTGTTATTCTTAGTCTTGCCAGGTTATTCTTACTTAAGATAGCCCAAAAATCGTTCGCTTGGGCCAAATTCTTTGAGAAGGGAGGACAACCCCGTCCTTCAGCCTTCCTCCTTTTTGGCAGACTTCGCACGAGTATTAGATTTTTTAATCGTCCAGCTTGAGGTTTCTGTCAAGCAAATTGGACATCTTGTCCGATTTTGCCCGATTTTGCCTCATTTTATTGAGACGATCGAC
>Ga0185342_1000574_pt1 | contig 17895 bp, 20 predicted proteins | sample ConPoolayeEmetaG_FD_128045 | JGI IMG/M metagenome (GOLD analysis project Ga0185342, IMG submission 128045) | Hot spring microbial mat communities from California, USA to study Microbial Dark Matter (Phase II) - Cone Pool mat layer E metaG... ...
CATTTATATTGTGTGAATTTTTTGTTAACTTTTCCCTTGATCCATGCCCCTTCCATTCCTTTGAGCCTATCCATTTTTCAAAAAATAAAGTCTCTTTTCACAATTGCGTCTGCATATTCTTTGTCCTTTTCTTTTCTAATTTTTATATCTTTCCTTTATTTCCGAATGATCCCAGGGAGAGGATAAAGGAAAGAGTTTATTCATACATATCAATTTTATCCATTGAAATTTTCCACCCTCCCAAATAACCTTTCCTGACAAATTCTCAAAAATTTTTCCTTAGGAGAATACCATGAAAAGAGTATTTATATCAATAATGTTTTTAATTGTTTCTTTAAATTTATTTGCAAAGGAAAAGTTAACAATCGATGATGCAATTTCTATGGCAATGAATTTTAACCCAGAAATTAAGAAGTTTTCAGAAAATTTAAGAGGAGCAGAAGGAAGAAGAATGCAATTGGAAGCTTATCCAAACCCTGAAATTGTTTTTGGAAGAGAAGGACTTTCCACGAAAAGAATTGGAGAAAGTGAGACAAGTCTTGGTTTCTTCCAGACAATTGAAATTCCCGGGAAAAGGAAAATAAGGAAAGAGATTGGAGAGACGGAAGAGGATATTGCAAGAATGGAGCTTGATAGGATTAAGAGAATAGTTGTTGCAAAGGTTAAAAAAACATATTTTAGAGCTGTTTTCAATCAGGAGAAAATTAAATTGCTCGAAGGAATGGAGGAAAATCTTAAAGATTACATAGAAGGTGCTACATTGAAGTATAAAGCGGGAGAAGTCTCATTTTCCGATGTTTTAAGAGGGAGAATAGAGCTTCTGAATTTAAAAAATGAAATTCTTGAGACGAAAAAAGAGTTAAGGGAAGATCTTAAAGAGCTTGAAAAGATAATTGGAAAGAAGCTTTATGGAGAGATAGAATTGCTCACAAATCTTGAATTCATACCCTTTGAAAAAGATCTTAATGAGATTCTTGAGGGACTTTACTCCTTACCCAGCATTAGAATAGAAGGACTTAAACTTCTCGTTGCTGAAAAAGGAGTGGAGCTTTCAAAGAAGTCTTTTTATCCCGATTTGAAAATTGGCTTTTACTATCCGAGTCTGAGGAAAGGAGCATGGGGTTTTGAATTTGGGCTTTCAATACCCATATTTCAGAAGGGACTTAAAGGGGGTTTGTTGGAAATGGATTCCTACAGGATAGAAAATCAGATCTCCTTTGAAGCAAGAAAAAGGGAGATTGCTCTTAGGATAGAAAGTTTATATTTAAATTTAAAAGATTCTGAAAAGATAATAAAAAATTACGAAGAATTGATTTTCCCTGAGCTTGAAGACCTATTTTCATCCTCCCTCTCTCACTATCAGAGTGGGACAATTTCCTCTCTTGAGTTCTTTGATATCTTAAGGACATTCAAGAGTGCAAAGATTGAATATAAAAAAGAAATTCTCAATTACATTAATTTAATAGCTGAGATTGAATCAGCGGAGGAGGAATAAAAAATGAAATATTGGAAAATTTTAACAATAATTCTTTTGATTCTTTTGTTCGAAGGATGTAAGGAGAAAATTAGGGAAGAGAAGGGAAGCCCTGAGAAATCAGAGATAAAGGGAAGGTTTGAGCTGAATGAAAATTCTTTAAAGATTTCAGAGATAAAAATAGAGATGGTAGAAAGGAGAAAATTCTCAGAATTGATAAGGGCAAATGGGGAAGTAACATTCAATCCCAAAAGTCTGGCAAGCACAACAACTCTCTTCTCTGGGGTTGTAAGGGAAGTTTTTGTATTTGAAGGAGATAGGGTTAGAAAGGGAGAAAAGATGGCAGGAATTTTTAGTAAGGATTTTCTTTCAGCTCAATCAGATTTCCTTTTGATTCTGAAGAGATATAAAAGAGCTATAGAAAAAGGAAATGAGGAAGATATAGCCCAATCCCTTCAGATGTTAAATTCGGCTAAACAAAAATTGAAGATTTTCGGCATTGATGATGAGGATATTAATGAACTTTCTGAAAAAGGTGAAGTAAATCCTACCCTCTATTTAAAATCTCCATTGAACGGAAAAGTTATAGAAAGCAATGCTTTTTTGGGAGAATCTTTTTCAGAAGGGACAACATTGTTTAAAATAGCAGAAGTAGGGAATCTTTGGGTGAATGTAAATTTATATGAAAAGGACTTTAACAAAATTGAACTTGGTTCTACTGTTACTGTAAAGTTATCATCAATTCCCGAAAAAGAATTCAAAGGTATACTTAAGTCAATTGGAGATGTATTAAACAAGGAAACAAGAACAGTTAAGGGAAGAGTCGAAATTAGAGATCAAACAGGAATTTTAAAACCAGGAATGTTAGTCGAAGTCTATATAAAGGGCAAAGAAGGTGAGCATATTCTTTCTATTCCAGAATCAGCAGTGAGAAAAATAGAGGGGAAAGATTTTGTATTTGTCTCTGTTGGAATAAACTCCTTCGAACTAAGAGAAGTTGAATTGGGGAGAAGCTTTGATGGATTCAGGGAAGTTATAAAGGGTCTAAAGGAAGGTGAAAGGATTGTAAGTGAGGGAAGCTTTCTTCTTAAATCCCATGCCCTAAAAGAAATGATGGAGGTGGATTGAAATGCTCACAAAGATTGTTTCTTTTTCCCTTGAGAATAAATTCTTAGCCTTTTTATTTCTTTCCCTTTTAATTATTCTTGGAATACAATCCTTTTTCAATTTAAAAATGGATGCTTTCCCTGATGTAACCAACATACAAGTTGAGATTGTGGCAATTTCTCCAACCCTTTCTCCCATTGAAATGGATAAATTTGTAACCTATCCCCTCGAAAACTCCCTGAGAGGTATTCCAGGGCTTTCCAATATTCGGTCAACAACCAAATTTGGAATATCAGTCATTACAGCTATTTTTAAAGATGATGTTGATATTTATTTTGCAAGACAGCAAGTTTTCGAGAGAATCTCAGGAATTATGGGTAAATTGCCAGAAGGGGTTGATGTTGAGATAGGTCCAATTACAACTGCAATGGGTGAGATTTATCAATACACTCTCCAATGGGAAAAGCAACCTTCAAACAATGAAGTTGAGAATTTAACCAGGTTAAGAACAATTCAAGATTATTTAGTTGCCCCCCTTCTAAAGACCGTTGAGGGAGTGAGTGATATAAATTCTTTCGGTGGATACATTGAGCAAATAAATGTCCTTACGGATCCACTAAAGCTTTACAAATTTAATCTTACATTAAACGATATCTATGATGCCCTTAAAAATAACAATCTGAATGTTGGAGGAGGGATTATTTCAAAGCATTCAGAACAAATGATTGTCCAGGGGATTGGTATGTTTTCTTCTATTCAAGATATTGAAAGGATAGTTGTTAAATCCGTTGATGGTATCCCTGTTTACTTAAAGGATGTAGCAGATGTTAATTTCTCCCATGCCTTCAGAAAGGGTGGAGCTATTAAAGATGGAAGGGAGGAAGTTGTTGGAGGAATTGTAATGATGTTGAGGGGTGAGAATAGCAGAGAGGTTGTGAAAAGGGTTGAGAAAAAAGTTGATGAAATAAATAGTAGGAATATCCTTCCCAATGGTTTAAAAATAAAACCCTATTATAAAAGATCAGAAATAATTGAAAAGAGCATAAATGGTATGGTCAAAGCTATTTTAGAGGGAGCAATCCTTGTTATCTTTGTAATATTTCTTTCTATAAGGCAGTTGAGGGGTGCTCTAATAGTGGTTCTTTCCCTTCCCTTAACAGCATTTTTCACATTTTTATTAATGAGAATTTTCAATATCAGTGCCAACTTAATGTCCCTTGGAGGCATTGCTATTTCCATAGGGATGATAGTTGATGCAAGTATAATTCAGGTGGAAAATGTCCAGAGGCATATAAATGAAAATGGAAGTGATAGATTCTCAACAGTTCTTAAGTCAGTCCTTGAAGTCAGGAAACCATCTATTTTTGGAGAAATAATAATTTCCTCTGTTTTCTTACCAATATTTTCTCTTCAGGGTATGGAAGGAAAGATGTTTTCACCCCTTGCAATTACTGTCATAATAGCCCTCCTATGCTCCCTTACAATTTCAATTTTATTTGTCCCTTCCCTTTGTTACATATTTTTGAAATCATCAAAGAAAAGAGAGACCTTCCTTGTCGCTTTAGCAAAAAGGATTTACTTACCAGTTCTACAATTTGCCCTTCAAAGGAAACTCTTTGTCATTACATTCTTTATTCTTATCCTCGCAATATCCCTTTTTATTCTCCCTAAACTTGGAAGGGAATTCATTCCTGTCATGGATGAGGGTGCCTTCGACATGGATTTCCAGCTCCTTCCTGGTGTATCCCTTGAAAAGGCTATGGAAATTGCAAAGCTTGTTGGCTCTAAACTTATGGAATTTCCCGAACTTGAAACCGTGGTTTCGAGAACAGGTCAGACAGGAATTGCGATTGAAGCAAGGGGAGTTGATAGAACAGGTTTTGTAGGGACATTAAAACCAAAGTCCGAATGGAAAACTGCAAAATCAAGGGAGGAATTATTTAATAAAATAAGGGATTCTATTTCAGAGATCCCTGGTATCGTCTTCAGCTTCAGTCAACCGATACAGTGTAGAATAAGTGAGTTAATGGAAGGGACGAGAGCTCCTCTTGTTGTAAAAATTTTTGGAGATGATATTGAGATTCTCAAAGAAAAAGCAAGAGAGATTGAATCAGTTCTTTCAGAAATTGAAGGTTCAGAAGATATTATGATTGAAAGTATTTTTTATCAGCCATACTTAACAGTTAGCGTAGATAGGGAGAAAGTTGCAAGATATGGATTGAATGCAAAGAATGTTCTTGAAACCTTTGAACTTGCAATGGGTGAGAAGGTTGTAACAAGAATTTATGAAGGCTCGAGATTTGTAAATATTGCCATAAGATTTCCCGATTATCTGAGGAATTCCGTAAATTCAATAGGGGAGGTAATGCTTAAAAGTCCGAATGGTTACCTGATTCCAATGAAAGAGGTTGTAAAAATATCACTGATCGAAGGTCCTTCTCAGATAAGCAGAGAGAATGGAAAGAGAAGGGTTGGGATTGAATGGAGCGTTACGGGAAGGGATATTGGAAGCTTTGTTGAAGAAGCAAAAGGCCTTTTGCAAGAAAAGATTAATTTACCCCCTGGTTACTATATTGAATGGGGAGGGCAATATGAGCAACAGAAAAGAACGATGAAAAGACTGATGGTGATAACTCCAATTGTTATTCTATTTATCTTTATCATGCTTTCCCTGAGTTTCAATTCTTTTAAGAGAGCTCTTCTCGTTGCGTCAATCCTACCCTTTTCCCTTGCAGGAGGTATTCTTGCCATCTATGTTTCTCATTTCTATATATCTGTTCCAGCTTCCCTTGGATTCATAGCAACCTTTGGGATTGCTGTTCTGAATGGAATTGTCCTTGTCTCTTACATTCAACAACTTGAAAGACAAGGAATCCCTTTAAGGGATGCAATTTTAAAAGGGTGTGAAATCAGACTTAGACCTGTTCTAATGACTGCCTTTACAACAGCCTTTGGTTTAATTCCAATGCTTATTGCAACAGGTCCTGGCTCTGAGATCCAAAAACCCCTTGCAGTTGTTGTAGTTGGAGGTTTGCTAACATCCACAGTTTTAACCCTAATTGTTCTACCAACCCTTTATGATTTATTCTTTTCAAGAGGGGTAAAAAATACCAAAAAACGGAAAGTTAGGATAAAATTGGAAGATCAAGGATAGGATATTATGGCATATCAATTTTGGTAGAGCCAAAGGAATCTATAGTAAGAGGTTCAAGGATATGCTTTTTAATTAAAATGAAAGGAGTGGTAAAAAACTTAATGTATAAATGAAATTTTTGCTTGATTTTTAATTTAAGATTTGTATAATGAAATTGTGGATTTGGGAATTAAAATGCGAGGGGAATTTTCTGGATATAGCCTTAAAAGCCCAATCAACCAATATGAGACCGGGAGAGCAAAAGACTTACTCCTCTATGAGCCTAAAAGCTCAGGAAACATTGAGTCTCACCCCTCTTCCGGCCTCCTTTTTACAAAACTTAACAAAAATTTAAATACTGTATTTTCACTCAGGAAGAAAAAACATAATGAAGATGGGAGCAACGATAGGATAATTGCAAAACTTTAAATAAATATTCCTTGACTCTTAATTATAAGTGGAAATAATAAAATTATGGATTTAAAAATTGAAATTATGAAAGAAACTCAAGAACTTTTAGGACATGCTAACAGTAAGACAACCGAAGTCTATAATCATGTTAGAATAAAGAACTTCGGAAAGATAAAGAGTCCTTTGGACTTCCTAACAATTAAGAAGATTTTTAATATGTTGAAGGAAATAATAAAGTTTAAAAAATCAAGAAATCAAGTAATATCAAGGATTCTCAAGATGGCCCCGGCGTTCCGAGCATCTTTCAATGTTTGACTGACGAACTTGTATTAGTGACACAGTAAGAGAAAGGGGTAAAGAGGGAACACTCTTAAAAAGAAAAGATTTTGAGGAAGAGGAAAAAAAGATGATATTTAAAAGAAATTATTTAATTCTTTTGATGTTTATTCTATTTATTTCAATTGGTAATTTGGAAGCCGAAAAATCCCAAAAATTAAGCTTCTCTGTTATAGCAGAAATTGGCGTTGAAGAAACGAAGAATAAAGATGATCCTTATCTATTTTACAGCATTTATTGTATTGATACTGACAATAATGGAAACACATATGTGCTTGATGGAAAGGATTCTTGTATTAAAATATTTAGCCAAAACGGGATATTCATAAGAAAAATATTAAGGGCTGGTTCAGGACCTGATGAGATTTCAAACCCTCTTAGATTTGCTATTAACAAATTCTCTGGGAATATTTTCGTATTACATCAACACGGCTTCCATCTAAAAGAGTTTAATCAGTCAGGAAATCTGGTTAAGTCTTATCCTTTACCTGAACAATTTTCCCATCATTTTGAATTTATCGAAAAGGACAAAATTCTTTATGTTGCATCTGGTAAGTATGGAGAAAAAAAATATAATAATTTCAAAATACTAAATCTAAATACTTTGAAGATAGAAAAGGAATTTTTCGAAATAGAAAGACCCTCTATTTCAAATGCTTATCAGAGATTTGTAATCAAAGATGGTATTCTCTGGACATGCCCTGGAGATAAAATGGAGTTATTGGGCTTCGATATTGAAAAAATGAAGGAAGTAAAGAATATTACTATTAAAGAAAGTTACAGAGAATTTAAAATATTAAAAAGTCCTAACATCTGGAGAATTGTCTTATTCCAATTCGCCCAGCCCTTCTTGCTAAATGGAGAAATCTATGTTTTGGTCACAAAACTTAGTTATTCAGGAAGGACAGTCGATTCTATCAGAGAATCGCAACCTGCTTTACAAAAACTGAGTCTCTATCATTTAGAAGGGGATTCATTAAAGAAGGTTTCAGAACTCGATCGTTGTGATTTTATGTTTTTTGGAGATTCGTGGAAAAATCGTATCATTCTTTATGCAATGGACCCTTATCCTTACATTAAAATCTTGCAATTTAGCAGATAAATCTGGTAATTTGGTTTGGGAAAATGCCCCTGTCGAAGGATCTTTTTTGCCAATTTTCTGCTCAATTATATAGCTAATAGTTTTAAAACGAAGGGATTTTAGCCGCTAAAAACTCTCTATATTCTCCTTCTAATTCCCTTATGACTTCATGTGTGACAGGAAAGACGTTCTTTACTCTTTTTAAAAGAACAAATGAATCCGGAATTTCTTCAAGATATCAATCAACGGCAATATAATAAAAGGAGTTGTTCGGATAAGAATGCAGGATTTCCAAATTCTCTTTTCTGCAGTTCTTCATAGAGCTCTTCTATGTTTTATTCAAGGATTCTAAGTAAGATTCATGGGGAGTTTCTCCATTTGAAAAAGATTCAAGATAATCTGTATTTCAAAAATTAAATTTAGTTGAAGATACACCTTTCATGAAGTTTACTCATTTCATTTTACTCTACCAATGCGGAAGGGTATTTGACAATGAGAGCCTGAAAATATAGAATATTAAAGTTGAAATTTTTTAAAAATTTTAAATGAGGTTGAAATGGAGGAAGAACGATTTGTAAAAGAGGTGATTCCAAAGTCAGAGGATCTTTCCCGCTGGTACACTTATATTATAAAAAGAGCTGAGCTGGTTGATTATGCGCCGATGAAGGGGATGATGGTAATAAGACCATATGGTTATGCTGTATGGGAAAGAATTCAGGCTCTTCTGGATAGAAGATTAAAGGAGACAGGCCATACCAATGCCTATTTTCCCCTCTTTATCCCTGAAAGTTTCCTAAAAAAAGAGGCTGAACATGTTGAAGGCTTTGCTCCTGAAGTTGCATGGGTTACCCACGGAGGGAAAGAAGAACTTGAGGAGAGGCTTGCAGTCAGACCCACTTCTGAATCAATAATTTGTGCTATGTATTCCAAATGGGTAAGGTCATGGAGAGACCTTCCTGTCCTTATAAACCAGTGGGCAAATGTTGTGAGATGGGAGAAGGAGACAAGGCCCTTTCTCAGGACAACAGAGTTTCTCTGGCAGGAAGGGCATACTGCCCATGCCACCTATGAAGAGGCAGAAGAAGAAGCTCTTAGAATAATTTCAATTTATAAGGAATTTATTGAGAGTGAACTGGCTATTCATGTCATTGATGGAAGAAAATCAGATGCGGAAAGATTTGCTGGAGCAATAAAGACTTATACTGTTGAAGCACTTATGCCCGATGGTAAAGCTCTTCAGGCAGGGACATCCCACAATCTCGGACAAAATTTTTCCAGGGCATTTGATATAAAATTTGAAAGCAAGGAACAGAAAATTGAGTATGTCTGGCAAACTTCATGGGGAGTATCCACAAGATTAATTGGAGCAATTATTATGGCTCATGGAGATGACTCTGGACTTGTCTTCCCACCTTCAGTTGCACCAATTCAGGTTGTTATAATACCGATTCCAAAGGGAGATTGGACAAAGGACATTCTCCCTTTTGCAGAAGAAATTTTCTCTTCTTTAAAATCAGTCGGCATAAGAACACTCCTTGATAAAAGGGATGAATACACACCTGGATGGAAGTTCTCTGAGTGGGAGATGAGGGGTGTTCCTTTAAGAATCGAAATCGGTCCAAGAGATTTTGAGAGAAAAGAGATTACAATATCAAGAAGAGACACAAGGGAAAGAATTGTTACTCCTGTGAGAGGTGCGGTTGAAAGTATTAAGGAGCTACTCTCTGAAATTCAAAGAAGCCTGTTTGAAAAATCAAAAAAATTCACCGAAGAGAACACATTTAAAACAAATGATTACAAAGAGTTCAAAAGAATAATGGAGGAAAAGAGGGGATTTATAATTTCTCCTTGGTGTGGCTCTCCCCAGTGTGAGAGGCAGATAAAAGAGGAGACAACAGCAACAATAAGAGTTATTCCTCTAAACTCTTCTCCTGAGAAAAGTTTATCATGCATTGTGTGCGGATCATCCCCCTCGACATTTGTGTATTTTGCAAAAGCTTATTAAAGTGAAAAAAGATATTGAATGGGAGAAGGCAAGGAAAAAGATGGTGAAGGAGCAGATTGAAAAAAGAGGTATTAGGGAGGAAAAGGTTCTCAAAGCGATGGAGAAAGTTCCAAGACACCTCTTTGTTCCTGAAAGTTATAGAATCCATTCCTATGAAGACCATCCTCTTCCGATAGGAGAGGAACAAACAATTTCCCAGCCATTTATTGTAGCTTATATGACAGAACTACTCGAGCTTGATGAGAGTTGCACGGTTCTTGAGATTGGAACAGGTTCAGGTTACCAGTCTGCCATTCTTGCTGAGATTGCAAAGGAAGTTTACACAGTTGAGCTCATAGAATCTCTCTCTTTAAAAGCCCAGGAAGTCCTCTCCTCTCTCGGATATAAGAACATAAAATTTTTAATAGGTGATGGGACTTACGGATGGAAGGAATTTTCTCCTTATGAAAGAATCATTGTAACCGCAGCATCTCCGACAATTCCACCTGCACTGATAGAGCAGCTTTCCAACAACGGAATTCTTGTTATTCCTGTAGGCACATATTCCCAGGAGATTGTAAGGATAAGGAAAAGAGATGAAAAAATTGATGAGGAGATCCTTATCCCTGTGAGGTTTGTTCCTCTAATAACAGTTCAATGAAAAAATATTTTTTGTTTTTTCTTATTTTAAGTAACTTTGTTATTCCCTTTGAGAAAAAGTTTACAAAAGTTTTTTTACCCAATGGTAAGATTATCACTGCAGAACTCGCAATAACTGATGAGGAGAGAGCAAGGGGGCTTATGTTTAGAAAGGAAATACCTGAGGATTATGGGATGCTTTTTATTTTTGAGAATGAAGAAAAGCACGGTTTCTGGATGAAGAACACCCTCATCAAACTTGATATTATCTGGATTAGTAAGGACAAAAAAATTGTTCATATAGAGAAGGATGTCCCTCCTTGTAGACGGGAGCCATGTGAGGTCTATTACCCTTCTAAACCTGCTCTCTATGTTCTTGAAATTAAAGGAGGGAAAGGGGATAGAGAAAATTTAAAAATTGGGGATACTCTCTTATTTGAAATTAGATAAATCACCCTTTGATACCCCAATCTTTATTCTTATTCTTTCTCCCTTCTTCCATATCTTAAGTATTTTGATTTTTTTTGATTTAAATGAAAAGGAGATATTTTTTTTAATCAATTCCTCTCTAATTGAAAACTCAATCTCAACCCTATCTTTTTGAGGGATGACATCAATGTCAATTCTTCCTGTCTTTTCCATTGAGTTAAAATCTCTAAGTAATTTCAAAACCTTTCCCTTCATCTCCTCTGCTTCAGAAGAAGGAATTCCGTAAAGCTCAAAAAGAGCTTTAATGGATTTGAGAGAATCTTCTATGGATTTATTTACTGGAAAATTTACCCTTATTAGAGGGAGAGTTGCTTCCTTCAAACAAGTTCCCATTCACTGAAGAAGAAGGATATTTCCTTCAAAGCAGTCTCTTTAGAGTCAGACCCATGCACTGCGTTCTTTTCAATACTTGTTCCAAACTCAGCCCTGATTGTTCCCTTTTCTGCTTCAGCGGGATTTGTCTTTCCCATTACATATCTCCAGTGTTCTATTGCATTCTCCCTTTCAAGAACCATTACTACAATTTCTCCTGAAGACATAAATTTTTTCAGGCTTTCATAAAAAGGCTTATCCTTGTGGACAATGTAGAACTGACCAGCCTTTTCCGCTGTAAGGTGTAGCATCTTCAAACCTTTAATTAGAAAACCTTCCTTTTCTATTCTTTCAATTATTCTACCTATAAAACCTTTTTTAACTGCATCTGGTTTAATTATTGCAAGAGTCTTTTCTACAGGCATTTAAACACTCCCTATTGCAAGGAGAACATGCTGGAGGAAATGGGGCTCAGGAAGAGCACCTTCAAAGGAGATTTTATCATTTATTACAACCTTTGGAACACCCATAACTCCATACTTGTGAGCGAGATGGGGAAACTCTATTGCCTCAACCATATCAGCTCTTATTAGAGGGTTTTCAATAGCCATTTTATGTGCTGTTCTTACAGCTGAAGGACAGTAGGGACAGGTGGGTGTTACGAAGACCTGAATATGGACTGGTTTGTCGATTGTTTTTATCTTTTCCTTTGTCTGATTTAAGAGTCCTGATTCTTCATTGGATACATCTATTATATCCTCTATCAATGTTGTGAATTCGTATCCAGCAGGTATTCCATAAAATCTTATCCCGTAATCTCTCGCACCTTTTACAACGATCGCAGGTATCTTATCGATTCCATATTCATTAACCTTTTCCTTGTCAATGGCAAAATTGTACACTTCAAATTTGATTTTATCGGAAAGGGTGGAGAGTTCCTCAACAAGTTCCCTTGTCTCCTTGCAATATTCGCATTCGAGTTCCTGTGTAAAGACAATTAGGGTTACATCATTTTTTAATTTTGAAAATTCTTTTTTTACAACCTCTTTGTCCTTTTCTTTTAGAAGTCCCATTTTTACCTCCTCTTTTTAAGTATAATGGCTTTTTTAGTCTCCAATAACCAATTTAAGCCTCTACCCTCTTTGTTTTAGCTTAACTTTTTTCTCTTTTGAAACCTAAAATGGAGGCTCTTCTTCATCAGGTGGAGTTTCATCGATTACTGGTTCTGGTAAAAATTCTTCAGGTGGTTCAGGAGTTATAATTGGCTCTTCCATCTCAGTTATTTCTTCCCTTCTCCCCAAAAGAACAACACTTTGTGCCTCTATTTCTGTGGAGGCTCTCTTCAACCCATTTCTGTCCTGCCACTCCCTGCTTCTGAGTTTTCCTTCAATAAGGATTAGTCTTCCTGTGTTTAGATACTGGGATGCAAATTCTGCAAGGGGACCCCACATGTAAACCTTGTGCCACTCTGTTTTCTGAACCTTTTCATTGGTATTTTTATTGAAATAAACCTCATTTGTTGCCAGGGTAAATCTTGCCACAGGTCTCTGGGTCTGGGCAGAATATCTTATCTCAGGTTTTTTCCCTACTCTCCCGACAAGTATAACTCTGTTAAGACTATTAATATCTTTCATTTTTACTCCAGAGTCTTCAGTTTCTGCTCAGCGAGTTTTGCCTCTTCTGTGAGGGGAGCTTTCTGGATCAGTTCTTTAAGAACACTTTTAGCCTCAAGATACCTTCTGAGTTCAATAAGAGCATACCCCTTTTTGAGATAGGCAGCAAGAATATTGTCTGCTTTTGGATAATTATTAATCAAATTATCAAATTCCCTTATAGCATCCTCATATCTACCCTGACTGTAATAGCACTCGCCAATCCAGTAGAGAGCATTGTCTGCCATGGGAGAATTCCTATTTTTCTCGTAAAAATCCCTGAATCCAGCAATTGCAAGGGAGTAATTACCTTTTATGTAATCTGAGTATGCAGTGTAATAGGCTTGGAGGGGAGAAACCTCTGTAGAAGGTGGTGTCTGTTCCTCAGTTGTTGGAGATGGTTGTTCTGGCAGGGGAACCCTCTGAAGGTATTGACTAATATTAGAAAGCATTGACTGGATCTGGGAAAATTTCTCCTCAATAGATGTGATTCTTGTTGTGTTAGAATCGGTATATTCCTTCATTTCCAGTAAATCTTTCTGGATCTGTTGAAGTTGCTCTGAGATTAGTTTTACACTCTGGTAGATCTGCAGAACATCACTATAATTAGTATCGAGCCTCTTTTCAACTGCTGAAATTCGTGCGCTAAGATTTTTTATTTCATCAATTATGAGCTCATACTCTTTCTTTTTTGCTCCAACAAAGAGAAGGAGAAAGGGTAAAAGGGCTATTACATATTTTTTCATTTTTCAATTATTACAAAATCAGCTCTCCTGTTTAAAGCCCATGCCTCCTCGTTGTGTCCTGGATCAAGGGGTCTGCTTTTTCCATAGCTTATTATTTTTATTTTCTCAGGAGAAATTCCAAGGGAAATCAGGTAATTCATCGTGCTCTTTGCTCTTTTCTCTCCAAGAGCCATGTTGTATTCCTCTGTTCCCCTTTCATCGCAATGTCCCTCAATGAGAATCTTTACGGATGGGAATTTCTTGAGCCACTCTGCATTCTTTTCAAGAATAGGCTTCATGTCATCCCTTATGAAGTATTTGTCAAAATCGAAATGAATCCTCTGGAGAGGAGACTCTCTGTTAAGTTCCTCAAGGCTCTTCATTCTGAAGATCTCTTCCTCTGTTAGCTCAGGTTCCTTGATTGTTGGGACCTTTTCAGGCTCTGCCTTTGGCTTTTCCTCGACAGGTGGAGGGGGAGGGGGTGTAACGGTAACTTTCTTCTTACATGCTGATACAGAAAACAAAAGAGCCAAAATGCTTACCAATACCAATAATTTTTTCATACTTCCTCCTTTTATATATTTTATTTCAACCTTTTGACCATTTTGGCATTTTATTGTTTCCTGAATTTGTAAGCCTTCTTAAATTTGAACCATCATAATCAACAATGTAAATCTGGTAAGAACCGCTTCTGTTGGAGGCAAAAACTATGTGTCTTCCATCGGGAGACCAGCTTGGATTCTCATTCCTTCCTGCCTCCTCTGTCAACTTAGTAACTGTGTTATTTCTGAGATTGTAGACATATATGTCAAAAGAATTGTTTATTCTCGAAACATAAGCAATTCTGTCACCGTCAGGTGACCATGCAGGAGAGTCGTTGTAAGTCCCTTCAAAGGAGAGCCTTCTCACATTTGCGCCATCAGAATCCATAATATAAATCTGGGGAGAGCCACTCCTATCTGATGTAAAGGCTATTTCCCTACCACTTGGAGACCAGCTGGGAGATGTGTCAATAGCAGGGTTGAAGGTAATTCTCTTCAAATTTGTTCCATCAACATTTGCAATATAAATTTCCGCATTCCCATCTCTGCTTGAGACAAAGGCAATTTTTTTCCCATCATGAGAAAAATCAGCAGAGTAGTTAAGTCCTCCTGTAAATAAAGCAACATTTTTCCCCTCAAAAATGTTATAAAGATAAAGATCAGGATTTAATTTCCTGTATGATGTATAGGCAACGATCTTTTTGTCAGGAGAAATTGAAGGAAGGGTATCGACAACATTGTTGAATGTAAGCCTTATTTGATTGTATCCATCCCAGTCCATCATGTAAATTTCCATATTGCCGTCTCTATCAGATACAAAAACAATCTTTGATGTAAAAAGGGGTTTTTCTCCAAAATTCATCATCATCTGGTCTGCAACTCTGTGGGCAATGGTTCTTGCCTCTTCAGCCTTTCCTCCATAACTTTTCCCAAAAATGTAACCTCCTGATTTTGCATCCCATGCCTTAACAGTGAAGGATATTCTTCCCTCTGCAGGGGATTCGACCTCTCCAGTAACTATTATGTTTGCTTGAAGGTCCTTCCAATCTTTAAAATTAATCTTACCTGAGGAAGGGATTGCAGGATATAGATCCCTTGGAACAAGGGAAAAAACCCTTGAAAATTCGAGATCTTCCCAGAGAGTTCTATGAATAATTTTTGCGCAATCAGCTGTTAAGTCATCCTTATTTTTAATGATAAATTCAGGAATTGCAACAGGTATTAGGGAGACCCCCTCCCTTATCTTTATTATTACTTCCTGCTGGGAATTCAAAATTTCAGTTATTACAAAAGCTAAGAATAGTAGTATTATCAACTTCCAGAAGAATCTTTCATTTTTTCTCATTTTAATTCGTCTATTCTTCATTTTCTAAACTCAAACTGGAAATGAACTCCCAAATAATCTCCCTCGTATTCCCTCGGAAGAGGAGGGAAGGGAATAGAAAATTTTACAGCTCTTAATGCTGATAAGTCAAGAGATTCAAGCCCGCTACTCTCCTCAATTTTAATCTCATCCACCTCTCCATTCCTTTTTATTTTAAAAAAAATTACAACTTTATAAATTCCTGCAACTCCAGGGGGGACAAGGGCTTTGAACCAGTTGGAGGAAACCCTATCCCTCAAAATTTGAATGTAATAGTAATAAGGGAATCCCGGTATTCCGCCTTCTCCAGTGCCAAATCCTTCTCCACTTCCAAAACCTTCTCCAAGACCGGTTGTTAACTCCTTTTTTGCAGGGTCAAAAATTGTCTCTTTCTTTTGCCCTGATTTTTCTGGTCTTGATATAACTGTTTTCTCCTTTTCAGGCTCCTTTTTTGGTTTTTTCACCGGATACCTCAAAACATTCTTTGGCTCAGGTTCTTTTTTCACAGTCAGTTCCCTCATTGAGCCAGATGGAGGTTTTTGTGAGCCTCCTCCTTTAGAGCCTCCACCTCCACTTTTTATCTCTATTAGATCCACATAGTAAATCTTCTTTGATACTCCCTTTTTTGTTGGAAAATTTATAAGGAATGAGGAAAAAAGGAAAAGGTGGAATATAATTGAGAAACCAACCATTTTTATGAACTGATTGTTCCCCATCATTTCCTTTCCTCATACTCAACTATCAATCCAACATTTTCTGCACCTGCTTTCTTTACTCTGTCTATAACTGAAATTACAAATCCATAGGGAACATTTTTGTCTCCTTTAATAAAGGCGACCTTTCTCTCCTTCCCATAGAAATATTCTCTCAGTCTATCCTCAACATTCTGAAGAGTTACAGGATTGTTTTCAATATAGATTTTCCTGTCCTTTGTAATTGTAATAATCATTCTTTCCTCTGCAGGAGATGTTCTGGTCTCAGCCCTTGGAAGGTTAACTTCAATTCCAGAATGAATCATTGGAGCGGTAATCATGAATATTATAAGGAGGACAAGCATTATATCTATGAGGGGGATCATGTTAATCTCCGACAGGGCTGATTCAAGTCTTACCCTCTCTCTTTCAAATTTTAAAGCCATTATAGAAATAACTTCTCCGTTAAATTAATAAATTCAAGGATAAAATTTTCCATTTCATTAACAATGGATTTTATCTGCCTTAGAAAATGGTTGTAGAAGATAACTGCAGGAATTGCTGTAAAAAGACCTGCAGCGGTTGTAATTAGAGCTTCTGCTATTCCTGGAGCAACGGTAGCAAGACTTGCTGAGCCTCTCATTCCAATCTCTCTGAAAGAATCCATAATACCCCAGACAGTCCCAAAAAGTCCTATAAATGGGGTAACAGAACCTGTTGTCGCAAGGAATCCCATAAAACTTTCCAGTTTTTCTGTCTCTTTATTGGAAATTCTGAGAAGAACCCTTTGAAGAGATTCAAAATTAAGAGAATTCTTGCTCTCTTCCTGATGGGAAATCTGGAAATTTATTTCATTGTACCCTGCTCTGAAAATTGAAACAAGGGGGGAAAATTTGAATCTATCAGAAGAAAAATTTATGTCAGAGAATTTTCTGCTCTTCCTGAAATAAGTCAAAAATTCTAAGGATTGCCCCTTTGCCTTTGAAAGAATCCTTAGCTTGTAGAAAATTATTGCCCAGGAAATAACAGAAAATGTTAGAAGAATTATCAATACAATTCTTGCAATAGTCCCTGTCTGGGAAATGAGGTCTATTATACCTTTCGATATTACAGGAGATGGTTCCATCATATTGAAAATCATTGTCTCTCCTCAAAAATTAATTGTAATAAATTAAATGGAAATAAGTCAAATGTATTCATTTTCTCAAGGTCTTCCAAGAATTTATTTTGGGGTATAATTAGTTCAGTTGACAAATTGAAGGAAATTGTCAATAATAAAATACTATACCTTATGTTTTAAAAATCTATAAGGTAAAAGTGAGAGAAAGATGGAAAGGACAAAACATTTAAAAAAGGACGAAATAGTTAGAGAATGGTGGGAGATTAATGCAGAGGGGAAGACTCTCGGAAGACTGGCAAGTAAAATTGCATCTCTTTTGAGAGGCAAGCATAAGCCAAATTTCTCTCCATTCATCGATGTTGGAGATTTCGTTGTGGTGGTAAATGCAGATAAGATAAGAGTTACAGGGAAAAAGCTCAACGAGAAGCTTTACAGATATCATTCAGGATATCTTGGAAATTTGAGGGAATTCACCCTTAAAGAGATGTTAGAAAGAAAACCTGAGGAAGTGATAAGAGAAGCGGTATGGGGAATGCTTCCAAAGAATAGGCTTGGAAGAAAACTGATTAAGAAATTGAAGGTTTACAAAGGACCTACCCATCCCCATTCTGCTCAAAATCCTAAGATCTTTGAATGGAATTAAGGAGAGTAGATATGGCTGAGATTCAATATTATGGAACAGGAAAAAGAAAGACAGCAGTGGCAAGAGTTTATGTCAGACCTGGGAAAGGTGTTATAAATCTTGTTGTAAATAAAAGATACAGAACCTTTGAGGATTATTTCAGCGTTGCTACTCTGAGGGAAACAATAAAACAACCCCTGAATGTAACAGAAA
>Ga0185342_1000575_pt1 | contig 17868 bp, 13 predicted proteins | sample ConPoolayeEmetaG_FD_128045 | JGI IMG/M metagenome (GOLD analysis project Ga0185342, IMG submission 128045) | Hot spring microbial mat communities from California, USA to study Microbial Dark Matter (Phase II) - Cone Pool mat layer E metaG... ...
TATTACTTCCCCATGCTTTCTCTACCTGGATACTATGTCTTAACCCGAAAGAGATAATTCTTGTTTATCTTGTTCTTTCAGGATTTTTGCCTTATTTGGTTTTTGTTAGTGGATTGATTTATTTGATTAAAAGATTTTTTAGAGGTTCTTAAAAAATTTATCCCTTTTATGAAAGTAGCATATCTTATACAAAAAAGAAAAATAGTTTTTGAGGAAATTAACCAACCAGAAATAATAAATAATGATGATGTTCTTATAAGAATAAAATGTGTTGGAATATGTGGTTCAGATGTTCATTATTTTCTTGAAGGAAGAATTGGAGACCAAATAGTTAAGAATAAGATAATTTTAGGACATGAAGCAAGTGGTGAAGTAGTTGAAGTAGGAAAATCAGTCAAAAGTTTAAAAAAAGGAGATAAAGTTGCAATTGAACCTGGAATAAGTTGTGGTAAATGTATATATTGTTTAAAAGGAAAACCAAATTTATGTCCCTATGTAAAATTCCTTGGAACTCCACCTGTTGATGGTGCTTTCAGGGAATATATGGTTTTCCCTGAAAAAAATTTAATTAAAATTCCTGATGGACTTGGATTTGAAGAAGGAGTTTTATCTGAACCTCTTGCAATTGGAGTTTATGCCACAAAATTGAGTAAAATTGAAATAGGAGATAATGTTGTAATTTTAGGAGTTGGTCCTATAGGATTATCTGTTCTTTTTTCTGTTAAAATGGCAGGAGCAGGATTGATTGTTGTAAGTGATTTAATTGATGAAAGAATTTCATTTGCAAAAGAGATAGGAGCAGATTATACAGTTGATGCTAAAAGGCAGGATATAGTTGAATTTGTGAAAAAAATCACAGATAATAAGGGAGTTAATATTTCTTTTGAATGTGCAGGAAAAAATGAAACTTTTAAACAAATTATACATACATCTGGAATTGGTGGAAAATGTGTAATTCTTGGTATTCCTTCAGAAGATAGTATAGAATTTAATCCCCATGTTATGAGAAGGAAAGAACTTTTGATTATAAATGTGAGAAGAAGTTCCTTCTGCACAGAAACTGCTTTATATATGATGAAAAATTCAAAAATTCTATTTTCAAAAATAATTACTCATAGATATCCATTTGAAAAACTTGAGGAAGCATTAAATCTTGTTGCAGAATATAAAGATGGTGTTATAAAATGTGTTGTTAATATTTAAATCAAAAGGTATAATATAAAAAAAGGCAAAAATGAAAAGAATGGATGTCTTAAAAGTTGTAATGTTTGTTTTTATTTTGCAGGAAATAGTTTTTTCAAAAGAATCAATAATTTTAAAAAGGAATATTTTTACAGCACCTCCTCCAAAAATTGAAACAAAGAATATTTTAAAACCTCCACCATTGCCTTCTCTTGATTCTATTATAGAAATTTTAGGGATTGTATATTTCCCAAATGATAATTCATTTGTAATTATAAGAGATAAAAGAAAAAATACAGAGGAGATTTATAAAGTAGGTGATAATATTGGACAGGCAAAGATAGTAAAAATAGAAGTTGACAGGGTATTTTTTGAATATGATAATAAAACTATCTGTTTAAATTTTGAAAATAAAGTAGAAGAAGGACCTTTTGTAAGTATATTGAAAAAAGAACCTGAAGAAAGTTCTCAGAAAAATCCCCATATTAAATTACAAACAGACATTTCACAGAGAGTTGTAGTTGTAGATTTTAATAAAACAATTGCTTCTCTTGAAAACGATAGAAATTTGATTGAAAAAGTTAACATTTTGCCAAATGTAAATAATGGTAAAATAGAAGGTTTCAGAGTTTTTAATCTTCCTGAAAATAGTATTCCCTATCAGTATGGATTGAGAAATGGAGATATAATAGTAAGGGTAAATGGTGTTTTAATAGATAGTATTGCAACTGGTTTTAATGTATATAATCAGATAAAAAATTCAGATACAGATACTGTTACTGTTGATATAATAAGAGGCGGACAACCAATGAGTTTTACTTATAAGTTAAACAGGGATAGATGAAAAATTATTTATCCATCTTTTTATTATTTTTTATTTTTCCCCTTAAACTTGGATGTGAGGAGAAATCTCTTGAGAGAGCAAAAAGTGAATTCAGGAAAAAAAATTATCTTCAGGTTATTAAAATACTTGAAGATGAAAAAAACAGAGAAAATTTAGAAATCAATTTTTATCTGGGTATTTCATATTACAATGTTCAAAATTACGAAAAAGCAAAGGATTTACTTGAAAATTTAATTTTTAAAACAGAAACATATGACCCATATATAATAAATGAGAGTTTAAGAGTTCTTTTTGATATTTATTTAAAAGATAAAAAATATAATGATTTGATTAAGGTTGGTGAGTATATTCTTAAAAAAATAGAAAAAAATCCAAAATTTAACTCTTCTTTGCCATTAATAAAAAATAATCTTTCCCGTGCCTATGGTGAAAATGGAATTTTAAATCTAAGAAATAGGAATTTTCAGGAAGCAATTGAGAATTTTCTTATATCTCTCAATTATAATCCACAAAATTTACATTCTAAGGTTAGACTTGGAGAAGCATATTATAATACAGGAGATTATGAAAAAGCAAAGGAACAGTTTATTGATGTGATTAAAAACGAAAAAAATAACTGGTTTATTTTATTTTTATCTATTTCATTTTACAGGGAGATTTCAGATAAAAAAGAGTTTGAATCTCTCTTTTCTATTTTAAATGAAAAATCCCTTTCATATAAAATTATGAAGAGTTTTCAAATGTTTGATTCTGGAAATTATGAAGAAGGTTTTGAGGTTTTAAAAGAGGAGGAGATAAAAAGAAATACAAATGGAGATATTACTTTTAGTATAATAAATAAAGTTTTTCCCTATGATTTTTCTTATTCAAAGATTTATCTTAACTTTATAAAAATGTATCCTGAATCTCAAAAAAATAATATGATAATTACGAATTTGTTGAGGGCAATTACAGATGAGGAAAATATGAAAATTTTTGAAAGACAACTTGAAGAGTTATTTAACGAAATGTTTAAAGATGAAAAAAGGAAAGATACAATAGTAAATTTAAATATAACTCTGATTGATGCAAAATTTGAAAGAAGACTTGTTTCTATTGACGATTATATTGAAAAAATAAAAGAGTATGAAAAAATCCTTGAAAGATATGGAGAAAATAAATATAAAGAAGAAATTTTAAAAAGGATAGCAGATTTATATACAAGAATAGAAAATTATAAAAAGGCAAGGGAGATATATAAAAAATTAAGTGAAGAATTTAAAAAAGAAGATTATAATTTGAGGATTGCTGAATGTTATTTAAAAGAGGGAAACTTAACAGAGGCAAAGAGTATTGTAGAAAGTTTTACTGTAAAAAATAAATATAATGAAAAAGCACAATTACTTCTTGCAAAAATATATATAGAAACTGGAGAAACTGAAAAAGGGATGGTAATTGTTTCTGATATTGAAAAAAGAACAAAAAACAGAGATATTTTGATGGAAATAGAAAATATAAAAAGCAACATTTTTGAAATAAAAGAGCCCCTCAAAAATTCTGTTTTTATTACTTTTAGAAAAATTGAAAATAACTTTACCAGATTTGTTCCACCTTATAAAATTTCATTTTTAAATCAAATCTCAAAAGAATTAGAGTTTTATCCCATTTCAAATGAAAAAAGGGAGTTTGAATTTATCCTAAAGTTTAATATTGAAGAAATAAATTCTACAAGTGAGCCATATGTTATGATAGATGAAAAAGATGGAAAGTTTTACTATTTATGGGAGAGGAAAATAAATACCGATGAAACCAAAACAAAACAGAAGAATTTTTATAAAGTTTTTTATCCAGTTAAGGAAACAGAATCAACTGATTTTGCTTTTGATGGTAATATAGAAGTTAATGATAATAAGTATATTTTAAATTTAAACTTTGTTTTTAGGGAAAATAACTGGGAACTTCGTATAAAAAACTACAGAAATTATGGAGAACCTATTCAGATTGAACCTTTACCGCAAATTCAGGAAAGAAATATTATCTTCTGGAATGTGAAAGATAGAAATTTAAATATAAAAATTGTATATGGAGAGAATAAAAACATTCTTTACTATTTCCCTGAAATAGAGATTAAAAAACTGATTTTAAATGAAGAGATAATTGAAAAAATTTATAATGGGAAAATTTCTGTTGATAACTTTGAGTTGGAAATAAAAGATTTTATTCCAGATACTGTAAAACTTACAAAAGAAAATTTAAAAATTTATAATTTTAAGGAAAGAATTTTTAGAAAATGAAAAAAATAATTTTTCTATTTCTATTTTTTACAGGTTTTTATTTATTTTCAGAAATTATTTTTGATTTTGAACTTACTACAGAAAACTGGAAGGGAGAAAATGCTGAAGTATTTTTTACAAGCAGATATTCAAATACTGGAAACTATTCCTTATGTGCTAAAGTTCAAAATGTTAAAGAAGCAAGATTATTTTATGAGGGAAATTTAAACTTTAAATTCCATGATTATCTTTCATTTAAAATTTACATGCCTGAAGAAGGTGGAATTGATGGAGAATTTATGTGTTATATAAAAGATGATGAATGGAACTGGTTTGAAACCAAGAAATTTAAAATAAAAAGAGGTGAAGAAAAAAGTGTGATTTTGAATCTAAAAGAGAATAATGATTTATGGCAACCTTTTTCACATTTAAAGGTCTTTGATGCCTATGTAAAAGAAAATATAAAAGAATTTGGAATAATAATTTGGTTTCCTCAAAATTATAATGGCAGAGTATTTTTTGATTCATTTGAATTATCAAAAGATAAGGATGAAAAATTTTATATATACAATTTTAGGGAAAATTCAAAAAAAATTGGAAGATATGAAAAGTTTGAAATTACATTTGAAATACCTGTAATTTTTGATAATCCATTTAATCCAGATTTAAAAATTAAAGGAATTTTTATTTCTCCTTCCGGTAAAATCTTTGAAATTCCGGCATTTTTCTATCATGATTATTTAAGAACATTATATGAAGATGGTGAAAAGTTAATACCTTATGGCAAAAGTGAATGGAAGATAAGATTTACTCCAGAAGAACTGGGAACTTATAAATATAGTTTGAAAATACAGGATAGGGATAAAAACTTTGAAATAAATATTGGAAGTTTTGAAGTAGTTGAAAGTAATAAAAATGGATTTGTTAACTGGGATAGTCAAGATAAAAATTATCTTTCTTTTTCAAATGGTAAATTTTTTTATCCAATAGGTCATACTTTAAGGTCTCCTGATGATGAAAGAGAAGCATATAAATATGAGTTTACTTATAGAAAGGGGCTGGGAACTTATGCCTATGATAATTATTTAAAAAAGATGTCAGAGAATGGTGAAAATTATATAAGAATGTGGATGGGTGCATGGTGGGTAGGAATTGAATGGAATTCAAATTATGCTCCTCATTATAAAAACCTTGGGAAATATAGTTTAGAAAACTCTTGGAAACTTGATTATGTTTGTGATATAGCAGAAAAATATGGTATTTATATTGACTTAACTCTAATAAATCATGGACAATTCAGTATTCATCCGGACGCAGAATGGTGGGACAATCCTTACAATGAAATAAATGGAGGATTTTTGAAGTCACCTGATGAATTTTTTGTAAATGAGAAAGCAATTGAACTTTTTAAAAGAAGACTGGAATATATTATATCAAGGTGGAGTTATTCCCCAAATATTGTATTCTGGGAATTATGGAATGAAGTTGACCTGACAGGTTATTACAGTTCTGAAAAAGTTAGATACTGGCATAAAAAAATATATCCATTTTTAAAAAATATAGACCCATATAAAAAACCTATTTCAACTCACTATTGCAGAAGAGAGGATGACCCTATGGTATGGATAATTCCTGAAATTGAATCGCTTGTTGGAAATGCATATCATAACCAAATAGTCAGCAGTATGAGGGAGTATTATGAAAAAAGGAAATTTTATGGAAAACCTATGATGGTAAATGAATTTGGAGTGGGAAGAAATAGAATTTTTCTTGAAGATAATCTACACGGTGGAATATGGTCATCTTCTATGATGCCTATGTTTGGTGTGGCTCTATTCTGGTGGTGGCCCTTTATTGAACATTTTAATTTATACTATCACTACAAAGCACTATCAAACTTCTGGAAAGATGAAGATAAAAGAGGTAAATTTCTTCAAATATCAGATGGAAAAATAAAAGGTCAGGATGTGGATTTTATAGGAATTCAAAACAAAAAAGAAGGGTATTTCTGGATATTTGACAAAAAAATATTTGACGCTCCATTAAAAAGAATTAATCCTGTTAAAATTGAAGATGCTATTTTAGAATTTGGCAGTTTTGAAAAGGGGATTTATAGAATTGAGTTCTGGGATACATATAAAGGAGAAGTTGTAAAGGTTATAAATATTGAAAATGAAAAAATTTTAAAAGTTCCTGTTATTCCTTTTGAAAAAGATATAGCACTAAAAATAAAGAAAATAAAATGAAAAAATTTTTTCTGTTTTCTATATTTTTTGTAAAGATTCTTTCTGGTTCTGATTATCAATATTTCATTAATCTTACCTTTGAAAATAAAGAATTGCTGGAAGTAGTTAAGATTGGTTCTTTCAGATTCATAACAGGAAAGACAAAATATAATGAAATCAAAATCTTTGACGAAAAAAGTAATGAATGTGAAATTATAGGAGTTAATTTTTCTGATGGAGAGATGGAGGTTTTTTTCAAACTCTCTGATTGTTTAAATTATAATGTATTTTTAGGATATAAAGAAGGTGGGGAAAAATACAAAGAATTCAAAAAAGGAGAAATTCTTATAGATGATTATCTTCCACCAAATTCAGTAAAATCAGGTGTATGGTTATGGGGAAAAAAATCATTATCAGGCATTTATTCTCACTTAAACAAAGAGGGATTTTTATTTCACAGAGCAAATTTCTCAAAACAAATACCTATAACTTCTTTTGATAAAATTGTTGGTTTTCTGTATATTGAAGAAGAAAAATCTCCTGAAGAGATAATAGTTGAAGTTATTGCAAGGGGTAGAAGACATTACTATTTTTCATTTGGAGAAGATAGAATAAATATTAAAGGGATAAATAAAGAAAAAATAGGAGAAATTCCTGAAAAGGGGAAATGGGTGAAAATAGAAATACCTCTTTCAAAAATACAGGAAAAGTTTATTGAAGGAATGGGTTTTTATAATGATAAAGGTAAAGTTTTCTGGGATAGATTTTCTCTGAATGATTTGCCTGTTGAATCAAAGATAAAAAAAGTAATAAACTTAAAGGACAAAAATGCTCCATATTTTATATATGAAATAGAAGGACCTTTCAAAATTGAAGATAAGAAATTTACAGTATTAAAACTTGATGCAACAATTTCTTTATGTGAAGAATACAGATGGGAAATTGATGGTAAGGTTTTTAATGAAGGGGAAATTACAGTTGAACTGGAAGGAGATAAAAAAGAAGTGGAAATTAAATTAAAAGGTAGAAAAGAAAATGAAGAAAAAGAATTTTCTCATAAAATAAATCTCCAGAAATACAAAGAGAAAGAAGTAAAAGTAATTTTTAATATTCTTCCTTTTGAAAATTTTGTTTATGATGAAGAAATACCTTATATTTCTTTAAGGATTGAAAATATGACAGAAATACCCTTAAATTTTGATATTTCATACCCTGAAAATAAAATAGAAGTATTTCTTTTCCCAGGGAAAGAAAATGGAAAAACTTTAACTTTTCCTGTGAATTTATCAGAAAAGATTGAAATAAATCTTCTTTTTTACAATAATAAAATCAGAGTTAAAAAAATTTTAACTGTTAATCCAGAAGAAAAAGATTACCATATAGATGGCATATTTTTAAAAAAGGAAGACACTTATCTAATTTTTAAAATTCCTGAATATTTAAATAATAAAAATCAAACTGAATTCTCAAAAATTTATATTTTTGGGGATTTTCCCGCCTATTTAGTTAACTTTTTTGAAGAAAATGGTATAAAAACTAATTTCTTTCAAATTCCTGATTTAAAATATGTAAATTATCTTATGTATGAATTTAACTTCGTCCAGAAAAATGTTGATTATATAGAAAATAATGCTTTTGTCATCTTTTTCCCATTTTTGAATTCAATTTTAAAAAGACACAAGATTGAAGAATGGAAGAAAGTTCATGACACAATTTTTTATCTGTTAATTAAAAAAACTCCAAATTTACTTGTAATATCTCCTTTCCCTTCATATCCAGTTTTAGATGCTTTTAAAATATACAGGGATAAATTGAAAGAAATCGCAGAAAAAAGAAATTTAATATTTTTAGACCTTTATGAAATTTATTCAAAGTATGAAGGAAGCGAAAAATTCTTTAAAATAAATGAATATGTTTACAGAAATATGCCTGATGAAGAGGGAAGTAAAGTTGTTTTTGAAGAAATAATTAATATTTTAAATCAATATCCCTTTAAAATCAGGAGAGAAAATGGAAAAACAGGTAATTTTTGAAAGTAAAAATGGGAAACTTTTTGGTGTTTTACATATTCCTGAAAAAGAAATATCACCTGGGGTTATATTTTTTCATGGTTTCACAGGAAATAAATGTGAAAGTCATTTTTTATTTACAAAACTGGCAAGGAAATTATGTAAAGAGGGAATATCTGTATTAAGGTTTGATTTTTATGGTTCAGGTGATAGTGAAGGAAGTTTTGAAGATATGTCTCTTGAAACAGAAATGATGGATGGAGAAAGTGCTGTTGAATATTTTAGAAATCTTGATTTTGTTGATAAAGACAGAATTGGAATTCTTGGGCTTTCTATGGGAGCAATTATTGGGGTCTATGTTGCTTCTAAATATAAAGAAGTTAAGGCATTATGTCTTTGGTCTCCTCTTGCATTTCCTTCAATCATAAAAAGAAAATTGTTAACAAGAAAAATGGTGAAAAAAATTAAAACTTATGGAAAATGTTATATCCCAGATTTTGGTCATTATATAGGTAAAAAATTCTTAAATTCTATTGAGAAAATTAAAGTTAATAGTTATGCAGAAAATTATAAGGGCAATGTTTTTATTATTCATACAAAGGATGATAAAACCGTGGATTTAAAAAACCCAATTTTTTACTTTGATAAATTTCATAAAAGTGCAGTTAATCTTAAAATGCTTATATTAAACAAAGGAGGTCATACATTTACTACAGAGGAAAGTGAAAATAAAGTCATTGATGAAACCTTAAACTTTTTTAAAGAGTGTCTAAATCCTTGACAGAAATGAAACTTTTTGTTATTTTTAAACATCTAAGTTAAAATAAGCAACATGGAGATAAAAAGGAGGAGATTATGCCAACTTATGAATATGAATGCAAAAAATGTGGATATAAGTTTGAAAAATTTCAAAAAATGAGTGAAGAACCATTAAAAATATGTCCTGAGTGTAAAGAAGAAACATTAAAAAGGTTGATCGGCATTGGAGGAGGTGTGATTTATAAAGGTCCTGGTTTTTATACAACAGAATATAGAAGTGAGGAATATAAAAGGAAGGAAAGAGAAGAAAAGGGTTTAATTTCTGGAAGTAAAACATCAAGTTCATGCAGTAGTTGCACATCTACTTCATGCTCTACATGTGGAAAATAAAAAAATTGAGGAAATAAAAAAAATCTATAAGGAAAAAATAAAAGATATAAAAGAAAGAATAGAAGAATTTAAGAAAAATCTAAAAAAAGAAGAGAATATTTTCTCTGAACTCTGTTTTTGTATTTTAACCCCTCAATCAAAAGCAAAAAATTGCTGGGAAAGTGTAGAATTTTTGAAAAAAGAAAACTTATTATTTTATGGTAATGAAAAAGAGATAAAGGCAAATCTTAAAAATGTTAGATTTAAAAATAAAAAGGCAAGATATATAATTGAGGCAAGAAAAATATTTTTTAAAAATGGTAAATTGTCAATGAAAAATTTAATAAAAAAATTTGAAAATCCATTTGATTTAAGAGAATTTCTTGTCAGAAATATTAAAGGGCTTGGATATAAGGAAGCAAGTCATTTTTTGAGGAATATTGGTCTTGGAAAAAATATTGCAATCCTTGATAGACATATACTTAAAAATTTGAAAGAGTTAAAAATAATAAAAGAAATTCCTGAAAGTTTAACAAAAAGAAAATATATTGAAATAGAAAAAAAATTTATTAAATTTTCTGAAAAAATAGGAATTTTGCCTGAAGAACTTGATTTAGTTTTATGGGCAAAGGAGACAGGCACAATTTTCAAGTAAAAAGAGAAATTAAAAGATAGATATTAAAAATAAAAATTAAAATAGACAGAATAAAAAAAATGCAGAATAACCAATAAATACAACTTTTTTCATAAGAGAATAAAACCTTTACAGGAAATATAAATGGTGTACTTTTTTTATATTGAAGATACTCATTTCCAAACCTCTCATAAAGTTTTTTTTCTTCAAAAATTTTTGCCAGAACAAATATAAAAAGAAATATGCCTATGGAAATAAAAGAAAACCATATATTTTTTAAAAGAAATGAGAAGGCAAAATATAAAAATGAGTATCCAAGATACATGGGATTTCTACAGTAAAAGTAAACATTCTCATTTACAAGTTTTTTTGTAGGAATTAGTGGCATTATCGTTCCTTTTCCCTTTTTATGTAAAGAGAGGAAAGATAATATTGTTAAACTCATTCCTGAAACAAAATAAATAGCGAAGGTTGAAAAAAGAAAAAATCTGTTTGATGGAAAAAGGTCTTCTCCAATTTTTCTATTCCTGAAAATAAAATAAAAAAGGATAGGTATTGCTATCCATTCCCAAAATATCCCAGATACCATTAAAAAAAAGAATTTAATTTTTTTCATTTTTAAACCTTAATATAAAATAAACCAGAAGAAAAGAAATAATCCAGCCCACCAGCCCGCATATTAAACATCCATAAATCAATGGCTTACCGATATCTATTATAATCCACGATAAAAAACTTTTTAATTCTTTAAAATCAGAAAGTGTAAATTCAGGTCTCATTTTTGTAATAAAAAGACCCACTTTATAACATCCATAATATGTAAAAGGAATCAGATATGGAATTCCGGTTGGAATGGAAGAACCAATAAACATAATTATAAAACTCCCTCCAGTCAATTTAGAGATTAAATAACACAAAATTGTCTGAAATCCAATTGTCGGTGTAAACCCAATAAAAACTCCTGTCGCAAAGGAAATAGATATTTTCAACGGATATTCTTTTAAAATTTTCAATTCTCTCCGCCATTCATTTCTCAGAAATTTAATATCAATTTTTTTCAAGTTTTATCACCTTCCAGGGTATAAAATCATGAATTGCCTCATTTATTGAAATTTCGGAAGAGAAGAATAAATAATCTGGATTTCCCATTTCATTTAAGTTTATCTGCAAACTCAATCCATCTTTTTCTTTATTCAATTTTATTTTATATTTTTTTGAAATTGATTTATCAATAAGAATCCCCTTTTCTCTCTTTATAATCAACTTCATTTTAGGCATAATTGAAAACTTTATATTTTTTTTCCAGGGATAAAGGTAAAAAATATAATTTATTTTTTCAAAAGATTTTTTTTCATGCAAAAGGATAATTGAAATATAATGACCTTTTCTTTCCAATTTTATAGTGAATGGCAGCGATTTTTCCTGAACATTTTGAAACTCTTCTTTTTCACTTTCAAATTCTATTTCACCATTATCTGTAAGGGCATCAGGGTAAAATTTATAAAAAATTTCATTCTTTCTAATAAATGAAAAAAACCAGTTTTTTCTTATAACTATCTGGGACTTGAAAGATTTTAAAGAAAGATATTTTCTCTGAATTTTTTCTTCATCTAATGGAAGTAAATACCAATCAAGAGAGTTTAAGGTTTTTGGTGGAAGAAGATTATAATTCGAAATATATCTTAAGGGATATGGCCAGTTTTTAAAATGAACAATATAACAATAAATTTCAGGAAATGGAAACTTTGATGCGTTCAAAAGAGCAAGATTTATAAAATTAAAAAAAGCCCTATGGTCTACATTTAAATCAATTGAAGATGAAACAAAAATTTTTGTAGGTTTTATCTCTTTTATTATGTTTTCTAAATCAGAAACAATACTATCACTTATATACGGTTTCCCAAATGAATAGTTTTCCTTATATGGAACAGAGTTTGCTCTTGTAAAAAAATTTCTATAAGGTTTTACATTTCCCCAGTATTCCTTCCATATCTTTAATGTTCCGAAATCAGGATATCCAAGAAAGATTAAATTCTCTTTATTTACTCCCAAAATTTCAGTTGCTTTTATTGATTCTTTTCTTCTTATTTCGCCAAGTTTAATATAGTCAGATGGATTTAAAATTGGCTTTTTCTCATATAATTTAAAAACAAGTTGGTTATGGTCTCCATTTGTTAAATATACAATCCAGACATTCCCATTTTTTTCTAAAATTGAAGATATTAAACCAGAACAACCTAAGATCATCTGGATGTGGTGCAAAAATAATAACCCTTTCTTTTTCTCCAATATTAAGATTTTTAAAATTTTCCCCAAAAACAAGAATAATAATTCCCAAAAAAACAAAAATTATCCTTTTCATATTTCAAAACTAATTATTATAACATAAATTTATCTTAAAAACTGCCTGTCCAGAAATCTTTCATTTATCTCTACTACAATTGGTCTTCCATGAGGACATACGAATAGATTTTTGCATTCAAGAAGTTTTTCTACTATATTTTTTGCTTCTTCTTCTGTTAATTTTTGACCTGCCACAGTAGATATCTTACATGCTCTTTTTGCTATTTCTTCTTTATCATATTTTTCAATTTCAGTTTCTGATAATATATTTCTTATTGAGAATTCAATGTCTTTCAATAAAGAAGGATAACCATGAATTGCTATTTTATTTTCACTCCACCTTGTTGTTAAAAAACCATATTTTTCAATTATTTTTTCCACCTTCTCATAAACTACCATTTCTTCATAATTTAAATTTATAATTAGTGGGGTCAAAAGTTGTTGAATATTTATATTTCCTCTTTCAATTTCTTCAATAAACTTTTCGTAATTAATCCTTTCAACTGCTGCATGCTGGTCAATAAATAAAAGAGAATCTCCAAATTCAAAAATTAGATATTTATTTTTAAAACTTCCGATATATTTAGAATTTTTAAGTTTTTCCTTTAATTCTGTTTTCTCTAAAGGGAAAAGTTCATCTTCTATTTCGGTAAATATAGAAGAAATTTCTTTAACAGTTCCTGTTTTTCCTATAACTTCTTTTTCTTTATATTCTTTCTTTACATCTATTGTTTTAACCTCTCCTTTTTTAAAAATTCCTTCCAAAATTTCAATAATTTTTTTACTTATTTCATTCTCATTTTTAATTTTAACCTCTCTTTTTGTTGGATGGATATTAACATCTACATTTTCACATGGCAATTTTAAAAACAGAACAAAAACAGGAAAAAACTCAGAAGAAAAGAAAGAATGGTAAAAGTTATTTATTGAGGAGGATAAAACATAATTATAAACAGGCCTTCCATTTATAAAAATAAATTGCATATCTTTCTGAGGTCTTCTTAAATTTATATCACCGACAACCATTTCAAATTCAAAGTCCTCAAAAACTCTTTTTTCATAAATCAGATTTTTCTCTTCAATATTTAAAACTTCGCATATTCTTTTTAAAACATTTTCAGAAGATATAACATTTATAATTTTTGACCCCTCATTTTCAAATTTAAAATCCATCCAGAAAAAACTTATTGTATAAGGAATAAAAACATTTAAAATTTTTCTGAATTCTGTTATATCTGATTTTAGAAATTTTCTCCTTGCAGGTATATTGAAAAATAATTCTCTCACTTCCACAATTGTTCCATTTTGCATAGCACAATCTTTTATACTCAGTTTTTTCCCACCCCTTATATGAATTTCTCTCCCAATTTCAGAATTTTTTACTTTACTTCTTAAAATAACATCTGAAACAGAACCAATACTATAAAGGGCTTCTCCCCTAAATCCAAGTGTTTTTATATTGTAGAGGTCTTCTTTATCCTTTATTTTACTTGTTGCATACCTTTCAAAAATTTTCTCTATATCATCAGGTTCAATCCCTTCTCCATCATCTTTTAAATATATTAATTTTTTACCTGAATTTTCTATATTCACCTCAATTTTTTTACTATCTGCATCAATTGAATTCTCTACAAGTTCCTTCACAACAGAAGCAGGACTTTCAATTACTTCACCTGCTGCTATTTTACTTATAATGTTTTCCGGTAAAAAATTAACCTTTCCCATTTAATTTCTCTTTAATTTCTTTTAATTTCAAAAGCGCCTCTATTGGTTTTAAATTTTCTATATCAATATTTTTAATTTCATTTTTTATACTTTCAAGTTTTTTAATCTCTTCTTTTAACTTTTCAACTTCACCTTTTTCTTCAAAAGAAAAAAGGGTAGGATATTCAACTTCAATTTCTCCAATAATTTTATCTTTTATCATCCCCTCAAGTTCAAGTTTTGACAATATTTCATCTGCTCTTTTAATAACATCAAAAGGCACTCCTGCAAGTTTTGCAACATATATACCATAACTTTCATCAGTAGCACCTTCCATTATTTTATGTAAAAAAATTATTTCGTCCCCAACCTTTTTAACTGCTACATTATAATTTTTTACACCTTTATATTTCCCAAGAGCGGTTATTTCATGAAAGTGTGTTGCAAAAAGAGTTCTAACTTTTTTCTTCTGAAGGAATTCTGCAACACTCCATGCAAGTGAAAATCCATCGTAGGTACTTGTTCCTCTTCCTATCTCATCAAGGACAATTAAAGTTCTTTCAGATAAATTATTAAGAATTTCTGCTGTTTCTGTCATTTCAACCATAAAAGTGCTCTGTCCTTTTGTTAATTCATCCTGTGCTCCAATTCTTGTAAATATTCTATCAACATATCCAATATGTCCACTTTTTGCAGGTATAAAACAGCCAATCTGTGAAAGAAGAACTATTAAAGCAACCTGTCTTATATATGTTGATTTTCCAGCCATATTTGGACCTGTTATTATTAAAAGATGGTTTTCATCTGTATCAAGAAATGTATCGTTTGGAATAAATTCTTCAACAGATTTTTCAACTATTGGATGTCTTCCTTCTTTTATATCAATGACATAACTTCTATCAACAACAGGTCTTGTATAATTATTTTCTATAGAGGTTATGGCAAATGAAAGTAAAACATCAATTTTAGCAATTGATGAATTAATTAAGTTTATTTCATGAGAATGTTTCAAAATTTTCTGTTTTATATTTTCAATTATTTCACTCTCAAGAGTGATTATTTTTTCTTCTGCAGTTAATATCTCCTCTTCAAACTCTTTCAATTTCTGAGTAGTAAATCTTTCAGCATTTACAAGTGTCTGTTTCCTTATGTAATCCTGAGGTACAAATTTTAAATTTGGTTTTGTTACCTCTATATAATATCCAAATACTTTATTGTATCCAATTTTAAGAGAACTTATCCCTGTTCTTTTTATTTCTTCTTCCTGATATCTGGCAAGATATTTCTCACTATTCTCTTTTACTTCCCTCAATCTATCTATTTCTTCATTAAATCCCTTCTTTATTATCTTGCCTTCAAAATTGACAGAAGGGATATTTTCATCTATTGCATTCTCAAGAAGTTCTCTCAGTTCAGGTATATCAGTAATTTCAAAATAATCTGTTTTTTCAAAAATTTTATTTCCTTTTTCAATAAGAAGAGGGATTTTTCTGATGAGTTTTTTTATTTCAATTATATCTTTTATAGAACCATATCCATAACTGATTTTTGTTAGGGATTTTTCAGTATCTCTTATATCACTGAGAATATCATCAATATCTTCTCTTAAAGACCTGTCTTTAACAAAAATTTCAACTATTTCCTGCCTTTTATCAATTTCTTTTAAGTCAATAAGCGGATGTAAAACCCAGTATCTTAAAAGTCTTTTTCCCATAGGAGTTTTTGTCCTGTCAAGAATTTTTATAAGTTTTTCAATTTCAAGTCCATTTATAGCAGAGGGAGAAATGTAAACAAAATCATTATCATTATAAAAAGAAATTTTATCAAGGTGAAAAAGATTACTTCTATTTGTTTCTTTTAAATAATCTATTAAAGCACCTATTGATTTCTGGGCAGAAGTAAATTCTTCAATTCCAAATCCTTTTAAATTTGAAACCCTGAATGTTTCAAGTATCGTCTTTAATGCAATATCAAAATTAAAATGCCAGTCATCTATTTCAGTTATAGTGATATTTTTTATTTTTAAAAGCGGATTTGAAAATATCTCCTTAATTTTTTCCTTTTTACTCTCAGGATATATTACCTCATAAACAGGAAGTTTAAATATTGTTTCTATCACATCTATTTCGTTATCAGTTTGATTTGTAAATATAACAGAACCACCACTTTCTATAAAAGAATACCCAAATATATTTTCATCCGGAATTAAAGAAAATAAATATCTTGCATCAGGATTTGTTTCATCTATATATGTTCCTGATGTTAAAACTCTTACGACTTCTCTTTTTACTATCCCTTTTGCTTTTTTAGGGTCTTCAACCTGTTCACATATAGCAACCTTATATCCATTCTTTATCAATTTTGAAATATATGTATCTGCTGAATGATATGGGATTCCGCACATGGGGATTTTACCACTTTTACCTGCATTTTTTGAAGTTAAAACAAGGTCAAGGATTTTTGAAGCAATTTTAGCGTCTTCATAAAACATTTCATAAAAATCTCCAAGCCGAAAAAATAAAAGACAATCAGGATATTTCTTTTTTATACTGTGATATTGAATAAGCATTGGAGTATAATTTTCTCTTTCCATCACAGTTTTATTATATCATTTTAAGGCAAAGAGTTAAGATTTTTCTTCTAAATTTTCTGTTTTAAATTTCTGGAGAGATTTAAATTCTGAATCAAATTTATCAAGTATATTTTTTGCTTCTTCAAAATTTGAATTTGCAAATTTTAATTGTTTAAAAGACCTTTCAAATGAGTCCTTCAAATTTTCCAGTATTTTTGTCATCCCTTCAAATGATTTTAAAATGTATTCAGCATTCTTTTCTATTATCCTTCCTTTAAGTCCAAGAAGTATTATATTTAAATAAGCGAATAAACTCTGAGGAGAAACAGGTAAAACTCTTTTTCTTGACCATGCATAATTAAAAATTGATGTGCCATTTTTATCTTCACTTATCAATAAACTGTAAAATATTGGTTCACTTGGGATATACATAAACGCAAAGTTAAAAGAACCTCTTTCTGGCTGAATATACTTTGTTATTCCTTCTATATGTTCCTTCACAGTTTTTATAAATTCCTGTTTGTTTTTTTCGTATTCCTCATCTTTTGAATTTATCATTTTTTTATAAGAATCAACTGGAAACTTCGCATCTATTGGTATAAATTTATTTTCAATAAAAATTGCAGCATCAACTTTATAATTAGGACCTATCGAATACTGAATTTTATATACTTCTGAAGGTAAAATTTCTTTCAACATATTCTCAAGGATTAATTCTCCCATCTCTCCTCTCAATTTTGGACTTGTAAGAGCATTTTTAAGTTCTTCATTTACTTTCCTTAATTCTTCCGCAGATTTACTCAATTCACCTATTCTTAAACTCAAATTTGTAATCAAATCCGTTGTGTCTGAAAGTCTTTTATTTAATTGTTCAAGTTTGGTATCAAGAGTTGAATTGAGTTGGGATGTCGTTGAATTTATTGAATTTGTCAGATTTTTCACTGTATCTGTTAAAGTTTGATGAAGTTGCATTCT
>Ga0185342_1000576_pt1 | contig 17860 bp, 14 predicted proteins | sample ConPoolayeEmetaG_FD_128045 | JGI IMG/M metagenome (GOLD analysis project Ga0185342, IMG submission 128045) | Hot spring microbial mat communities from California, USA to study Microbial Dark Matter (Phase II) - Cone Pool mat layer E metaG... ...
TTCATTACCACCTCTAATATGCTTTTTTCAACTGTTCGTAGTAGTTGTGGATTTTCAAATTCTAAAATAATTACAAGGTACCAATTTTTTTCTCCTGTGCTAAACTGCCTCAAGTGCGCCTTTAAGTTGTGAAAGTTTATGGATTGAGGGTCTTCGCCTGTAAGGTGGGCCCAAAATTTTTGAGAAGCTGCAAATACTCCTGCTATTATTTGTGGATCTGTATCTATGGAGCCTAGTTTTATGCTTAGGGGGCATATTCCTTCAGAGCTTATAATGTAAATGTTGTGTATTATCAATGTGTTCAACTCGGTTAGTTTTTGGGTTTTTAGTCTTTTCCTTTTTTGAGTATTTGAATCCCACAGAATGTTAAACATTTTTTTATATATTTATTTATTAAATTTTTTTATTCATAAATTAACTAAAAAAGTTTATTTCTTCAAAAAGTGATAAAAATATGATATCTGAATCGGATTGTGAGCTCGAGTAACATGGTAGGAAAAAAAGATATACTATGACAGAAATCAGAGAAATGGTGAAATAAGTAGAACTTTGCCGCTTCAGTTTGGGATTCAAAATTACGACCAGTGCTTGGCTTTCTATCATCAACGGGAGTATTATCCGTTAAATCCCCTTTTTGATGGAAGCGTTTCCCTATAGGATTATCCAGCGATAGGTTGTAATAGATATTAAAGAGTATTAAAAACTGTTCCTGGGTTTTTGGCTATTTTTAGTGTTTTATCCAATTTTAATTTTTAGCGTTTCCAGTGCTGTTGATAAAACTACTGTGGTTATGGTGTTTAATACTCCTTTTATGGAATATATCCTGTTTAGTATATCCTCTAGAGATGAGGTGTTCTCGGTTTTGACTTTTATGAGAATGTCGTCCTCCCCAGTAACTGTGTGGGACTCCACAATGCTATCAATCTTCATAAGTTCGTTCATGACCGAATCACCACTGGCGAGTGCGTGGTTTACCTTTATTCCAATAAAGGCGGTGACATCTTTACCCAGCTTTTTCGCATCCAGTATGGCAGTGTAACCTTTAATTATTCCCTCCTCTTCCAGTTTGGAGATTCGTTCATGAACCGAGGGAGATGCCAGTTTAACCTGGCGCGCTATTTCAGCTACGCTTATTCTTCCATCTTCTTGGAGTATGTTTAGTATCTTTATATCAATCTCATCCAGTTTGACCAATTAATTACACCTCAAAGTTACTAAAGTATAATGTGGTTATATTTTTTTATTGTTTCTTAATTGGTTTATATTCTATTTTCAGTTTAATAAATTTTAAGTAGTCAACTTTATTTTATGAGAAATTTTCTCCTGAAAATTTTCTATTTTAATGAAAAAAGCTTAATAACTTTTACAATTTAAGGCTAACCATATTGGAGGAAAAAATTTGAAGCCTAGCACCGCAGGCGGTTTAACCTTTGTGGTACTAACATGGGGTTCCTCATTCATATTCATTAAGTATGCTCTCAGAGATATGCCCCCCATAACATTTACTGCTTACCGCTTCCTCCTAGCCTCAAGCATCCTCATAGTTTCCCTAATGATAACTGGAAAATATAGGGAAATCTTAAAATTTACTAGGAAGGAAACTTTTTCTATTTGCACTTTGGGTGCTGTTAATGTATTCTCATACTATTTTTTAGAAGTTTATGGGCTGCAGTACGTGCCCGCTGGACAGGCATCAATAATTGTGAACACAGACCCAATAATAGTTACAATACTTGCTGCAATATTCCTAGGTGAAAAAATAACAAGGAGAAAAGCGGTAGGACTTCTTTTGGGATACACGGGAGTTGTACTTGTGGTTATAGCAACTAATCCCACTCTGTCAGGAAGCATTTGGAACATTGTAGTGTTCGGAGCTGCATTCTCATGGGCGGTTGGGGCAATTCTAGCCAAGAGAATAGCGGCGAATATAGATTCCTATCTGATGACTGCAACATCGGTGCCTTTTGGAACCATTCTGCTATTTATAACAGCATTTATCGCCGAAGGATTTGTCCCCGTTACACGCCTATCTGGTTTAGGTTGGACCTCCCTAGTTACTCTTGGAATAGTGTCTTCGGTCTTAACCTTCTTCGTCTGGTACGAAGTCCTTCACGATATAGAGGCCTCAACAGCCTGCATCGCACTACTCTTGGTGCCCATAGTAACTACAATTTTGGGAGCCATTTTTCTCTACGAATTTTACACAGAAGTAAGCATACTGGGAATGGCTTTAACCCTTTTTGGAGTTTACTTAACACAGAGCCGAACAAATAAGAAAACCGCAGTTAGGAATGAGCCCGAACCTAAAAAAGCTTCTCCCACATAACTTTGGCAGAAGACTAAGATTATTACATATACTTGCATTTCAGAAACTGTTACAAACAGCGTTTAACTTGGTTTTTACAACTTTACTCCTAAATTTTGGGTGTATAATACGTAAATGTTAAGTATCATTAGTAAATTGTGGAAATATACCAAAAGGTTTTGTGGGTGTCTCTTTTGTGGTTTACCAAAACTTCTAAAATTGGCGAAAACATATATCTGGTAGATGTTAAAATGCATGGGAAGCTGGGTTCCACTTCCGTATTTGTGGTTAAGGGAGAAAAGGCAGCTATTCTTGACACGGGCTCCAACAGTACTGTTAAAAACTTGGTTGAAAGAGTACTGGACTTGGGAATAAAGATTGATGATATTGCTTACATAATGCCTTCCCACTGTCACTTCGACCATGCGGGAGGTGCGGCTTACTTGGAGGATGCGTTTGTTAAAGCTAGGGTGCTGGTTTCAGATAAGGACTCCAAGCGTCTCACAGTACCCGCAATAATTGAGAAACTTGTTGAGGGGGGAAGACAAACATTCGGTGATCCCACCATCGAAATGAAACCTATAAAAAACTTTGATGTAGTAAAGGAGGGCGATTTAGTCAATTTAGGTAATGGGGTGGAAATAGAAATTTTGGACACAGTAGGGCACTCCAAAGACCACATAAGTTTCTACGAAGCCAAAAGCAGATTCATGTTCGTTGGAGACGCAGTCGGTATACACATGCCTCAAACCAAAACCATCACACCCACAGCTTTCCCACCAGAATTCGATTTAGAAACATTTGTTGCGACAATAAGGAAAATCGAATCTTACCAACCTGAAATTATAGGATTTGCCCACTTCGGAGCCAAAACAGCACGTGAAGGCTATCTATCACTAAAAGATACAGTTAAAGTGACTTACAAGTGGAATAACGAAATAATTAAAGTCTACAAAGAAGAACAAGACCTGGAAAAAGTGGTTGAGTTCATTGTTCAAACCTATGGAAAAGGTCTGGATGAATTTGCACCAAACCACGCAAGGGATCTCGCCCGCTCTTTAGCGCAAGGATTTCTAACAAAATACACTAAACCTGATTAAAAAGGCTCCTTACAACTATCTTACACTTTAATTTCTAATTGGTAAACCAGTAGTATTTATATTAAAATATTGTAAGTTTAATCATAGTGAGAAGCCATTGGGATACAGCTGTCATAAGTTTTGGTATGGTGATGCAGAACAATATTCAATAAGCGAGTTAACTTATTTCTTGAGAGAGATGGTTTGAGTTGGAAATCATTATTCTGGGAAGCGGAGATACTGTTGGAACCCCCACGTTGAATTGTAACTGTGAATCGTGTACCTTGGCGAGGGAGCAGGGGATTCCTAACTCTCGAACTCGATTTGGGATACTTATACGTGATCCAGAAAAAGACAGAAACATATCTATAGACACCGGCCCAGACCTCAGGGCTCAGCTAATCCGTGAAGGGATAAGGAGAATCGCCGCGGTTCTCTACACACATCACCACTATGACCACATTCTGGGATTCAGTGAGTTCTACCGTGTACAGAATTTCATTAAAGTGTTCGGATTAAAGGAAACTCTAGACTTTGTCCTAGAAAGAATGGGCTTCAAAATAATTAACGCAAAGCGTAAAGAAATAAAACTTTACGAAACCGTGGACTATCACAATATTCAGTTTCAAGCCTTTCCCGTCTATCACCCCACCTGGAATGTTACCCATCCCGCCTCGTACATACAACCTATAGGCTACAGCTTTAATATAAATGGCAAAAAGCTTGTGATTACGGGTGATACTGGAGTGAAAATTCCCGAAGAATCACTCCGACTCATAAAAAATCCAGACCTTCTTATAACTGATGCATTCATTGACAAGCCAACCCACTTTTTAGACCACCATATGACTGTAAATGAGGCCAAAGAACTAGCAAATACCTTGAATGCCAAAAAAACGGTACTAATCCACCTTGCTCACCTAAATCCTCCCCACGAAAAGCTACAAGAAAAAGTGGACCCCCTTCGAAAAAAAATCATAATTGGATACGACTCGCTAAAATTAACAATATGACCCCAAGCGGTGGATCTAATGAGAGATAATGCATACTAATTTGGTGGGGAGAAAACTTTTGGGGAATTTTGACGGTGCTTGTCCGTCTGATTATCATCCCTTTATACTTTTGGGAGATGAATCATTTCCTTTCCCCGTATTTAACATCGTCCAAAGCGTACGGGTGTAAAGTTGGAGATAAATAGTCTCTTTAAGAGAAGTCCTGAACAGTCAATGTTCGGTTTCTCCGGCAGGAAGTCATAAGCGTTTTTGTGTATGTAGAGCGGTATATCAGTGCCATTCAAATTACCCTTGTTTTCAAATCCTTCAACTTCTAGGATTTCATTTTCAGGATACACATCCAACCTTATTTCCACCCGGCTACCGCCTCAAGTGTAGACTCTATCCGCCCAAATGGCTAAGGCTGGTTTTTCTTTGCTGTTGGAAATTGTTTCCGACGCTTTGGCAATGTATTCTAGTGCCATCTGTGTAATGGTTATATCCAAAATAATCACTACTCCAAAGTTTCAGGTAAGTTTGTTCGCGGTTACTAAATCAACGTTAACAGTACAAATAATTAGTCCTATATAATCCTTCCTCACCCTATTTTATGGATTCATTAGGTTTGGCTTCCAGACTGAAAAATTTATAGTTCATTTTTCAAGTCTCAAAAAACGATTAAAATATAGTTGCCAACCCGCATCGCCCCAGTCAAGATTAGTCTCCAAATACCTATTTTTAACTGAGATTTCCTCATTTTTTAAAAATGGAGTTAACTTAATCCTGCAAGAGTATGATTATTGCTTCTCTAAATTTGTGAAAGAAAATAGATGAAAAATGGAATAACTTTGTTGAGCTGGTTATAGGATGTTTAGGGAAACAGACCTCTTAACTCAATTGCTTTGGCTACACGGCTCACTGCCAATATGTAGGCTGCGGTGCGTAAATCTACTTTCATTTTCTTATGGATTGAAGATACACTTTCGTATGCTTTGAGCATTAAATCTCTAAGTCTCACATTAACTTCCCTTTCGCTCCATAGGAAAGCCTGAAGGGACATGACCCATTCGAAGTATGAGACCACTACGCCTCCTGCGTTTGCTAGGATGTCGGGTATTACTGGTATTCCACGTTCTATTAAGATTTCGTCTGCTTTGGGTGTTGTAGGGGCATTTGCTCCTTCCACTATGATTTTTGCTTCTATGTCTCCTGCGTTTTCATGTGTTATTTGGTTTTCCATAGCCGCTGGAATTAGTACATCTACGTCCAGACTGATTAGCCGTTTATTTGCTTTTTCCATGTCAGGGACGTATTCCAAGTTTTTTTCTTCGTACTCCGCAAATGGTTTTTGTTCTCTTACGTGATTCAATAGTTTTGGTATATCTATACCGTCGGGATTGAATAGTCCCCCTTCCATGGTTGTTATGCCGACTATCTTGCACCCCTTTTCAGCTAGAAACTGGGCTGCGTAGGAACCAACTTTACCAAAGCCTTGAATGGCTATAGTGGCGCCTTTTATTGGTATGTTGTAGTCTTCGAGGGCTTTTCGAGTTATGAACATTACGCCTTTACCTGTGGCGTACGATCTTCCCTTTGTCCCTCCAATTTCTAGGGGTTTGCCAGTTACAACACCGGGTACAGAGTAACCTGTAATCATTGAATAGGTGTCCATCATCCAAGCCATCGTTTGTTCATTAGTATACATGTCTGGGGCGGGGATGTCTTTTTCTGGCCCAATTATTGGAAGAATCATATAAGTATATCTTCGGGTTAGTCTTTCTAGTTCTGTTTGGGACATTTCTTTGGGATTACAAACAACCCCTCCCTTAGCTCCACCGTAGGGCAGGTCTGCAACTGCGCATTTCCAAGTCATAAGGGCGGCTAGAGCCTTCACCTCGTCATAGGTCACGGAAGGGTGGTATCTAACTCCGCCCTTACATGGTCCACGAGCATAATTATATTGCACCCGGTAACCCTCAAAGACTTGTATACTACCATCATCCATTCTTATGGGTATGGACACTTCAAGGGAGCGTTGGGGTTTTCTTAGAAAGTTGTGAATGTTATGATCGAGATTCATTATTTCGGCAGTTTTATCCAATTGGTGTAGAACATGTTGGAATGAGTTTTCTTCCGTCATGGGGAAACACCACCTGAAAAAATTTCTCAACTATTCTTTTGTCATAGTTTTTATTTAAGGATTAGTGAAAGAGCCCAAAAATCTGGTAAAATTAATCTCTTTCAACTTATTTTGTAACATTTAATGTTGGCCTTTTGACTCTAGAACTTTTTGTGTTTCTCTCTGTAAATCATCCAAATTTTGGTAGAGAAGCTGTATATACTTTTTTGCTATTTTTCTTCTCTTTAATATGCCTTGATATAGGATTTTTAGGATAGGACTCTCAAGAAGATCCGCAGCGGCTTTAAGTGCATATATTTTTTCTTTTTCCATTTCGATTGCATTACTAACAATGTTGAGTTCTGCCTTTGCCTGCACTAAACCAAAGGCCAGATCCTCGGCACTAACATTTTCCGGAATCAATTTATCAGTTTTTAATTCGAAACGGGCAAAGGCTTCGAACTTTTTAAGAGCTGTCTCTCTGTCTCCCCAAAGAGCTATTGGTATTTGCTCATTGAATTTTTCTGAATGTTCATATGCTTTTCTTCGAAAATCAAGGATTAATGTTAAATCCTTTTGTATACCTTTAATCTGCTCCAGGACTGTAACGAAGTCGTCTAGTTCGTACTCCTCTCCCGCCTTTATAGATGGACTAATATACCCAATGCAGTGGAGAAAGTTTCGGGCGAAATCGATTAGATAGTTAGCTAGGCTTATGATTTTATTTACGCTGTTTACCGATTGGTCTTGTAGTGCCTCCTCAATTATGCAGTAGAGGTTTTCTTCAGATGCCAGCCACTTTTTTAATGTTTCTTCCAACTCATTTATAAATTGTTCCGCGACTTCAGACTTTATGGTTTTTAAAATGCTAAGCATACCTTTTACCTCGGATAGTAAGACCGAGAATAGTTCTTTTATTTTTGGATAAATGAAGGCTACAGAGTTTTCCACGTTAAACCTCAGGAAGTGTAGGTCAACCTTTTCGGGTTTTACAATTTCTTCGAGTCGTACTTTCCCGCGGATAATATCATAATACTGCTGTGTCCCGAGAGAATTAACTATGCTGAAGAAAAATTCAAACCAGAGGTTCAGGGCGTTTACAAGCGTGTCTAGGAATGATATGAACTGTGATAGAGACTTGGTAGACTGTTGGATTACTTCAAGAACAAGGTTGGTTTTATATTGTTTAAATTCCTTTTCTGTTTGCTTTGTGAACCCGTCGTCCACCGAGTAGAGTTCCTTGGAGTAGTCTGCAATTAATCTGAAATACCTTTTTAACAGCCTTCTTAAAGATACTAGCTCTTTAGGCAAGTTTGCACCCGACAATATGGTAGATTTTCTTGTTAATCTATTTTCCTCAAACAATTTGGTTTTTTATTTACAAGTTTAGAAGAAGCAATAATTCGCTTTAAATTTAAAGAATAAAAAATCTAATCCTATATCTCATTATACATATATTTGATTGGGGTCTATGAATTTTCTAATTGCGGTTACTAGGGATTGGGTGCTGGGTGGGACTCCAACAAAAGTAACTAAACCATTTATCGCAATGGTTGGTACGCCCTCCACCTGATACAGTTTTGCCTTTTCGCGGCCTGTTTTTGTTCCCACATCTATTTCATTTACTATTATACATTCGTTAAATGCCTTTTCTATTTCTTGGACTGATTCCTCAATCATTTTCCTGGCCGCAGGGCAGTAGGGACAGTTCTTGGAATAGAATAGTTCTATTACTATCATCTTATTACCTCGGTTTTACTTACGGTTCTGCACGGATATTGCACAACTAAACAAATAATTAAATCTATTTAAGCTTTACTATTGTTAATACTTTTACACACCCCATCAAACTTCAAACCCAAAAAAGGAAAGCGAAACAAAGCAAAAACAGAACAAAAAAAGAAAACCTGGGAGAAGTTTCCAAAAGGGTGGAAAAATGTTTCATAGGAGCTCTCTGATTTTTGAGAGTTTAATGGCCTGTTCTATGACAGACTTCACTCTCAGGATTTCCTCCTCAGTGTTAAAATAGTGTATACTAATTCGAGAGATGCTACCCCTAACCGGCCTAAAAATAACTTTCCTTATTGCAGCGAAGGGCATCAACACTATCGCAGGGTAACCGGGAAGATCTATGGACAGTAGGCCAACCCTTTTATTAACGTCTTTTGTACCAACAATCTTAAGATTAGGGATCTTAGTTAGCTCATCAATTGCAAAGGAAGTGAGCATCATGTTTCTTCTTCTAATATTTTCAATCCCAATTCTATTCATATAGTCTATTGCGGCGCCCAAACCAATGAACCCCAGATAATTTAGGGAAGTTGCCTCAAACTTATAGGGGGCCAACCATCTTCCCTTCTCTGAGATGGTTTCGGTTGGTTCTGCGCCGAAGAGGAATGGTTCACCTACTATTAGTGGTTGCATTTTTTCCCCATGCTCCCTTTTGAAATATAGACAGCCCGTACCCACGGGTCCGCAGAGAGCCTTGTGCCCCGCTACAGCATAAAAGTCACATCCGAGTTTTTTCACATTTACTGGAATGTATCCTGGTCCTTGGGCACCATCCAGAGCGTAGAGAATATTGTTTTCAGAAGCAATTTTTCCAATTTCCTCCGCGGGTAAAATAGTTCCTGGGTGGTAGGTAACGTGGCACATAGATATGAGTTTGGTGTGTTCTGTTATGGCTTGTTCCACATCTGCTGGGTTGACGATACCCTCCTCGTCAGCTTCTACAGTTACGAGTTGTACTCCGAACTTTTCGACTAGAAAGTTGTATATATAGCGGTTAGGTGGATACTCTACACTATTGATGATTATTTCGTCTCCTTTCTTCCAATCAATATTCTGCAATGCTAGGTTGTAGCCCTCAGTAGTACTTCTAGTTAATGCAATCTCGTCTGGTGAGGCTCCCAGCATGTTTGCCAGTTTTATTCTTGTCCTCTCTTTTTTCTCTTCAAAATCGAACAAGTTTTCCCAGTTTCCTTGTCCAGTGCACATACATTCCACTAAAAAATCGCTCATAGCTTGTACAACTGGGCGAGGCAGGGGGCCATAATAACCCGTGTTAAAGTAGGCCCACTCTCTAGTTACGGGAAAATCCTCTCTAATTTTCTCAACGTCCAAAATCAATCCTCCCTTTTTCAGAATAGAGGTGATGCTGCGAGTTTTATGGAAAATAAAGTTTTCGTCCTGTTAGAGAGGATGCCGAGGAAATAAAAAGGTTCTGATTTTATTTTTAAAAAGTAAAAAAGAATCAAAAAGTTTTACAGTTTTAGTACCCAAATTTCGGTTTCCTTTGGTAGATTGCTTTTTGTTATTTCCACTTCTGAGGATTTGATTTCCTTCACTCTAGGCTTACCCTTAGTAAATGCTTTTATGTCGCCTAAACCGAGTGATAAACCGGGAGTCTTGTAGTGCATGGGAATTACTATTTTTGGCTTTATTAGATCCGCCACCTCGGTGGCTCCTGAGGCGTCGATGGTGAAGACTCCGCCGATTGGAATGAAAAGTACATCGACTTCACCGATTTCTCTAATTTGGGATTCCGAGGGAACATGTCCTAGGTCGCCCAAGTGGCAGAACTTTATTCCATCCATTTCAAATGTGTAGATGACATTTTTGCCCCTTTGACTGCCCTTACTCTCATCATGGAATACCTGTATTCCCTTTATTGGAATTCCTTTAACTGTTTTGGTGCCTGTCATCCACAAAACCTTTTCGGCGCCACCCTTGCATACGTCTTCGACTTTTGAGTAGTGATCGAAGTGGTCGTGTGAAACCAGAATAATATCCCCGGAACATTTGGGATTGGGTAATCCCACTGAGCCCCCGTGAGGATCCGTGATGATTGTTAGTTTGCTTCCTTTGATTTCAAATGTGGCATGACCCCACCATTTAACCTTTACCAATCTTCATTCCTCCTTAAGAATCTACAATACTAAGTGTTGGTGTGACCTTATAAAAGCTATTCCCAAAGCTATTTGTATATCTCATTTCCCAAACCCTTGGTTTATTTTTTTCTATTTTTGCGATATTTACAAGTCGATACGAAGAATGCCAGACCTTCAGCAAATATTTTTTGGCAGCCTTCAAATTCTGCAGGAGATATAAACAGAAATGGGTTAAAAAGAAAAAAAATACGAAAAATTTGCAAGATGTGAGGAATGTGAGGAAAACTTGTTTAAATTTCTTGCCTGTTTTTCAAGATTCCTCTGCCTGCCCTTATTCCCGTGAATTTTCCCTCTTTAATAGCAAATTGGCCATTCACTAGGACGTATTCTATGCCCACTGAATACTGGTGCGGATTTTCGTTTGTCGAGAGATCTTGAACTTTTTCAGGGTCAAATATGGTGATGTCGGCGTAGTTTCCAACTCTTAACAATCCTCTCTTAGTTAAACCCAGCTTCTGGGCTGGAAACGAAGTCATTCTGCGTATCGCGTCGGGCAGAGTGAGCCAATTCTTCTCCCTAACATATTTTGCCAGTGTTTGGGTAAATGCAGCATAATAATATGGGTTAACATAAGTGTCTCTATTTGGAACAACCCCGCCGTCCGAGGAAATCATTGAAATCTCATGTGTCAATGTTACTTGGTTATCTTCTTCCCTCAAAGATAGAAACGTGCCTCCGGGCTTAATTCCGTGTTTGATGAAAATATCTATGAGCACATCTCTGGGATCCTTTTTCTGTTCCTTTGCTATTTGCTCTAACGACTTTCCATTATATATGGGATCTCCCTTGGTGGAAACAATAATTTTTCTCCACTCGGACAAGTCACCAGATTTTACATCCACTCCCCACACATCGCTAGCAATTTGATCTATTTCCCTTTTAACTTGGGCTTCTAGCTTCGGATCTTCTCTGATTCTTTTAATTTTTTCATGAAAGCCTTCTGGGTCTAGTGCTCCATCCCTCAGGTACAGGTGGAAAGGCATCGTCATAAACAGTCTCGTGGAGTTTACCAGATGGGGGTAGGTGTCTGATGTTACCTCAACTCCCTTTTTCCTCGCCCTCATAGCTATTCTGTAGGCATCTCCAAGTGTTCCCCAGAATAGTTTTCCAAAGGCTTTAAAGTGTGAAATCTGAACTGGAACACCAGATGCTTCTCCTATCTTTATGGCTTCTCGGGTTGCAGAAGATAGAGAGCCGGAAACATATCTAAAGTGAGTAGCATAGATTCCATTATATTTGGCTACCACTTTGCAGAGTTCTATTATTTCTTCGGTTTTAGCGAAGGATCCAGGAGGATAATCAAGGCCAGTACTCAGTCCGAATGAGCCGAGTTTTAGTTCCTGTTCCAAGTAATTTTTCATTGTTTCAAGCTCGTCTGATGTTGGTTCTCGGTTCTCGACACCCATAGAAATAGCTCTTAATATCCCGTGTCCAGTTAAGGAAACTATGTTTATTCCAATCTTGGTCTTATTTAGTTCTTGCATGTACTCCTCTATGGTGTGAAACCGTATATCTAAATCTTGCATTTCAGAGATCCATATCATTTTTTTGAGCAGCTCTTCCCTTCTCTCTGGATCTTTGGGAAAGGGGGATGCCGAGAAGCCGCAGTTTCCCACACAGTCTGTTGTTACTCCCTGGGAAATTTTGCTCTTTGCCGTTGGCTCCAAAAATATGGTGATGTCAGAGTGAGAATGAATGTCAATAAATCCGGGTGCTACAATTAATCCAGAAACATCGATGACATCATCGACGCCAGCTGGTTCTATTGAGGGCTCGATTCTTGAAATCTTGTTACCCTCCACAAGTAGGTCTGATTTGAACCAAGGGTTACCAGTACCATCTAATATTCTTCCATTCTTTAAAAGTATGGAAATCTTTGAATCCTCCTTTCCTTTTATTATTAACTTCTCGTATTTTTCCGGTATTTTAATGTGATTATTATGTAGTTGAAAAATAGGGAGAGGAAGATAGTAGTAGGATTGTTCTTATTTTGCCTCATTTATGGTGATGGTTATTTGTTCGTCTTTTAGTTTCCATTTCTTTTGGTAGCCTTTTGTTTTGCCTTTCCCTTGTTTTAGAATGGTTGCTAATGTTTCCTCTCTAATGTAATCACTATTCTCTTCTATTTCTTGGAACATTTTGTTGCTGCAGTCTATGTATACTTCTATTCTCTGCATGTAGTCAAGGTTCATCTCTTTTCTCATAGTCTGTATTCTTCTCACTATTTCTCTAGCCAGAGCTTCTTCTGCCAGTTCGGGGGTAATTATGGTGTTAAGAAATACTTTTACGTGGCCGGCCTGGCCCATCACATAATTCTCCTTTTCAAGAGTTTCAACTTCAACTTCTTCACTTGTTAGTTCCACTTGTTCACCGCCAATGAACAATGTGAGCTTGCCCTGTCCCGCAAGCTTCTGTGCAGCTTCCTTAGGATCCAGTCTCTCTAATTCTTGAACTATTTTCGGTGCTAGGTTCTTAAACTTTGGACCGATGTTTTTGTAGTTGGGTTTAAGCTTGTAGGTGACATAATTGGAATCGTCAGTTTCATATTTGACATTTTTAACGTTAAGTTCGTCCTTTAATACGTGTTCTAAGGGTTTTATGTAATCTAGACTTTCCGAATCTGCCACTACCACCAGCTCTTGGAGGGGGTGTCTAAGTTTTATGTTTTTGCTGGCTCTGGCGGCGCGTCCTGCACTTGAAATTTCAATGGCTAAACCCATACTTTTCTCTAGTTCATCATCGAATAGTTCCTCCTTGAATTCTGGGAAGTCTGTCATATGTACACTTTCAGGTGCTTCACCGTTTCCCTTGGAAAGGTTTTGGTACATGGCCTCAGATATTAGTGGTATAAATGGTGCTAGAATTCTCACTATTTTTTCCAGGGCTTCAAAGAGTGTGTGATAGGCGGCGATTTTGTCCTCGTCCATTTCCGCCCTCCAGAATCTTCTCCTAGACCTTCTAATATACCAATTGCTTAACTCGTCCACCACAAACTTATCGATTGCTCTGGCAGCGGTGTGGATCATATAGCTCTTCATACTTGAGTCCACAATTTTGATAACGCGGTTCAGTCTGCTTTTAAGCCACCTATCAAGAATGTTCTGCGAATCCTTTTTCTTGAATTTATCATCGTAAGGATTAAAATCGTCTATGTTGGCGTTGGTGACATAGAAGTAATAGGCGTTCCAGAGAGTATTCAGGAAATGGTTTCTGGTTTCAATCACCATTTTTTCACTGAATCTTTTAGGTGCCCAAGGTGGGCTGGACACAAAGAAGTACCAGCGCATTGCATCCGCGCCCTCATTTCTAAATATTACATTCGGGTCAACAACGTTTCCCCGAGATTTACTCATCTTGTGTCCGTGTTCGTCTAGAACGTGGCCTAGGGAAACCACATTCTGATATGCGTGACTGTCGAAAACAGCGGTTGCCACAGCGTGCAGGCTGAAGAACCAGCCTCGAGTCTGATCTATGGCTTCTGTGATGAATGTTACTGGGAAAGTTTTCTCAAAAAATTCTTTGTTTTCAAATGGGTAGTGATGCTCCGCAAATGATGCTGCACCAGAATCGTACCAACAGTCAATTACGTAGGGCTCCCTCTTCATATTTGCACCGCACTCAGGACAGGCAAAAGTAATCTGGTCCACGTAGGGTCTATGGGGATCAAAATCCTTAGGTAGAGGGCCTGCATACTCTTCTAGCTCCTTGAAGCTTCCCACACAAACATAGTGTTTATTATCGCACTTCCATATGGGAAGTGGTGTTCCCCAAAATCGGTTACGGCTTAGAGCCCAGTCCTTGCCCTCCTCGAGAAAGTTGCCGAAGCGTCCATGCTTAAGGTGTCGAGGATACCAGTTTATCTTCTCATTGTTCCGGAGTAGATTCTCCCGCAGAGCACTCAATTTAATATACCATGTTTCAATGGCATAATAGAGAAGAGGGGTATCGCAGCGCCAGCAGAAGGGATAAGCGTGTTCCAAAACTCCCTCGCGGAAGAGTAGTCCTTTCTCTCTTAAAGCTTCAATTATCTTTTTATCCGCATCCTTAACCTTCATCCCGGCAAAGGGTTTGGCTTCTTCCTTTATGCGGCCGGCCTCGTCAACCAATTGTATAATTGCCAAGTCATATTTTTTGGCGACTTCAAAGTCTTCAGCGCCAAAAGCTGGAGCCATATGTACAATACCGGTACCCTCAGTGAGGGTGACAAAATCCGCCAAAACCACAACAAAAGCCTTCTTCTCTGGCTTAACGAAATCAAACAGTGGCCAATACTCTAAGCCCTCCAATTCCTTACCCTTAAACTCCCGAACAATCTTGTAATTACCCTCAAGAACCATTTGGAGAGCCTTAGCTAGAATCAACCGCTCACCCTTATACTCCACCAAAATATAATCATAATCTGGATGAACCGCCAAAGCCACATTAGAAAGCAGGGTCCAAGGCGTAGTCGTCCAAGCCAAAAAATAAGTGTTTTCCTCCCCCAACAGCTTAAACTTAATATGAATAGAGGGATCCTTAACATCCTTATAGCCACCCAAAGCCACTTCATGTGCACTTAAAGGGGTGCCACAGCGAGGACAATACAAGACCACATAGTAATCACGATACAGGTTACCCTTGCTCCAAATCTGCTTCAAAGACCACCAAACAGACTCAATAAAATACGGCTCAAGTGTAACATAGGGATTATCCATATCCATCCAGGTGGCTACACGCTCCGTCATCCTAACCCATTCCTTCTCGTAGCGGAAAACGCTTTCCCTACACTTCTCATTAAACTTTGCAACACCGTACTCCTCAATTTCCTTCTTGCTATTCAAACCCAGAGCCTTTTCAACTTCAAGCTCCACCGGAAGACCATGAGTGTCCCACCCAGCCCGTCGAGGGTTTACATACTCGCCCTTCATTGTCCTGTATCTCATAACCACATCTTTTACCGCTCTGGTTAGAACGTGGCCTACGTGGGGCAACCCATTTGCGGTGGGCGGGCCCTCAAGGAAAACGAACCATCCCTTATTGTTTTTTTCCCGGAATTCTTGGGTTTTTTGGAATATCTTGTTTTGCTTCCAGAATTTTAGGATTTCCTCTTCGATTTTTGGATAATCAGGTGTAGTTTCAACGTCCTTATAGAGGGGCATACTTTTCACTTCCAGCGCAAGATTTTTCTGTTATCACTAGAAGATTGTTAGAGAATGATTTATCCTGAAAAATTTTGTCATAATACCTTTTACAAGGAATTTTTTGGGAAACTAGCTCCCCAGAAATAATTTTATGCATGTTATTAAAAGTTTTCAACGGAAGGCTTAGCCTTTTCACAATTGAGAAGTAGTTTTGCCTTTTAGCTGTCAAATTTGGCGGCGATACACTTCCGTTGACCTCCATGACAGTAAGAAAAAAACAAAGAGAATATTTAAATCTTTTCTGATTGAGTCCTCGGCGATGCAGATTAGTCCGATTCTACCCTCCATTTTGAGGCTCTAAATCGGAAAAGAAGCCCTACGAAAGCTTCTTTCAAAGGCGAAATTGAACGAAACTACATCATCTTGAGTCTTCTTCCCAAACTTTCTTTTGTCTACCCCATTTAGACAGGAAGCGCGTACATATTGATTAAGAGGCCATGCAAATGGCAAACTGAATATGATAAAAACCGCTGAGAATAGCGAAAGCCACGCAGAAATTCACATATTCGAGGATTTCCTAAAATATTTGAAGACCTTATTTCTGTATTATCTGGATCGTGGAAACATACGAGGCTTTGTTTGAGGCCTGTAAGCATACGTGGTTTTCCCGTTGGTCTGTAGATACTCTAAATAGCAAATCGAGGAGTATGATCGTTTAGAGTTTGTGTTAGATTAGAAAACGTTAATAATTCGGGATAGCGCATTTATCTTTTAAGGGTGTAGACCCCCCGTCTAGTACGTGAAATATGGGATGGCTAGTTTATAATTGTGGAGGAGTCAAGACTCGATGGCACAGGGAGACCATTCAGATTCTGACCGTTTATTGAATGAGAGTAGAGAGCTGGTGCGCAGAGCTCTCTTGTCAGTGGAGGAGCTAAAAGCCGTTATGGATGAGCTTAATAGAAATCCAGAACTGAGCAAGATTGGACTGGTTGTTTTTCAGATGAGTTTTGAGACCAAAAACTTGGTTGAAGAGTTACTTAATGGATTAGATTTGCCTGTTTTGGTTGAGAAGTTGAATAGTGAAGAAGATTTGGGAGTGATTAGAAAATTCTTCAGTTATCTTGGGCAAGGCTCCAAAGGATTGCCCTCCAGCTGGGTTCCAGAATGGCTGGCCGACAACATGAACAAAGAATCCCTACTTAATAAACTCAACAACTATACTGGAAATTTTACAGACCCGGTCCTTTTTCTGGAAGCATTAGGTTCAGTAAATAAGACAGTCGCCAGGGAACTGGCCCTAAAAATGGATTGGGGCACCATAATAGAAAGGCTGAGCACCGGAGAAGACCTGTCCTCTCTAGCCCTATGTTTGCGGTGTCTCCTTGAAATAGACCCCCTACTTGTGGAAGATTTCGTTGAGAAGCTTGACAGGCAAAAAATTGCCCTAGCCGTTGAGAGGGAAAAAAACACTAAAGATTTAGAGGACATCCTCCTGTGCGTTTTCGTGGTTAGAAGAGAGGGAGTTGCCTACGACTTCGTTTGGAGCATAATCAAAGCCGGAGTCTCAAACCTCCTCAAAAAAGATCTAAAAGAATTAAAACTCTTCTTCACAAGAATCGCCGGAAACGAACTCCTACGCCTCTTCTCTTACGGTGGAAGCGAAGACCGAGAAGAAATTCTAAGCGTACTCCTAGAATGCATGGGCTCAGACAATATAGCCCTGAAAGTCAACGGAGAAACAAACGAACTCCTCGTCGAATTCCTACTCAGAAAAATCGCCAAAGTAAACCCAGTTCTAGCAATGGACCTAAAAGAAAAAGTAGTCCTCAAATACCAAAAATTCCTAGAAGACGTAGTAGACTCCACAGAAACCTTCTAAAAAAAGAAACTCAAAAATATAAAACCACCACCAAACCCTCAATAATAAGTCATAAACCTATTGCTAACACAACATAACTATTCTTTAAACACTTATCCCATTTATCTCAAGTATTTTTGGGAGAATTATCTTCTTCTCTGCGAAGGTTGGTTGACGATGCGCTTAGGTGGGGAATACTATATCTTTCTCACACATTTTTCAAACCAGTTTAAAAACTGAAAAATTGGGGAAAACACTAGCATCCCAATACAGTCCTCCCCTCCCATTCAGCCATATTCCCATCTTTGGCGATACTGTCCGGCAGGAAGGTTAGGCAGGTTTAATATGAAAAAGTATTAATACTTCACCTACCAAGTCAATAAAAGCAAAAACCTCAATACTAAATACACAGACAGAAATTCAGGAGTAGGGTA
>Ga0185342_1000580_pt1 | contig 17812 bp, 18 predicted proteins | sample ConPoolayeEmetaG_FD_128045 | JGI IMG/M metagenome (GOLD analysis project Ga0185342, IMG submission 128045) | Hot spring microbial mat communities from California, USA to study Microbial Dark Matter (Phase II) - Cone Pool mat layer E metaG... ...
TCTTAGACCCTGAAGAATTCACTTCGTCGCACTGATCAGTTCCACAACATCCCTATCTTTAAGCACCGCATCCTTCGCAAGCTTTCTTTTTGTCTTCACATCAAACCCGTACAGCAATCCTTTTGCAATATCGCTGTGTATCATCAAAGCCAGATCATAAACGGTTGCATTCTTTTCCAGCAAAAAGCAATCCGGCAATATTCTTCCATCTTTGTCCTTAAGCTTCTCGCCAACCGGAAAAACTGCTTTATATCTCAAAAGCCCAAACACAGCGTGATCCAACGTCTGCTGCACCCCTGTGCTTCCAAACGGTTTAAGCACGCTTTCCCTTATTTTTTCCAGCGCCTCTTTCTGTTCCTCGCTTAAATTTCCAACAATCTTAAAATCGATTTCCCCAGGTGCGTATTCGATTATCCCTGCTTTGCTCGCCCTCCTCAGCGCAAGCTCTGCTTCGGCCGAACAAGGAATAATATTTTTGTACTTTTCCTTCAGCCTTTCGTAATTTTCCTTTGCGCTAGGCAGGTCGATTTTATTCGCGGCAATAACCGTTGGCTTTGTCTGCATCCGCAAATTTTTTGCAATCTCCTTTATTTTCTCTTCATTCCACTCTTCTATCTCTCCATATTCCCTAACCGTGCTTTCAGCCATGTGCTCGAAAACCCTGAAAGAGGAAAGAATCTCCATCATTATCTCAACGCTTTTCTTTCCAGCCCTTCTCATCCTCTGCATTTTTTCCAGATTCCTTTTTATGACGTCGAAATACCATAAGTTCAGCTCCTCTTCCAAAAACAAAATATCCTTCTCGGGGTCGTGCTTTCCATATCCTATAAAATTTCCGTCCTCATCCATAGAACCGGAAAAATCAACAATGTGGATGAGCGCGTGCGCCTGATTCAGGTCATTTAAAAATTGGTTTCCAAGCCCCCTTCCTTTATGCGCCCCTGGAACAAGCCCTGCAACATCCATAAGAGTAAAAGGAACATATCTTGTTTTTCCAATTACAAACCCAGTTCGAGGATTTGACACAACCCCGAGCTCAGGTCCTGCATCCTCCACCCTCACATACCCAGTGCCGGTATTCGGCTTTATTGTTGTGAAGGGCCTAGGAGAAACAGGAACATTCGCCAATGTGGCTGCATTGAAAAAAGTCGATTTTCCGGAAGATGGCTTTCCCACCAGGCCGATTATCATTGCTTGAATTCTTGTTCAAAAAGATTTTTTAATCCCATCTCCAATCTCTTTTGTCGCCCTCACATACATCCGGCTCGGGTTGTATGCAAAGATTGCCTTATCAACGCTCTTGTATCTAGTATAGTGTGCAGCAATGCTATAAAGCACATCCTCCAAGCAGAAAACATCCCTTATTCCATCCCCGTTCCCGTCCCTAAAGCCCGTTGCCCATGTTGATGGCATCCACTGGCCAGGACCTATCGCACCAGCCCAGGAGGAAGGAACATTAAACGGGTCAAGCCCGAGCTCTTTGCACATTTTCAAAAAATCAATTATCTCTTTTGCCCATCTCTTCTTTCCTTTCCATGTCTGCGCCCTATTGTACATCGTAAGCAACGCATATATTGCATTATGCTCGCCAATATATCCGCCGTAATCGGTTTCAATTCCCAATGTTGCGGCAATGTAGTATTTGCTTACACCAAATTCTTTCTCGAGTTTTTCTAAAGCCTCCCAGTTTTCTTTTACAAACTCAACCCCATGTTCAATTTTTTCATCCACTTTCAAAGCCCTTCGATATTCCTCATATGTTTTTAATTTTTTCAATTTCTGGATATCATATATTCCAGCATCGCTTCGCGCAAACAAACTATCCAAAAATAAGCTATCAACCCCAAAACCCAGCAGCTCTTTCTTCATCCTCGCCATTTCTTTCTCGCTTATTTTTTTATCCGGATGCTTCAATTTCCACTCTCTTTTTTCTTCAACTAAAATTTCTGCTTGGATGCTGATGATTTGTTGAGCCGGTGCCGGCGGTTCAGGAACCTTTACCGCGCTCGCTCCCCTTGTTGTTGCGCACAAAGGCATGAAAGAAAGCATTGCGGCAAGCAAAAACTTTCGCATGATTTTAATTATGAACAAAAGTGTTTAAAAAAGATAATTACTTAAAACGCCCCTTTATAACATTGTACGCCTTCACCATATCTTCCTCCTTAAGTATAATGCTCAGCTCTGTGTATGTGGAGACAACCTCAACAACATTTATTCCGTGCCACGCGAGCTCTTTCAAAACATAGGCGATAAAACCCGGAGAAGACAATGTTTCCTCGCTGAACCTCAGGGAGATCGCCCCCAAACCGGTAATTTCGCCTATAATTTTTTCATTTTTTAAACTCTCCTTTATCTCTCCCAATCTTCTATCGCTGAAAATTATTGTTGTCTCGTTGTTACCGTGTATAAAATTAACTACATCTCCTTTCGCAGTATCCACCGCTTCATAGACCTCATCCATTATCTCCTTCATCCTGCTAGTTTTTGCTATGCTTATCTCCGCCAGATTTGAGCGCGTGCTTATCTCTTCTATCTTATACGCATAGTCCTTTTGTTTTGTCCTCACTTTTTCCGCAATCCTCTGCAGAGCCATCGCTATTGCCCCTATTTTTACCTCTTTTCCTAGCTCCTTCTCCACCCTGGGTTTAAGATAAACTGCTGTTCTTGAATAGCTTAAAAGGTCTAATGCAAGCGCCTGCTCTAAAGATGGGTTTTCCCTAACCATTTTTTCAACTATATGCGCAACCGTGACCATGCTCCCACGGATGTATTTAACAAATAGTTATATTTAAAACACTTTGCTTTTTTTTGTGTTTTATATTATACATAATTTATATATAAAACTTATGAGTCAAACCAGTTATGCAAGCTACCTCAATAGGAAAAATAGGGATCGAATTCGACCAGAGAAATAACAGAGTAAAAGGAATAATCCCAAAAGTGATCGGCAAAAATACCCTGCCAATTGTTGAGGAATATCTTACGCATTCTGATCATTTGGCGGATAAAACCGGCGCGACCAGGATTACTATGAGGTTTTTTTCTTCTCACACCAGTTACGATTCAATTAAGGAACTCGGAAAAAAATTTGGTTATACTTTAGAGGCTATTATTCCATTTGATGGTATTTCTGTTTATTATCTTGGAAAAAATGCTGATGACCGAAAATCTGATCCTTCTCTTCTAGCTATAGAGCGGAAAAAGGCACTCGAGATCCGTAGAACTTTGTCCAAAACAGAGGTTACTCTTGGACCTAGTTTCAGAATAGAAAGAATGGCGGACGAGCATGTGGAACAACTTCATGAGCTTTATAGATTGACATTTACACAATACCCTTTTGAATTGAACCCTCAAACTTTGAGGAGTATAATGGAAAGCGCTAAGGTTCTTGTTGCGATAAATAGCGAAGGAAGGATTGTTTCCTCTCTTGTAGGCGAAAGTATAGAAATTCCTTTGGAAAATTCAGAGATCGAGCGTATCAGGCTTGTCGAGCTTAGCGAAGCCGCAACCCATCCGGATTACAGAGCGAAAGGACTACTTTCTTTTTTGGTCAGGCAAATGGTTGAAACAATAAAAAAAGATTCTAGCGTAAAAACAATAATATACGGAGAAGCAAGGGCTTCACATATTCCGGCCAATGTAATCTTAAGAAAAAATGGAGCTGTTTATGCGGGCACTCTTGAAAAACACTGCTTAATAGAGTCCGTCAGGAATATACCCGAAGAAGGAATTTTTGAAAATTTAAACGTGTGGTATTTTCAATGAAAAGGTCGGGCGGTGATATCATGGATGTTTTGATGTATCTATCCGAACTGGTTTCTATCAACTCTGTTTTTCCAAACGAATGTTCTCTGGCAGAATATCTTGAACAGAAATTAGAAGAATTTGGATTCGATGTGGAGAGGCAGTATGTTGGCAGGCGGAGGTACAACGTCATTGCAAAAAGAGGGAATCCTAATGTAGCTTTCTACGGACACATGGATACCGTCCCTCTGTATGGGAAGTGGAGTGCAGACCCATTCGAACTAAAAGAAAAGAACGGCCGGCTTTACGGACTCGGAAGTGCTGATATGAAAGGAGGAATTGCAGCAATACTTTCTTCGTTTCAAAAAACAAAAAAAGATGTTATGGGTATTTTTTGCGTAGATGAGGAAAACATTTCTCTAGGTGCGAACGAGTGTATCAAAAAACACTCTTTTGAGAAAATAAAACTTTTGATATCTGCCGAGCCCAACGATTCTCCTATCCAAAAACCAAACACCGTTCTACTCGGACGCCGTGGAAGGATTGTCTTAAGGGTGGAGTTTACCGGAAAGTCTGCGCATGGTGCCTCGTTTAAAAAAAGCAATATAACAAGTGGATTGAGGAGATTCCTCGAGTATTTTGAAAAATATAGTTGTCGGCTTAATAGGAAAAAAACTACTATTGGAACACCAAATGCTTTTATATCCGCCATTAATTGCGAGGCCACCTCACTTTCAATTCCGGAGAAGGCAGTAATAGACATAGATAGGCATTTCGTTTTAGGAGAAAACCGAAAAACCATCTTAGAAGAGGTTGCGGGGATCGTAAAAAAATCCGGTTTGAATTTTTCTGTTGCAGTGAAAGAAAGAGAAACCCCTTATAGCGATTACTTCATTACGGATAAAAGTAATAAATATGTAAAGATGCTGGCGAATGAAGTTTCTGCTGCGTATGGCGACGTAAACTATTCGTACGGAAGAAGCGTTGCTGATGATAATGTTTTTTCCAGAGTCGTTAATGTTGTTGGTTTTGGACCGGTCGGAGGCAACATACATTCTTCTGATGAGTTTGTAGACAAAAAAAGTCTGCTTAACGTTGAAAGGGTCTATACCAATCTAATAAAAAATCTTTGAGGGTGGTTGTATGAATCTAAAAAGCCTTCCAAAGGACCTTCCTACCCCTGCTTATGTTTACTCCATAGAAGCTGTTCGTAGGAATATTTCAAAGCTTAAAGAGCCGATGCCTCCGGAAACTATATTTCTTTACGCATGCAAGGCGAACAGAAACCCGGAGATTTTAAAAGAAATAAAAAACGCTGGCCTTGGAATAGACGCCGTATCTGCGGGCGAAGTAAAAGAAGCGCTTTCCCTGGGATTTCCACCGGAAAAAATTCTTTTTACCGGGGTTAATGTTGAGGACAGCGAGATGAGGTTTGCTGCTGAAAAAGGCGTTATGGTGAACATAAATTCTGTTGCGCAGCTGAGAAGATATGCAGAGCTTGGGCTGGATGCGCCGGTATTTCTTCGCATAAATACCGGGGTAGGTTCAGGTTCCCACAAACATGTAATTACAAATGGAAAAACAAAATTCGGCATCCCCTTGGTCGAAATCGACGAAGCGGTGAGATTTGCAAAAGATGCGCGCATAGAGATATTCGGCCTTCATTCCCATGTGGGGTCAGGCTTGTTGAACCCGGAGCCGTACATAACATCAGCCGAAGAGCTGTACGCAATCGCGACGGCATTGGATGTTAGAATAAAATACCTTAATTTTGGCGGAGGATTTGGGATCCCCTATAGGCCAGAAGAAAAAGAGCTGGACCTTAAGCCAATAGGCGAATTCCTTTCCTTTGTAATCGATCGGGGATACTCTGTCATGGTTGAACCAGGCAGATATGTTGTAGGAAACGCCGGTTATTTTCTCGCAAAGGTGGTTGAGGTAGGCGAGATTTATGGCGAAACATACGTAGGAATAAACACCGGCTTCATGCACTTTCCGAGAACTGCTCTATATGGTGCCTATCACCATGCAGAAAACATAAGCAGAAATGGAAGAACCTCTAGAATAAAAGCAAAAATCGTAGGCAACATGTGCGAGAGCGGGGATGTTTTCGGTGTATACCGCATTTCTAAACCAAAGATAGGTGATGGGATAGCATTTGAAAATGCGGGCGCATACTGTCACGTAATGGCCGCGCCATACAACGGAAGGCCTGTTCCTCCGGAAATAGTTCTCAAAACTTAACTTTCATTCCTTCTTTTATTTTGAATTTTTCGCAAAATCCCTTTTTCACTTCAAGCGCGTATTTTGCTTTTTCGCATTCCACTCCTTTCAAATCCCAGGCCTCCAAAAACGCGATTTTCTTTATTTTCAATCTTTTATCCAAAAAAAGCACATCAAGCGGAAAGCTTACAAAAGGGCTCCACAATTTTATCCTCTCCGGAGCGTTGAAAACCAAAAGTATTCCCTCCTTAAAAGAAGGCTCCTTTCTAAACATGTATCCTAAATATTTTTTCCATCCCGCCGCAACCTCTGCGTTGAGCGCCTTTTTCCCAACTTTTATTCTCATGTTTTCTGTTCAATTCTTTATTATTAAAAACATTTCTGTACATAAACAACCCTGTGGTATAATGTCAAGCGATGAGAAAGGAAGCAAACTTTCGAAAATAGAAACCAAGGAAGGAGGAGCAGCTCAAAAAGCAGTTCCTAAAAAAAGCATCGATTCCAAAACTCTTCTCTTAGAAATTTTTTCAGAAGATATGATAAATCAGTACAAGCAAACGCACGAGAAAGAATTCAGAGATTTTTGCAGAGAGTTTGGGATCAGCGAAACTGAAGAGAATTATGAAAAATGGGCAAGACTTTCGCTGGTATGGAATGCATTAAGGTATGCCGGGCTTTTTAGTATAAATTATAAGACTGTTGAAGAAAGAAAATATGAACTTCGAAGCAAGCAAAGTTTTCGCGAGCCGGATAAAATTCTTTCAGACCTTTTTTCTAGCGAAGGTTGGGAAAACAAAACAATAGATGGCAATTACTCTGGGCGTTATAGTTCGTATTTTGATTGCGATGAATCTGCAAAGCTTTTTAGGGATGTGGTCGACCTTCTTTGGCCAGGGTATAACCCAAAGGTTGTTCTGCTCGGCGATTCTCACGCAGGCGTTTTGATTCAATTTGATGGTAAAGAGATTGTATTTGACCTGACGCATGGCTCCATGGTTAAGTTCGAACCAATTCCCGATAATCCTTTGGTTAGTATATACGCAAAAAATACAATCTCTGCCTTGAGTAAAAAAGGAAAAAACCTAACTGAAGACGAACAGATATCCTGGGGATATCTATCTTTTGTTGAAAAAATTAATCGTTATAATTCGCTTGAGGATAAGGATATAATTTATTCCAACAAAAGAAAAGAGGAGATAAGTTCATTCTACAGAATGTTTTTTTCAAAACCTCAACAAACCCTTGACCTAATAAAAGAGATGGAAAGATTATACTATGGGTATGAGCCCCGTCTTGGCTCATACGTGCCTTTTCTCTCAACGGCACCGCTATATCTTTCACCAAAAGAACTGGAGTTTCTTGCCGATATTTTTTTAACAAAGCCAAATATAAAACCAGAAGGAAAGAATTTTATTTTAGAAAAAATTTCTGAGGCAACAACAATCGAAGAAAAGACGGCCATTCTTTTGTTTACGCTTATTTGCGCGGGGTCTTTTGTTCTCGATCGCGGGAATGCGGAAAATATTTTTGGCATTTATTCCTCTTTAATTAGACAAGGCAACGAATATGCCCTTCAACCGTTGTATTCTGTTGCTCTTATATCCGAAGACGTTAATTTTTCAGAAAGAATATTGTCCGGCGGCTTCAATCTTACTCAGCTGCCGTGGAACTGCCAAGGGGCTCTTTATAATATAGTACTCGCAACGCAGAATCCGGATTATGTCAAATTGATCGAAGACCTTGTTTATGTTGATCCTGATATGTTTAAAACTTTTGTTAAACGGCTTGTTGACAATAAAATTGGTTCGCCAAAAATATGGGAAGTCGTTATTCGGGTGGTTGAAAAGAACCCATCTATTATTGATCCTGCTCTTAAATCTTCTTTTGTTGAAGCCCTAGCATCAGATGCTCTCAGTCCATACCTTAAAGTAAAAGTCAGGGCAATCATTAGGGTTTAAAAAATGTTTGCATATATGTATTTATGTGAAAATATATGAACATCCTGGCTGCGTCTTTGATGGGCCTTTCTTTTGCCACCGCCGTGCCAAAGGTCTATCCTGATAGCGCTGTTAGCAATTATATGGAGACAAACCGAGAGAAAATACAGGAATTAAGAAATCGTTATCCTCTTGTGGAGGACGTTCAGATTTCGCGTCTTATGCTTGTATATTATTCTATAAAGACCGGTGGAATTTTTGGGTTTAGGTATTGGAACAATTCCGCTGATGGAAAATTGTACCTGCCCAATCATCTAGTATCCCATCTCAATAGAGGCCATAAGGTTGATTGCGATGAATCCTCTGCTCTCCTTGTTGGAATACTCAGAGCTCTCGGCTACGATGCACATCTTTATGTGCCGTTCGCCGGCCATGTTATAGTCCGGGTAGAAATTGATGGGTACAACATTTTCATGGACCCTACGCTTGGTGAGTTTGCTGACCCGTTCGCCGGTGGTTCGGTATATGATTTTTACTTTTCCAGCGAGGACGTTAAAAAACACATGCTGAAATTGGATAAAAACTATACAACCAAAACAATTTCTTATCTAGATTCGCTTTCTTCATACATTGCTTTCGACCTAACCGAAGGTTCGATAGATTCGCTTGTTGAGAAGGTGAATATTCTTTCTAATCTTCCGCCTGAAGTTTATGCTGCCTTTGTTCGCGCATGCGGAGGTTATTGCTACGACCTTTCCTACGACCCTTTCGCGGATGCGATGAAAAAAACATATTCAAAAGAAGATTTTGAAGCGGCTGCAAAAGCTTATAGAATATATTTTAATGTTGATGTTTCTTCATTTGAAGCGATAGGCTACTCTTGGGGGGTTCGGTTTATCGTATGGCTGTGCCAGTATGGAACTGACGAGCAGATAAAAAAACCAGAAAAAGCGTTGGAGGATTTCATGAAAAATTACTTCTAACCCCATCCCTCAAATTTTATATTCTCTTTTTTTACCCCCAATTTTTCAAAAATTTCCTTAAGCGAAAGCACCATTTCCATCTTTCCGCACATGAAAACCTTAAACTCGCCTAACTCTGCCGGCAGATATTTTTTCAGCATTTCTTCCCCAATCCTTCCATGTTCAAAACCCGGCGCTTCTTCGCGCGTAAATGTGAAAACCACTCTTACCTTTCCAGCCTCATGCATCCTTCTCAACTCTTCAAAATAAACCGTTTCATTTTTCGTTTTGTTGCTGTAAAAAAGATAGAATTCGCCGCTTATGTTTTCCCTCTCTATTGTTCTTAGCATAGACATTATCGGTGCTATTCCAGTCCCGGCAGCAACAAAAATGCACCTTTTTTCGCCTCCGTATTGAATGTGCCCTAGCGGGCCTTCGATTTCAATCTTATCCCCTTCCATCAGCGTATCCAGATAAGAAGTAAATTTGCCCCCGGTCATTCTTATCGCGAATTCCAAAAAATTCCATTCGGGCGGGGAGGCGATGGAATACGGTCTGAACTCGCCCGTCCCCGGCTTTATAATTTTTACAAACTGCCCCGGCCTGAACTGTATATTCTTTCCATCTTTCGGCTCCATTCGTAATATTTTCGTATCCGCGATCTTTTCAATTTCCCTTATCATATACATTTTCTTTTCCATGCCGCTCCCTCATCCATACACCGCTACCTTTGCCCATCTTGCCCTGCCAGTGTACCCGGCCGCTGTTTCAAAAACCCTTATTCTATACCGGTGCCCATCCGGGCTTATCCAATATGCATCCTCTCCGGGACAGATTTGGAGTTTTTGAAGGCTTGAACCATTCTCCGCCCACACAATCTCAAACAATGCGCAGTATCCCTCTTCGTTTCTCTGCATAGAAATATCCCTTAAAACAAGAACATACGCACCGTTTCCAAAGTACGTTCCGTCTATTTTCGTTTCATTTTCATAATCGTTGTTGTTTCCATATGTTTCGTTCGCAATATTCGGGTCTGTTGCATTTGTTTCACTTTCGCTTAAGTTTGTATCCGTTGTACTTTCGCTTCTGGAAATATTCTCTTCCGTACCTTCGCCTTCTTCGCTTTCATTATAAATTTTTTCACCTACTATTCTTACGCTTTCGTTTCTGTTTTTTTCCTGCGTATTTAAAACACAGCCGGCGAACAGCAGGAGCGCAGCCAAAACTAAAAAAAATCTCATGCGGTTTTTTCGCGGGGGTTGTTTTTAAATTTTTGGAATAACGATGGTTCCGTCCTTTCCCTTCAACTCTTCGCAATTTCCGCGTGCGTAGAGCAGACCGGTTATTGCGCAAGCTATTGCATCCAACTCATCCTGGGTTTTTGCCTTTCTTGCGTTTATTCCGAACCTTCTTGCCCATCCAATAATCTCTTTTTTATCTTTTCTCTTTACCCCAAAAACATCATAAGCCGCGCCCGGAAAAACCTCAATCACCTTTATTTTTTTATCCATTTTCTCAATTTTTTTCTTTATTTCCATCCCCCTTTTTGTAAGCATCCTCATCGGCCCAAGGGTTATCGGAAAAAATTTTATCTTCCTCTCCATTAACATTCTATCGCATTCTCGAAAATGATTATCGCTTCTTTTTTCAATATTTCTCCTTCCTTTCGGCAGGGAAAGAGGTGCGTCTATTGCAACAACATCCGGCGCCTCTTTCTTCACAATCCCAATAATTTTCTTTTCTGTACGCACTACCCCAAATTCGGCATTTTTGTTTCCTAGGATGCAATATCCCGTATTCCTTTTTTCGCTTCCGGCTAAGTCCAAGCCCAAAATTTTCATTAAAAATAGCTGAGCTAAATATTTTTAATGCGTTCGCATTGAATAATCAGCATGGACATCGAAGAGGTTATAAGAAAGTATGCGCTGAAGAACGCCTACGACTATGGAAAAGCCAGTCCCGGAGCGGTTGCGGGAAAGGTTGTTGCAGAGTTTCCCGAAGCGAAAAGCAAAATAAAAGAGATTATGCAGAAAATAAACAAGATAGTGGATGAGATAAACAGAATGAAAAAACCTGAGATTGAAAAAGAGCTCGCAAAATACTCTTTTGAAAAAAAAGAGGAGAAGAAAAAAACGATCGTTCTTCCCGACGCGGCAGAAGGGGCTGTTGTCACACGCTTTCCGCCGGAACCGAACGGCCATCCCCACATAGGGCATGCGAAAGCGGTTTTCTTGGATTACGAGTCCGCAAAATCATACAACGGAAAAATGCTCCTCAGGTTCGATGATACGAACCCAAAAAAAGAAAAGCAAGAGTACGTTGATGCAATAAAAGAAAGCCTTAAATGGCTCGGAATAGAATGGGAAAAAGAAACCTATACCTCTGATTACATTCCAATTCTCTATGGATTTGGAGAGAAGCTTATTTCTCTTGGGAAGGCCTACGTATGCTTGTGTGAGCAGGATGAAATAAAGGAGAACAGAAGGAGAATGAAAGAATGCGCACACAGAAAACAGAGCGTTCAGAAAAATACGGAACTGTGGAAGGAGATGTTGGCTGGAAAATTTGAGGAGGGAGAGGCCATCCTCAGATACAAAGGAGACATGGGGGCGGCGAACACTGTTATGCGAGACCCGACGCTTTTCAGAGTAATAAAATGGCAGCATTACATGCAGAAAAACAAATATACTGTTTGGCCGTCTTATGATTTTGAAGCGCCAATTCTCGATAGCATAGAAGGGGTTACGCACGCGATGAGGAGCAAAGAGTATGAATTAAGAGAAGCCATTTATTATGCCATCCTAAACGACTTGGAGCTTAGAAAGCCGATTCTAATACATTTCGCCAGGCTCAGCATAAAAAATGCACCTATAAGCAAGCGCCTCCTTATCCCCCTAGTTCTCGAAAAAAAAGTTTTGGGTTGGGACGACCCCCGCCTTCCAACCCTCGCGGGGCTGAAGAAAAGAGGGATCCTGCCAGAGGCGATAAAGAATTTTGTTCTTCGTTTTGGATTGGGAAAAGCAGAAAGCGAACCTGGATGGGAAATCCTCCTCTCGGAAAACAGGAAACTCCTTGACCCTTCTGCAAAAAGATTTTTCTTTGTAAAAAACCCGGTTCTTTTGGAGGTTGAAAACTCAAAGCCTCAAACAATTCTCTTGAAAGAGCATCCGAACCTAGAAAAAAGAACGCGCGTTTTCAACGTATCTAACCAATTTTATATCCAACATGACGATGCAAAAAACATAAAAATCGGCGAGAAAATTCGCCTTAAAGACCTGTTCAACATAGAGGTAGTAGAAAAAAACAAAGAAAAACTAAAGGCAAAGGTTGTTGAAACAACCGAAATGCCCCAGCTGAAAATACAATGGCTCCCAAAAGCCGAAGTTATGCCATGTAGAGTTTTTGTTCCTGGCGACCTCTTGACCGAAGATGGGAAGTATAACAAAAAAAGCTTAACGGTTGATGAAGGGTACTGTGAAAAAAATGTTGAGGCCCTGTCGGTCGGCGATGTAATTCAATTTGAAAGGTATGGGTTTTGCAGGCTAGATAAAAAACGAAAAGAAATAGAATTTATCTATTCCTGCTGATTATTCGAATTTTTGTCTTAGATCTCTTTTATACTTAATAAAATCCATTATACCATTAATGAAAAATTCTTCTTCTGCTATTTTATATTGTTTTTTTCTCATTCTAAATAATTCCACATAGTTTCCAAATCTTTCGAGTATTTCTTTCGTTTCCTCGGGTGTTTGGCCGTTTATCTCATTAACCAGCACCTTTATGATTTCCCTAAGCCTCTCAAGATACACGAGGTCTGCGTTTCTTGCCGCAACATGATGCATGTCGTCAAACGCAACCAAAATGGATGCGATCACATCCTCTCCTGCCTTCTTTTTGCATTCTACAAATGCAGGCAGAACACGGTTGGTATAGATCTCTGCGATCTCCTTATTCGCAAGGTTTGTCTGGTATGTAAGCAGAATACTCCCAAATACGTCTGCTGCCTCCCTGTACATTTCATTTTCTTTGTAAAACTCTGCAAAGGCATTTCCGGCTTCGATTATTGCGCGGGGATGCTGTGAATCGATCATTTCCTTGAAAAGTGTTTTCAGAACCTTTTCAGCTTTTTCATACTTTTCGTTTGATGCGAGGGAAGCCGTAATTTTTATTTCCTGTATTGCTTCCTCTGTTTTATCGAGAGATAGAAGGGTCATTATACCCAGCGCCATATCCTTTACTCCATCTTTTTTTCTTCCTGTTACATATTCGCAAAAACCTATGCTTTTGTAAACTTTTGCGAGTTCTGGACTAGGTTCTTCCTCCTCTTCCGCCCATCGTTTTGCTTCTTTAATAAGCTCTCTAAACTTTTTCATATTTTTTATCTTTTTTATCTCAGCTTCCAGCGCGCGATATTCATCATTCAAGGAGAGCATACCTACGGCTACTGCCTCGTAGTATGCATCTGCCATTTTTTCTGCTACCAAACTAATAGTTTCATCAGGGCCAAACTCCATGTTTATGATATGTGATATTTCTTCGCTTAAACCATACTTTTTTTCTCTTGCAAATCCTATAGGGCGTATAGGTGGGCCTGTTTTTTCTTCACTTACCTCCTCCTTTCTCCCAAATCCGATCGGTCTTTTTCCCATATATCCACTCTCTAATCTATTTTCGAAAAGCATGTTTTTATTTGTTTAGGTTGTAAATATCAAATATGCTCATTTCACCATATAAGCACATTAAAAAGCTTAGATATCTTATATGGGACCTTACCGGAACTATAGACGCCCTTCCAATTAAATTAAAAAAATTAAAAACAGAAGAGAAGATGCATTGGGTGTGGCGCTCCATAGATATTTTTACGGAAAGAGTGCCTCTTTCAAACCAACAAAAAAAAGAATTCAAGAAGATCGCAAAAAGAGCAAGAAAAAGCTTTGAGAATCAAGAGGAAGTCAGTCCGCTGTATTTTATAACATATGTAGGGAGCACCGCTCTTTATGAGGGCATTCTTGATTTTCAAGAAAGAAACAAAAGGCTGGAAAAGCTATTTTTTGAGCTTACTAATTCTATTTGCCTGATTGAGAAAGAATACAATGGATATGTTCCGGACTTTATCCTTTCCAGCCGTGATCGTTTTATCCATTACCTTGTTACAAACCTTCCCAAAGAACCTGCAACAGTAGTTCTTTCAAGAATGGGGCTTCTCGATGCTTTTGAAAAAACTTTTTTCTATGTTATAAAAACAAGACAAAAATTCACTCATCTTTTAGAGCGGGGGATTATAAAAAATAGAAACAAAGAGTTATTTCTTGTAATAGGGGACGAGTATTTCAAAGAAATAGAGATCGCACACGACGCAGAGATCCCAACCGCGTGGATAAACCCAGGCCGGATAAAAAAAGAGCACTACTTCCATCCAACTTTTGTTGCGAACTCTCCTGATGAGCTTGTTTTTTATCTTGAAGAGAATTACTTTTAGGTTTTTACAATTTCTTTCAAACTTTTCTCGCTGAAAACAATTTTAACTGCATCCTTTATTGCTTCCTTATGCACCATAGAATAATAAAGCGGCGGAAGATAGCCCATTACAATCCCAATAGGATGGTAGTCAGTGATCATGCTATCAAGCCGCATCTTTACTTTTTTTGATGCAACCCCTACTTGAAGCATAAGTTTTTCTTCAAGCTTTCCTATCTTTTCATCTGTAAGTTCTTCTATGATCTGCACGGGTATATCTCCAACAACTTTACGTGCAAATCTCTTTCCGCAGTAGTGCGCTATCATTTCAATAAGCCTATTTCTTGTTTTTGTATAAGGCGAATCTGGTTCTGGCTTTTTACCAAAAAATTCATTTAAAGAAGGAGGAAAGGTTTTAAAAAAAGAAAGAAATTCGTGTTTTGGCATGCTTACACCGTTATTACGTTACTACCTTCTCAGCGGTACAAAGTGCAATTTTCCTGTTACTGTGTCAAACAAACAGCGACCAGCTGCTGCTCCTCCACCTGACTTGAAAGCTCCTGCAGCATCAAGCAGCTCTCCGCCGCCATAAAACTCTTTAGCACCACGTATTCCATTAACTATTTCTTTTAGGTAAATAAAAACATTTTGTTTTGGGTATATCCATGGAGCTGTTGGTGCATCTGTTGGAACTGTTCGGAAAATACCATGCGCCGCAAGGTTTTCGCATACACGGTCCTTCACAAAGTCTATGGCATACAAGCGCTCAGCGGGCGTTAGATGTATTCCATGCTGGGCGGCATACCAATCGACTGCTTGCTCAGCTCCGTTCCATACGCTTCCTCCTGGTTCTGCCGTATAGACATAACAACCGTTTGCTGAGTTTATCTTGTTTAGTGTGGCATGCGCACCATCCTTGACATGGTCGCCGAATCCAACTCCGCTAGCTGCAGTATCATGTGCACTGAACAAGCTTGTTATTCCTTGCCATACACCTGTGATCATACCAACAATTGTTGCTGCGGCAATAGATAGAATTCTCTTTACTATTCTGTGCCCTCTTATGTTCCTTGTAACATCGAGCCCTCCTGCTACAATCCTGTCTGCGGTGACGTCTGGGCCCATATGTACTGCATCTATTATATCTTCTTGTCGTATATCCCTGTTTGTCATAGTGCTTCTTATTATTCTGTGCGCGCCGTCTTCTCTGCTCCTTCTCCAAACATGATTTAGTGCATCGTAGCCTCCTTCCACAGCCATCCATGTAGCGAACCCGTTCCAAAGTCCTCTGGCTATTAAAAGTCCTGCGCCGAGAATTGGATTTACGAACATCGCGGCAATTCCTGCACCCAGCATTCCAAGTCCAATCACCGTTCTAGCTACTGGATGCCTTCTCCACCATTTATTAATTCCATCTCTTACTGTTTCATGATAGGTTACGCTTTTCAAAAGCTCCATTTCCTGTTGGAGTATCTGAGCCCTCTCGTTGTCATCTTTACCTGCAGACAATCTCTGTTTCAGGTATTGTTTGTAATTTTGTACTATGAGGTTTTCTCGGCTTAGAAGATCTTTTACATGGTAGCTGCCCTGGAAAATTTTTTCTCTTGCTCTGAGCAAAGCAGCGTATTCGAGTACGGCTGGATCTATCTGAATAACAGAAGGTACATTTTGACCTGGGCTTCCAGGAGCTGTTGATGTTTGTGTCCCAGGATTGGCCGGTACAATCGCCTTTTGAGTAGAAGCTTTGGTTGGTTTTCTAGAACCTTGCGGAACTTGTGTCGCTACTGCTTGGGTAGTAGGTTGAGACCTAGGCATGCTTGAGAGTGGATCGCCATAGCGTTTGTTGTACCTAATATTTGACTCAACTGCACTTATCAGCTGTTTTAGATTTTCTTCTTCTACTGCGTCTCTTAGTCTTTTTATAATGTCCTGGAGCGCTCTTTTTTCTTCCTCATCAAGCGTAGGAAGCTGTTCCTCTAATCGGTTAGCAAGGTACAGCGCCTTCTGCTTCACATGTTCATCCATCCGTTTAACAGTGTAGATGTAGTTTAACAGTGCTTCTGGAAGTGTGCGCCTCTGAACTTCATCTGAAAGGTCTACTTCCAATTTTGCCGCTTCCGCGGCCATATCCTTCCCATTTGTCATGTTCCCACCTGTTTTTTATTTTGTACCGAAATGTTTTTAAATATTTCCATGTATGTTCTCATTTAAACACAAGAAAGACATTCAAAATGATAAAATCTTTTAGAATTTCTAAATAATTATTAGAATTTACTGCAATATTACTAATGTTTAAAAGCATTTTCTATTTCAAAATCAAAAAGCGATCCTTATGAAAAAATATCTTTTGATACTGTTTGTTCTCGGGCTTACGCTTACTGGATGCATCACCCAGCCGGAAAATAAAGAGAATGCAACAGGCAACATTACCGCTCAGAACGAAACGCAGGTTAACGAAACCGAATCCGATAATTTAATTTATGTCGAACCCTCTGAGATAGGGCTTTCTGATGTTTTTGGAAAAAAGATTTATGGCTATTCGCTTATGCTCACTTCAACCAAAAACGAACTTGTTTTTGAAGGAAGCGGGCCGTTCAGCGACGATGAAGTGGACCAGCTCGATGAACAGTTGAAGCTCAAATTCAACAAAACCGTAAGAGCGGCGCGCTACAGCAAAAATGAAACGTTCTCAAATTTTTTGAAATTGAAAAAAATGAACTACACAAACCTGAACCTTCCAGAACCTCTCCGAACACTTTTTGATGCTATCAGGCCGGAAGAAGAGTGCGAGTTTATTTTGCTAAACCATGGCAACAACAAAAACAGGATTTTTCCTGTTTCGGAAAATTGGTTTGAGTCAGAGCCGGCATACCTGCAAAACTACACAGATGCTTTTGTTGTTGCCTACCGCATACGCAAAAACTTTACAAACGAATCCGCGTTTTCAATGTTTGATGAGTTCCTGAACAAAACGGATGCTGAAAAAACAGAGGAGTACGCTGTTTTTTTGAATGCCGCAGAAAGCCTGAACTTTACAACCTATGTTTCGCACTTTGCCTATGTTGGGTATAATGGGCTGCTTGTAATCGAAACGAACAGCGAGGATGACCGGGTCCAGATAACCATGCAGGTTGTAAAGTTTGAGTAAGTTTGTAAATTAACCAAAAGGATGATTTTTTATCCCATTGGTTTATTCATGCTTTTTGTTTTTCGCCATAGAAATTCTTCCATTTTCGTTTTTTGGCCATTTTATTTATTCTCCACCCTACCTTTTGTCAAAAAACTCTAGCAAAAATTGAAATGCTTTTTTCTTAAATAATATTAGAATTTCTAAGAAATTCTTTTCTTTAGCAATTGGTTTACTATTGCAATGTGCCAGTTGCATAATTAGTTACCATATTAGTAAACCATAGTCCAATGAGCAGATGGGCCACCCACTGAGTTGGTTTACTATAATGATGTGATGGGGAAAAAGTGGGGAGTGGAAGC
>Ga0185342_1000583_pt1 | contig 17740 bp, 12 predicted proteins | sample ConPoolayeEmetaG_FD_128045 | JGI IMG/M metagenome (GOLD analysis project Ga0185342, IMG submission 128045) | Hot spring microbial mat communities from California, USA to study Microbial Dark Matter (Phase II) - Cone Pool mat layer E metaG... ...
CTTTCATCCCCGAAGCACAGGCTTTGTTGACCGTAAAAGCAGGGCGCTCGGCCGGAATTCCGGCGCGATAGAGGATCTGGCGGGCGGGGTTGGGCCGGTTTCCTGCCTGGCGGGCGTGGCCGAAAATGACTTCGTCCACCTGATTGGGCGAGATGTTCGCTCTTCTCATCGCTTCGGTCGCAGCGGCGACGCCGAGAGAAACGGCGCTTGTGTTTATAAAGGCCCCGCCGAACTTTCCGATCGGCGTCCGCACGGCGCTCAGGATCACGACTTTTTTCATCCCCAACTCCCTCAGGCGATTTTCTCCATATCGGAGAGAGTTTCTTCCAGTATTTCAACCATCAGGTCGATCTCTTTTTCTCCGATGACGAACGGCGGGGCAAGGATGACCAGGTCGCCATCCGTCCCGTTCGCCTGGCCGGTGTTCGGCCAAAGGACAAGTCCCCGCTCGAGCGCTCGGGCGACGAAAGTCTCGGCGTATCTGGCCGCTCTCGGGAACGGTCTTTTTGTTTTTTTGTCGGCGACGAATTCGAGGCCGATGAGAAGTCCTTTCCCCCGGATATCCCCGACATGGGGGTGGGAGAAAAGGCAGCGGAGTCTGGCGAGGAGCATTTCTCCCAACTTGGCCGAGCGGTGGATGAGCCGGTGTCTCCGGAGGCGGGCGATGGTGGCGAGGCCGGCCGCGCAGCCGACCGGATGATGGACGAACGTCTGAGCATGAAGAAAGTCTTTCCCCCGCTCGAAGAGAGGCTCGAGGAGGCTCGCTTTTGCCGCCACGGCGCTCAGGGGGAAATATCCGGAGGTCAGCCCTTTCCCCAAAATGAGGATGTCGGGGACGAGACCGTAATGATGGCAGGCCAGCCATTTTCCCGTCCGGCCCAGTCCGGTCATGACTTCATCGGCAATCAACAGGACTTCGTTCCGGTCGCAGATCTCCCGGACGGCCTTCCAGTATTCGGGCGGCGGAACCGACGCTCCGGTGGACGAGCCGCCGATGATTTCGGTGACGAACGCCGCAACGTTTTCCCTGCCTTGAAGCCGAATCTCTTTCTCGAGTTCGCCTGCGCACTTCACCCGGCAAACGGAGGGAGCGAGATCCCAGGGGCAGCGGTAACAGTAAGGCGCATCGATTTTTGCGTTTTTGAGAAGAAACGGCCGGAAAGCATCCTGATAATGTTTTCTCGCTGAGAGCGAGAGAGCGGCCAACGTGTTGCCGTGGTAGCTCGGCCGGAGGGAAATCAGGCGGCGCTTTTTCGGCTTCCCGCTCTCGAGCCAGTACTGGCGGGCGAGTTTGATCCCCGCCTCGATGGCCTCGGAGCCGGAGGTCATAAAGAATACTTTTCCGATAGGAATTGTAAGAAAGGAAGCGATGCGCTCGGCCAGCTGTTCGACCGGAAGATGGGTGAACTGGAGGCCGTTGACGTAGGCGGCTTTCCGGGCCTGGCGGGAAAGGACGCCGGCGATTTCTTCCACGCCGTGGCCGATATTCACGACCGCAGCCCCACCGCTTCCGTCAAGATACGCCTTCCCCTCGTCATCAAAGAGATAGGCGCCGCGGCCGTGGGTGATGAGAGGAAAGGATTGATGAAATCTCCGGTAAAGGACAGACCCTTTCGGATAGCGATAATCGGACATCGTGAGGCCCTCATTTTATCACCAAGCCCGCGGCAAAGGAACAGGCGGCGTTCGAAGCTAAGGGCTCCGGTTTCGGCCCCATCGCTCGCGTCAAGCGGGATGATTATGGGAAGCGCTTCGATTCCTCAGGCAAATTGACATGGCGCTCGGCCTCTGTTATAAGCCAAGGAAATGGGTGAGCGGCTTCCTGAAATCATTTCTTCCATTCATTGGAGAACTCCATGATTGATCCTCAGAAAATCACGGATCTCCTTGTCAGTCTGGTCAGAACGCCGAGCCACCCGGGCATTGCCGCCCAGGAGGCGGCCGTCGTTCGGGAGCTTGACGCATTTCTCGATGCCCAGGCGATCGAACGGACAATTGTCGAAATCAAGGACGGCCGTCCCAACTTCCTGGCTGAGGTGGACAGCCGCCGTCCCGGTCCTCATCTTCTCTTCTGCGGTCACACGGATACAGTCCCGCCCAATGCGGGAAGCGATGTCGATTTCTTTGCCGCCTCGGAGAAGGCGGGGGTTCTCTATGGACGGGGCACAGCGGACATGAAGGGCGCTCTGGCGGCCATGGCCGGAGCGCTCGCCCGGCTTCAAAAATCCGGCGAACTCCGTGCCGGGAAGGTCACCTTCGCGGCCGTCATCGACGAAGAAATGGAAAGCCTGGGCGCCGAAGCTCTTATCCGTTCCGGCTTCCGGGCCGACGCCGCTGTGGTGGGCGAGCCGACCGCGAACGAGGTGGCGATCGGCCACAAGGGCCTCGAATGGCTGAGTGTCGAGCTTGAAGGCCGGGCGGCTCATGGCGGTACGCCGGAATCGGGCGTCAACGCGATTTCCGCAGCGGCCGAGTTCATCTGTCTCGTCGAGGAGGAGCTTGTCCCTTCGTTCGAGAAACGCCGGGATCCGTTGCTGGGGCTACCCGTGATCAACGTGGGAGCGATTGCCGGGGGCGACCAGCCCAGCACTGTCGCCGCCCGCTGCGTCATCAAGCTCGACCGACGTTGGGTGACGACGGAGAGCATCGAACAGGTTTTCGGCGATCTTGAAGAAATTCTGGAGAAGGTCAGGAAATCGCGTCCGGGTTTGAAGACACGGGTCTCCCGCCTGCCCGGTGGGATGGCGACGATGATTCATGGGCCCCTGACTATCGATCCTCAACACCCGGTGGTCAAGGCGGCTCAACGAGCCTCGGCCAGCGCCGGACTTCCGTCCGACCGACTGACGGTCTTCCCTGCCTGGACCGACGGTGCGCTTCTGTCAAGCGAAGCGAAAATCCCGACGATCGTCTGGGGGCCCGGCGAGCTCCGTTATGCCCATTCGCCGGAAGAACGGATCCGACTGGCCGACGTTTTGCTGGCCGCAGAGCTCTACACTAGGGCGGCATTATTTTTTACCGGATCGGAATGAAAGCCAGAATCCCGCATACCTATGTTCTTCTTTTCGGCTTGATGGTCATCGCTGCCGTCTCGACCTGGATCATCCCGGCCGGCTCCTATGACCGGGTTGTCCGGGAGGGGCGGGAACTTATCGATCCCCGGTCTTTTCATCCGGTGGCCGCAAAGCCGGCGGGAATTCCCGAGCTTTTGCTCGCTTTTCCCCGGGCCTTAGCCGAAGTCGCGGACATCGTCTTCTATATTTTGATCATCGGCGGAGCCTTTGGAGTCCTGAACCGCACGGGCGCCGTTCGGGCCGGGATCAATTCTCTCGTCCGGCGTCTGGGCGGCAAACGATCGGTCCTTGTTATCAGCCTGACTCTCGTTTTCGCCATCGGCGGTGGAAGCATCGGCATTGCCGAAGAAACGCTTGTCTTCCTGCCGGCGCTGCTCATGCTGGCTCGTTCTCTCGGTTACGATTCGCTCTTGGCCGGCGGAATCGCCCTTGTCGGCGCGAACGCAGGGTTTGCCTCGGCGTTCATGAATCCATTCACCGTCGGCGTGGCCCAGGGAATCGTCGGCCTGCCTTTATTTTCCGGGCTCGCCCTTCGTCTTGGGCTCTGGGCGCTGATGACTGCCATAACGATCGCCTGGCTTGCCCGTTATGCCGCACGCGTCCAGGCCGATCCTTCTACAAGCCTGATGTATGAGTTGGATCAGCAGCGCGAGCCGCTGGCGGATTCCGCAAGCGAGGGGAGATTCGCCCGCCGGCATACGGCGGTGCTTGTCGCCGCTCTCCTGGCTCTCGTTTTATTGGCCGTCGGCGCCCTTTCCTGGAACTGGGGAATTCGCGAGCTCAGCGCCCTGTTTTTTGGTCTGGCGGTTGTCGCCGGTCCGGTCGGCGGGGTATCTGCGGATGAGACGGCGCGAAGCTTTGTCCGGGGAGCGGCCGACCTTGCCTATGCCGGCCTCGTCGTCGGGCTCGCCAGGAGCACGCTCGTCATCCTGAGAGATGCCCAGGTCATGGACACGATCACCAGGGCGATGGCCCTGACCATCCGGCACCTGCCTTCTTCGCTCAGCGTTGTCGGCATCTACATTATTCAAAATTTGCTCCATTTCATCGTTCCTTCAGGGAGCGGACAGGCGGCGGTTTCGATGCCTGTTCTGGCGCCGCTCGGAGATCTTCTCGGCATCACCCGGCAGACGAACGTTCTCGCTTACCAGCTGGGTAACGGCCTGACCAATGTCTTTATCCCGACACAGGGATATTTTATGGCCGCGCTCGGAATCCTCGGCATTCCCTGGTCGAAATGGGTTCGCTGGCTTGCGCCGTTGCTCTTTATTTGGCTGGCCATCGGATGCGCGGCCGTCCTGGTGGCGCATTTTATTCGCTGGGGGCCTTTTTGAACCGAATATCCCCAATGGCGGCAAACCGGCGGCCTCAGCTTTTGCGGAAACTCGGTCTCCTGGATACGACCTTTCTTGTCATCGGCGCGGTCATCGGTTCGGGCATCTTCATGACTTCCGGTTTTATCGCCGATGATCTCCCCTCTCCGGGTTCGATTCTCCTCGTCTGGCTCTGCGGAGGATTCATCACCCTGGCCGGCGCCCTGACCTTCGCCGAGCTCGGAGCCATGTTCCCCCGGGCCGGAGGTCAGTATGTCTATCTCCGCGAAGCCTACGGGCCTTTTGCCGGCTATTTTTTCGGCTGGGGATTCTTCTGGTTTATCATGGGCGGCGGAATCTCCGCCCTGGCGGTCGGTTTTGCCGAATTCTTCGGCTATTTTGTCCCGGCACTTTCGACCAAGAGCGTCGTTTTCCAGGCCACGTGGCTTGGCTATCCTTACATGCTTTCGGCGGGGCAACTTATCGCCGCGGCCTCGATCGTTGTCCTTACCGGGGTCAACTATTTCGGCGTCAAGACCGGCGCCGTTGTTCAAAATATCTTCACTTTCCTCCGTCTCGGGTCCGTCGTCGCGATCGTTTTCTTCGGCCTGACCGTCGGCCGCCGCGACGGGATCACTTCTTTTAACGATCTGTTCTCCGGAGGACCGGGTTTTGGGTTTGGCTGGCTCAAGCTCTTCGGCCTGGCCCTGATCGCCGTTTTGTGGACGTATGACGGCTGGTATTCGGCGAACTGCACAGCCGAGGAAATCAAGCGGCCGGAACGAAACATTCCCCTGGGTCTGATTCTCGGCACGCTGGCCGTCACTTTGGTTTATTTCCTGATGAACATCGTCTATCTTCTTGCCCTTCCTGTTGAGAGGATGAGGGGGGTCGCCCGGATCGGCGAGCTGGCCGCCGGCCAGCTCTTCGGGAAAGCGGCGGCCGATATCATCTCAGCGGCGATCATGGTCTCGACATTCGGCTGTCTGAGCGCGACGATCCTCTATGGCCCGAGAGTTTATTTTGCCATTGCCGAGGACAGATTGTTTTTTAGAAGCATGGCCTATGTCCATCCCCGGTACCGCGTTCCTTCCAAAGCCCTCATCGGTCAAGCGATCTGGTCCTGCCTCCTCTGCCTCTCGGGGACCTATCAGGCTCTTTATGAGTATGTCGTTTTCGCCCTGGTGATCTTTTTTGCCGTTACCGGCCTGGCCGTATTCGTCCTCCGGCGCAAACAGCCGGACGCGCCCCGTCCTTACCGGACCTGGGGCTATCCTCTTCTGCCGTTCCTTTTTGTGTTGATCAATATCGGTGTTTTTTTGAATACGATCACTGCCCAGCCGGGAAAATCCTTTGTCGGCCTGATCCTCCTCAGCCTGGGAATTCCGGTCTATTTTTATTGGATAAAAAAGAAATCATGAGCCGCGGTTGGAGACCGTCGGATTCTTCTTGGCGGGTTTAGCCCGCGCTCGGTTAAAAAGAGGTTCCAGCTGGAAAATGAGTGTAGCTGCGGAGGTCGATCATTCGGCCTTTTTTCGCCCATGAGACGCCGAGTTCGGAGGGCAGGCAATTCCTCTCAAAGCAATCGCCAAAGACCCTGTCCAGCCCTCGGACCTTGATCGACCGCCTTCCCGGCTCGCCGCGGACTTCGAGAAGATGGGCCGGGAATTCCCCGACCTTGGGCATGGAATCCTGAGCGCCGTTGACGCACCGAGTCTGGCTCAGGGCCGCCTCAAGGCCGCAGGGAGGGAGGCCGCGGCTCCTGACGCAGGTTATGGCTTGGCTCAATTTCCTCAGCGGTTCGCTGTCCGGCGAGCCGTAATTGATCTCGAGATCGCCGACCTGGGCCAAAAGATCCGCATTCCTTCCTTTTATTCTGACCGATCCGTTCTCAAAATCATAGAAGAGAATCGGACCTTGATCGACGCCCGCAGCGTGAGAAGCGTAGAACAGGATCTCCACGCCGTCCTCGGTCAATGCTCGCAGAGCGACGGTGTCGGAGTTTTCAATGCCGTAGGCGCGGTAGAGTTCGGCTTCGACGCGAACCGGAACGGCGCTCGTCTCCCGCGTCCGGCCAAGAATATAGAACATGTTATGAAGGTCGTGGGCCATGGCGTTATTCGCCGGGCTGTCGAGGATCCAGCGGCCCTGGGTGTCTTTCTTTTTTCCCGCCCAGTCATTTCGTCCATAGTAGGCTTCATCCCGGGGCCAAAGGTAAAGGCACTTGAGTCGCCGCGGTTTGCCGAATCGCCCATCCATGATATCTTTTTTAAGATCCTGGATGGCCGCACTCGATGACCATTGATAGCCCACGGCGACCCATCGTCCGGATCGTTTTTCAGACTCGATCATCGCCCGAACTTCCTGCACCGTGGCCGCCGGCGGCTTTTCACAGAGCACGTCGCTTCCCCGGGAGAGAGCCAAGATCGTCTGTTCCGAGTGAAAATGGATCGGCGAAGAGATGATGGCGAGCTCCGCCCAGGAACGGGCGTAAAATTCCTCGAGCGAAGCGAAGACGGGGATGCGGTGCGAGCGAAGCTCATTGAGCCGGGAGCATCTTTCCGGAAACGGTTCGACGGTTGCTTCGAGGCGGATCGCTCCCTCCTCCATCTTTGCCAGCAAGGCGTCGAGATAGACCGAACCCATGCCGCTTATTCCCACCAGGATGATGGAAACCGGCTGGCTCATGCTGTTCAATAGGCGGCGGTTTTTTCGTATTCGTCGACCAGCGCCAGAAAGTTCTCATAACGACTGCCCACCGCGACGCTGTGGCTCGTGCCGAGGATGAAACGGCCGCCCGGCTTGGCACACTCCATGGCCCGGCGGACGTCCCGGCGGACATCCTCCGGAGTCCCGGCGACGAGGTTTTCAAGCCTCACCCCTCCCCAGAGGGTGATTTTCCGGCCGTACTCTTTTTTCAGCCGGCAGATGTCCATCCCTGCCGATTCCTGGATCGACTGGTAAGCGTCGAACCTGATCTCGATGAAAAAATCAAGGTAAGAATTCACATTTCCGCAGCTGTGGAGGATGACTTTTTTGCCCTGCTTTCGGTGCAATTTCTCCACCCGGGCGGCGTTGGCCTTGAGGAAATAGCGCCTAAACATATCAGGGCTGATGAACGGTCCGGTCTTATGCCCAAAATCATAGGCCACAAGAACGGCGTCCGAGTCGGGGTGGACGAGCGTCTCGTCGGCCAGATTCTGTTGCTTAAGAGCGTAGGCCGTTGCTGCGGTGATAAGATCCGGGTCTTCGATAAGAGCAAGCGAACCGCGTTCGAGACCGCCCGGAAGAACGCACCCGATGATTCCTCCGGAGGGGCCGCAGATGAATTTCTCGTCTTTGAATTCCCGGATGACGCTTTCGAGGATCTCCCATGATCGGGGATCAAGCGCCGGAGGAGAGGGGGTCTTCTGGAAATCGCCGACCGAATAGCTTCGAACTTCCTCCACCGGATCCCGGACGCAGGTGATGTCCCCGGTGAAGGCCGAATATTTGAAAATTCGGCCGCACCGGTCTTCCCAGGTCGATTCGTCGATGCGTCGCGGGGGAGGCTCATCGCTCGGGAGCGGGATTTCCCATGTCGCCATGGGAAAGGTGACGATGTCGAGACCGAGCCGGCGGTGGAGCTCGATATGATCTTCTCTGTAGCTTGCCGCGACTTCCTCATGTCGGCCTTCCCAGAAGGCGATCTGGGACTTCGCTTTGGCCCGGAGGTAAGTCTCGTGTCCGAGGATTTTTTCCACCGTGTCGAAATCGATGGCGAATTCTCCCCAAGGCACGCGGTCCGGAATGCGGCCCTCCAAGCAAGCCCGAACCCGTTCTTTGGAAGTCATCGGCTTTTTCTGAAAGCCCTTTCCAGGAGATCGACCTCGCGGAAGGAGCGGGTCCGCGGATCGAAGCGGAGTGTCCGAATCTCAAACGGCGAAAGAACGATCCTCTTCCGTACCCTTGCCCAGGGCAGAGACAGCGTGGTTTCTCTTTTTTCTCCGGTCGGCTCGAAGAGCCGGATGATCAGATTGCTGCCATCCTCGGCTTTCTTGAGCGCCGTCACCTGGATCGCGTCGTCCGTTAAAACGAGAAAAGGCAACGGCTTTTTTCCGCGACCGGCCGGGAAAAAGGCAAGACCCCAGGGCTTCTCGTTCTTGGCCAGAGCTTCTCGATCGACGGCTCTCAGGCGTTCGGAGCGCGGGCCGCCGTTCATCCAGAATCGGAAGAGCCGTTCGCCCTGGTCGATGCGCGGCACATAGCGGTCTTGGGCAACCATGGGTCCAGAAGAAACCGGATCGGCCGAATAGGCGGGAGATCGGAGAAGGGAAAGACGCATCTCGCCTTGGAAAAAATCCGAGCCGTAAGTTCCGTCGTTGATGCAGGTCAGAGCGGCGTCTTGGGAAACGACCGCCACCCATTTTTGAGCCACCGCTTCATTGCCGTCTGCCGGAAGTTCGGCTATGCCATAGGCGGTCTGACCGATATAGCGGGCGTCTGGAAGGAGTGTCGGGACGCCAAGCTTGAGCATCTTGTCTTTTTCGTTCCACAGGACGCGAAGTTCGATTTCGACTTCGGTTCCCCGCCTAGGAAGCTTATATCTCGTGAAAATGACTGAGCGCCTCCAGCCGAAAACGGATTCGAAGACCTGTCGCACCTCGCCGTCTTCGATGAGACGAACCGAATCCGCCGGTCCGGCGGCCACCCCCGAAACGTCGCTTCCTTCGTCCGGCGGAAGGAGCTCGAACCGGCCGGCCAGATCGCGGAATTGTTTGACCGTCATGGCCCAAGGATCAGCGTTGTCGTTGATGACCAGGGGGACAAAAGATCCTTCGGCCAGGAAGTCGATGCCGCGGGCGCGGTAGCGGTCGATCAGGCCGGTCCGGAGGTTGATCACCACTTCGAGATCGGAGGTGAGGAAACGGATCGAAGCGTTGTCTTGAGCGAGCCGGGGATTGGGGCGCTCGGGCCGTTTTTCCAGTCGGCAGATAAAACGATTGACTTGGCTCGGAGCGAGCTCGGCGGCGAAGACGACTTTTTTCCGCCATTCGACATTGAGATTGCTGGCTTCTTTCTCCGGCTGGCTTGGGAGCGGAGTCTCGTCTTTGAAGACGCGGGGGAAAAGATAAACTCCCGACCAGTTGATTTCGTAGGGTTGAAACTCGCACTCAAAGATGCCCTGGATAGGATAGGGATGGGGATTGTAAAAAAGGAGCGGGAATTCTCCTTCCTCCGGCTTGGGCTCGGAATTGACCAGAGCAAAAAACGCCCGGGCTTTCACTTTCGACAGAATCTCCAGGCCGTGGTCGAGACGCCGCAGCGAAGATTCCTCGGCCGGCGGGACGCACGAGCCGGGAAGAATGTCATGGAATTCGGAAAAGGCCAGGTCGAACATGGCTTCGCGGAGTTCTCTCTGGGGATACGACATCAGCCCTTGATAAAAAGCCGCGGCCGACATTTTCTCGGTCAGGAAAAGGTCGTTCTCGAGCTGGCGGTGCTTCTGTTTGATCCGGGCCATGGTCGTGTAGCAGCCGACCGCCCAGGGGTTGAGGTCTTTTTGGTGACGCGGAAGAACCGTTTTATTCCGTCTGAGTTCGGCAAAATACGCCTCCGGGAAGGAATGGGCAATGGCCGCATCCTTTTTTTCTTTGATCAACTTTTCGAGCTCGACGAGGTCGGCACGGGACGCTCCACCGCCGTGGTCTCCCACTCCCCAGAGGATGAGGCCCGGATTTTTATCCGGGTTGGCGGTGATCCAGTCGAGGACCTTCTTTCTTGCCGCGCCGGCGGGCGAGTTGTAGTGGGCGGAAACCCGCGCCGCCGTGATCTCGGAACCGTCGTACCCGACCCAGATGAAATCGTCGCCGGGAAGCGGGCAGTCGCTCTGACCCGGCCGACAGAAGATATAGGAATCGTAGCCCGACTTGGCCAGGATTTGGACCAGACCACGGGTGTGGCCGAAAGGATCGAGGTTGGAAGCGGTTTTTGGTTCGGTGCCGAATTTTTTTTGAAAATAGCGCTTCCCGATCAGAATCTGGCGGACGAAGGATTCTCCGCTGGGCATGTTGCAATCGGGCTGGAGATACCAGCCGCCGAGGATGTGCCACCTCTTTTGTTTGATCAATCGCTTGATTTTCTGAAAGAGCCGGGGATCGTATTCTTCGATCCAGCGGTAGAGAACGGCCTCGTTGTGGTTGAAGACGAATTCAGGAAACTCTTCACAAAAGGAAGCGGCCGCCCGGAACGTGGAGAGCGCTTCTCCGGCTCCTTCCTCCCAATCCCAGAGCCATACCGGATCGAGATGAGCGTTTGAGACAAGATGGATTTTTTTAGCCGACATCGAATTTTCTCCTGACTATTTTTGATCTCCTCTGGAAACAGGAATCCAGGCTCTGATGCGGATTCCGGAATCGGGATAGGAGAGAAAGACTCCTTCTTTGGAGTAGGGGAAGAACTTGCCGCCCGTTTCGAACCCGGGCCGGCGGCGATCAGCCCTCTCGACAATCAGATTGAGCCTGGTCTTTCGAAGGCGAACAGAGGCGCGAAATCCGTCCATCCCGGCAAGAAGGCGAGGCTTCAAACGAAGACCGTTCCCTTCCGGCCGGATGCCGACAAGATGATGGAAGATGAGGATCAGGATCTCCGCCCATGTCCAGGGAACGATTCCGACCTGGGGATAAGGGGGAATAGGCCGGGGACCGTAGAATTCGAACCAGGTTCCGGCACCCCCTCCGGGGACCCGCCCCAACCAGCGGAGAACTCGCCAGACCTTCGAATCTTTCCCCGCTTCAAAATAGGCTCGGGCAACGAAAAGAGAAGGAAACGGCCAGGGACCGGGAGAATCCGGTTCGGAGCTCATACGGTAGCGGCCGTATCCGCCGCCTTTCCAACGCTCGTTCCACAATTTTTCGATCTGGTGGAGAGTTTTCAGAGCCAACTTTGAGCGGGGAGGGATAAACTCCCAGGCAATCGGAAGAACAACGGATGTGTCAGGGTTGAGTTCGTGCCGTCCCGGTGCGAAGAGCGGAACTTCCTCGGGAAGCCCTGAGGCAGAGGAGGGGTGGATTTCATCCTGAATTTCTCCGCTCGCCTTTCGTCTTTTGATCAGGGTGCCGTCGTGGACAAGCCCGTACTCCTGGTCGGAGAGCATGGCTTTTTTCAGCCGCCGCGCTTCTTTTTCCCAGCGTGCCGCCTCGTCCTTTTTTTGAAGCCGGAGGGCCATCCGGGCGGCAGAAGAGAGTCCGAACGAAACCCAGAACTGGTGGGCGAGTTCGATTCCATCCTCGATTCCGTGAGCCTCATGGCGCTCCCAGAATTCGCGGCTGTTGTGGAGAAGACCGGAAGGAGAATGGCGGAAGACATCGCGAAGCGGAAAATCGGCCGCGGCAGCGATTTTTTTCCAGAATTTCCTCAGAAGGGACAGGTCATCTGTCCAGAGAGCGTAGGTTTCAAGGGCGAAGAGAAGAACGCCGTTCTGGTCGAGCTCGCATTCTTCGGCCGGCCTTCGTTCGCTCGAATCGATCGTCTCCCCGTCCGGGGTGACAAACGACGTCAGGAGACGTCGAAGGGCTTTTTTCGCCAGCTCGAATTGGCCGGAGAGAACAAGTCCGATGGAGACGACGGCGAGGTCCCGTGTCCATTCCCGGTTGTACTGCCAGATGCTGCCGTCTGTTTTCCCCGAAGCGGAGAGGCTCGCCTGGAGCCCGAAGAGCGAGGAGACATAGAAATGGTTGAGGAGACGATCAGAGAATTTGACTTTTGAGGTCCGCCGCCAGTATTCGATGGCCTCCCCGTGGAGAGGGGGAGGAGAGATCCAGGACGCTCGGACTCTTCTCTTCCCGGGCCGGCCGATCAGCCGGTATCCGATATTGAGCATCGCGACACCGCCGGGGGCGATCCTCAAGCGGCGTTTGAGCATCTGCCCCGGAATTTCGGTTCGGATAATCGCTCGGGCGGGTTTTCGGCTGAAATTTTGCAGCCGGATCTCGCGGCCGAGCCTCGGCCGGGTGCGGTCGGGGCAAAAAAATGTTTCGCCGACGCGAAGAGGGCCGGCCGACCAAGTCACCCGCACCGACGGAACAGGATTCTTTTTTCCCCAGCCTGCTTTTATTTTACCTGGCTCGGGGAAGAAACGGGCGCCGTCGATTTCGATGTCGATGAGAGTTGGTCGAAGTCCCGTTTTGGGGTCAAAGGTGAGGGCGCCGGATTTCGGTCTCAGGCTCTCCGGGTCCATGATCAGGAGCCCGACGGCCGTCCCCCGGCCTTTGGAGCAAATTTGAAGAGCGGCTTGGATGCGGCCGTTGCCGAGGAGATAGTATTCGGCTCCGGCGAGCGTCGTCCATCCGTCCGGCGGGCCGGTCCGCGGGTCCTGAGCATAGAAGTGTTCTTTGACTTTCATGGATGAGCCATTATAATGCTTTGTTCAGCCGGTCTTCAAATGAATAAAAAGTCAAGGCCGGCGATCGATGCCGGCCGAACGATGGAGAGGCGACGATGGATCTCAGCTCGTTCATGAGTTCTGGTCTCTTCACCTATTTGGTCTTGCCGCTGCTGATTTTCTGCGCCCGCATCCTTGACGTTACGATCGGCACGATCAGGATTGTCTTTGTCTCGCGGGGAAAAAAATTTCTTGCTCCGCTTTTCGGCTTTTTCGAAGTTCTGATTTGGCTTTTGGCCATCGGCCAGATCATGAAAAACCTTAACAATGTGTTCTGCTATTTGGCCTACGCCGGAGGATTCGCCACCGGCAATTATGTCGGGCTGAGGATTGAAGAAAAACTGGCCATGGGAAATCTCGTTCTTCGCGCGATCATTCATCAGGACGCGACCGAACTGGTCGACTTTCTCCGGGCTCAGGGGTACGGGGTGACCTGTGTCGATGCCCACGGGATCTCGGGCCGGGTCCAGATTGTTTTCATGATCATCATGCGAGAAGAGCTGCGAAAAGTCGTCGAGCTGATCCAGCGATTCCATCCTCAGGCGTTTTATTCCGTCGAGGACGTCAGAGAAGTCGGCCGCGGCGTCTTTCCCTCTGGCAGCCGTCGCCGATTGAAAGACCGAATTTTGAAAAGGTTGGGGAAATAGACCGCGGAGGCTCGCCGGGGAGCCTCCTATCATGGGTCTGAGGAAGGGAAGGAGGTCTTACATTTTCGCCGAGGCTGCGGAAGCGACATCGGAGCTTTCGTCTTCGTCTTCGAGCTCGCTTTCCACGCCGAGCAACTTGGCCGTCCCCTCGTAAATCATGCGGAAAGATTTTTTCGATTCCTGGAGTTCGGCCAGTTTTTCTCTGACTTTTTGAAGCTCCTTTTCAATAAGAGCATCCACCCCTTCGAGCTGTCTCTTCGCTTCCTGCATCGTCTTTTTGTAGAGCTCTTCTTGTTCCTTGCTCAGAGGCATTCTCGTTACTCCTTTGCGGATTGTTCTTGGCTATGCTTGAAAGTGATTTCGATCGCTTTCCAGACTTTCACATTCACTCCATTCTTCCGCGCCGGCCTGAACTTCCACTGCTTGACGGCCGTCTCGGCGGCCCGTTCGAATCCGTATCCGCCCTTCACGCCTTTGAGAATCTCGGTCCGCAGGACGTCGCCTGTTTCTGAAATCAAGGCATTGACGGTGACCGTGCCGCTCATTCCCATATTGAAGGCCAGCGGGGGGTATTTCGGCTCAACCCGCTTCACCAGAGCGGGAGCGACATCGACCTGATCAAGAAGAACGAGCGCACCCGACTGGATAACCTCGGCCGACGAGGAGGGTTCAGTTGCCGCTGCCGTAGGCTGCGAGTTCAAGGGAGGAGTGACCTCTTCTTGCTGGACCGCCGACGCCGGTTCATTTTCCTGGTTTTCGGCCGGGGGGTTTTCCGTTCCCTGTTCGGGCAGGATCGATCCTCCGGCTTCGAGCGATGCCGTAATCGGAGCCTGGGCCGGCGCGATCACTTCCGCCGGAGGAAGATCTTCCTCCTCGGCCGTCTGCTTTTTCGCCGTGGGCTTTGGAACGGGGTTCGGGGTGATCGGCGGCGCACTGACTTCTTCCTGTCGCAGGTTGAATTCGGCCGGCAAACTGGGTTGGAGAGAGGAGAGCATGGCGCTGGCCGGCTCGGCCGATTTTTTTGATTTGAGGCCGATGAAGATGGCGCTGGCGGCAATGATCGCCACGGCCAACCCTCCGATAAGAACAAGCGGGACCTTTTTCTTCTGCGGTTCGGCGTATTCGTCAAAATAGATTTTCTTTTCCGTTTCTCGTCCGGGGGCGGGTTCGATGATGGGCTCTTCCGGCTCCACGGAAGGCTTGGGAGGAATGAATGTCAGTCGGTCGATCTCCATCAATGTCTGGTCGATCCGGAAAGGCTTGGTTTCTGGAGGGAATGGAATTCGCTGGCTGGAAGGCGGGATGTTGTTCGTCGGCTTTTCCACTGCCGGAATTCGGGCTTTAATCTCTCTGGCAACGGGAATCCTCTCCTTGGAATCGGGCCAAGCCACGGACGACGGCTGAAGGCCGGGTCTTTCGACCGGAGTCGACCTCATCGGCTGGGAGCTCTTTGTCGGCGAAGACGGGGCAGCCGGTTTCCTTCCCGGCTCGGCTTTGGGCATTCTCAGCTCGGCCATCAGCTCGGCCAATTCTTTCGATTCTTCGGGCTTCTTCTTTTTTATTTCCAGCCCGATTTCTCCGACGGCGCTTTGAAGCAGAGCGTCGATCTCGCTCGAAAGGCCTTCTGTCCGCGGGGCTTTCTGTTTGACCGATTCTTTCACTTCTTTCTTTTTCGGCTGAGCGGCCAGGTCCGAGACGACCTGTCGGAGTTCTCTTTCAATTTCTTCAAAGTCTTTGCTCATTCGCGCCTCCCGGGTGGGAGTCATTCCGGCCGCCGGACGATTTTCTTCGTCGCCGACCTTCCTTGGGGCCCGAGCCGGCTGCTCGGCCTGGCGGGATGAACCGTCCGGGCTGTCGACGAGAAGCTGGAGAATCTTGGCCCGAAGGTCTTCCTTGTTCCAGGGCTTGGTGAAAAAGGCCGAAACGCCGTAAACTTGAAGGGCTTCCATTTTACACGATGGTTCCCTATAAATCCCTGTGACAACGATAATCGGGACTTTTTTCTTGGGATCCTGGTTGATCTTTTTGCACAGTTCAAACCCGTGAAGCTTGGGAAGCATCGGCTCGAGAATGACCAGGTCGAAATGGTCGGCTTTGAATTTCTCGTAGCCGTCTTGGCCGTCTTTGGCCGTCTCGGTCTGAAATCCCTCTTCGTCGATGAGGTCGGAAAGGGAAGCGAGAGATTCCTCGTCAAAGTCGACGATCAGAATCTTTTTATCGGTCATAAGGTCTTCCTCTGTTTTCCGGGCTCTCTTTTCTTCCTCATGAAATCAGGATCGGTTTGCAATCGCTGTCCGCGCCTGACGGTTCAAATTTTATGGGGAGAAAAAGGGGGGTCAATCACCCTTTGGGGTGAATTGGAGGATGAATTTTGACCCGCAGCGGGGGCGGCAGAAAAAGCGAACGTTTAGGGTGGCGTCGATGAGCGGTTCCCCCGCCAAGTTGACAGTCGGTCCCGACCATCGTATGTTTCTTTTTGATGACCGGAAAAGAGCGGATGCGAAAGGCCATGGCGGGGGAGCTTCCGGATCGCGTTCCCTTAATGTGCCAGATGAGCGTCGGGCACATGCTCCTTCAGACCGGCGCCCCGCCGGCCGCCTTCTGGAATTCGGCCCAGGCCTTCGCCGAAGGACTAATGGAACTGCGCCGGACATACCATTTCGACGGCATTCTCATCAGCCTCCACGGCCATTCTCCGGATTGGGAGAAATCGGTCGTGCGGCTCAAAAAAGAGGGCCGGTCCGAAGTCGTATTCTGGAAGAATGGAGACCGGACCGTTTTTCCCGAGGATGACCTGCCGGTTCACTATCCGAATGGGCAGCCCGTTCTTCCCTCCCTGGCCGAGCTTAAGCCGGAATCCCTGCCGGAAGAAATCACCTACATCCCGGTTTCCCAGGGCCTTCGGTTTGCCATCGATCCGGATCATCGTTTCGATATTATCGATCATCTGGTCGAATCGGCCGGCGCCGAGTTTTCCATTCACGGGGAAGTGACTTCGCCCTTTGATTATTATCTCGATCTCCTGGGCTTCCAGCCGGGCTTTATCGGGCTGTTGGAGTTTCCCGATAAGGCCAGAGAAATCTTGGGGCGGTTTTCGGCAGGCCTTGAGAAACTGGCCGCGGAGATGGCTGGTCACGGGGTCGACGCGATCAAAGTCTCTTCTCCTTATGCCGGAGCCGGTTTTATCTCTCCGGCGTTCTATCGGGAATTTGTCCTGCCGTTCGAAAGTCGGATCGCCCGGGCCGTGCGCCGGCGGGGTATCCCCGTTTACATCCACACCTGCGGCGCGATCCACGACCGTCTGGAGATGATGGTCGAGGCCGGTTTCTCGGGGATCGAGTGTCTCGACCCTCCTCCTCTCGGGACGGTGGAACTCGAGGAGGCGAAACAAAGGATCGGCGGGGCCGTTTTCATCAAAGGCAATATCGATCCCGTCCATATTCTTCTTAAGGGAGACGTTCAAACCGTGCTCCAGGACGCTCGCGCCCGACTCCGAGTCGGCCGGCCCGGCGGCCGCTTTATTCTGAGCAGCGCCTGTTCCATCGCTCCTTATACCCCGCGCGAGAATGTCGAGGTCTTAATCCGGGTTGTCGAGGAAGCCGGGAGGTATGAGCCCGGCCGACCGGGTCGCTGAAGGCGCCTGATACCGATCCGTTATAAACATCCGTTTCTTAATCATTCTTCAGGCCGTTTTCTGGTAGAATGAAATCGGACGGCCGCGAGTGGTTAAGATCAGAGAGGTTGAAGCCAAGAGCATCCTGAACAAGTCGAAGATCTACGACTACTGTCTCAATCCTTACACCGGCTGCCAGGTGAACTGCCGGTATTGCTACGCCCGCCTTTTTATGCGGCGCTACTCCGGTCACCAAGAACCCTGGGGCGCATTTGTCGATGTCAAAATGAACGCCCCTCAACTCTTGCGAAAGCAGATCGTCAGGGCAAAAAAGGGAACGGTCTGGGTGGCCTCGGTCTGCGATCCCTATCAGCCGCTTGAAGAACGCTATCAATTGACCCGGAAGTGTCTGGAGATCCTGGCCGAGGCCCGGTTTCCGGTTGTCATCCAGACGAAATCGGCTCTCATCCTCCGCGACCTGGAAATTCTGGCGAAATTCCAGGAGATCGAGGTCGGTATGACGGTAACAACCGAAGATGAGAGGATGGCCCGGATCTTCGAGCCGGGAGCTTCCCCGGTCAGGGAGAGGATCGGTATTTTGGGGCAGATCCGTTCCCGGGGAATTTCGACGTTTGCTTTTGTCGGTCCCCTTCTTCCCGGGGGCCGGAAAG
>Ga0185342_1000584_pt1 | contig 17708 bp, 13 predicted proteins | sample ConPoolayeEmetaG_FD_128045 | JGI IMG/M metagenome (GOLD analysis project Ga0185342, IMG submission 128045) | Hot spring microbial mat communities from California, USA to study Microbial Dark Matter (Phase II) - Cone Pool mat layer E metaG... ...
GCGGATTCTCTCTTGTCGGCACCCGAAACGAGTTCGGTCGAGTGAGTTTCGATGTCAAGATTCGCCGCCGATTCTGATCTTCTGAAGCCTGTGGCGGGGAGACGGGCTCTCTGGATCGTCTTGGCTGTTCTTGCTTCCGGCCTTTTCGGACCCGTCAGCTTTGCCGGAGAAATCCCCGCTCCCGTCGTGGCAAAAGTCGAAATCGTCGTCGATGGCCTTCCCGACGCAGGAAATATGGATAGATTGATCACCATCAAACCCGGTTCGGCGTTCTCCCTGAAAAGGCTTTCCGATTGCCTTAAACAGATCTATCGGACCGGTCTGTTCAATGATGTCCGAGTTGAAAAAAGCGGCGAGGACAGGATTGTTCTCCGATTTTTTCTCAGCCGCAGACTTCTGGTTCGCCGGATTCGTCTCCAGGGACTGAGCGGAACCTCGGGCCGACGCCTGCGGCAGGCCCTTTATTCTCTGCGCGAGGACGGCTTCTTTTCGGATGAGCAGCTTGAGCGAGCGAAGGAGGAATTGAGCCGCGCCCTGTCTGCGGAAGGATATTTTCGGCCGCGGATTGAAACGGCTCTTCAGCGCTCTCCGCTGACACCGGAAATCGAGGTGACCTTTCTTGTCCAACCCGGAGAACGCGTCCGGATCGAGACCCTCAAGATCATCAGCGGCGGAAACATCCCTTGGGGAGATTTCAAGGGGGCGATCAAAATCAAAGAGGGAGAAGACTATATTCCCGCAGAGTTGGAAACAGAAATTGAGCGGCTGAGGTATCAGTATTTTAAGCTTGGCTATCATCGGGCGGAAATTGAGCTGGCGGAAGAGAAATTGGATTTGGAGCGCCGTGTCGTGTCTCTCACCCTGCGGGTAGTTCCCAACGAGCGGATTGAAATTCTCATCCGAGGAGCGGATGTCCCGCTTCGGTTGATTGATCCGATCTGGGAAGAACAGATCTTTGAAGAATGGGGAATCAACGAAGGCGAGGCGCGAATCCTCTCTTATCTTCGGGAAAAAGGGTATATTTTCGCCACCGTCAGGTCCCAGGTGGAAAGACTGGAATCGGTGACCCGGATCGTTCATTCCGTAAGTCCTGGTCGAAGGTATAGAATCCGGGCCGTTCAGTTTGAAGGTCTAAGCCATTTTCGTCCGGCGGAGTTCCGACGAAAGCTGGGTTTGCCGGAAAAGGCTCCCTTTTTTGGTTCGATCGATGGGAAGAGAATTTTTGAGTTACCCGGGGAAATCAAGCTGCTTTATCAAGCCGAGGGCTTTCCTGAGGCCCAGGTGTTTCTTAAGTTTCTTCCCCGGGATGGCAGCGCCGTGGCCGCCTACGAGATTATCGAAGGGACGCAGGAGGTGATTGAAAGCATTGTCATCGAAGGGGCCGACCAGGTCGGTCCGGAAACCCTCCGCTCCCAGCTGCGGATTCGGGAAGGCGGCCCTTATTTCTCTCCCGAGATTCAAAAAGAAATCGGGAAGCTGGAAACTTATTATCTGAACCGCGGATGGAGAGGGACCCGGATTGAGGCTCAGGTGGAAACCCGAGAGCGAGGACGCTTCGAGGTGAGATTTCTGATTACTGAGGGCACTCCGGTAAGAATCGAGAACGTGATCCTCATCGGGAACGTGACCACTCGGCGGGCGGTCGTCGAGAGAGAGCTCCTCATCAAAGAAGGTGATCTTGCTTTGGCGGACAAGATTCAAAATTCGAAGCGCAATCTGGAGAGGCTGGGGATTTTTTCCGAAGTGCAAATGGAAGAGATCCCCTTTTCTCGGGAAGCGGAAAACCTTGTCATCACAGTCCGGGAGGGCCAAAGGAACTATATTGGCCTCGGAGCCGGACTGGAAACGGGAAACGAACCCTGGTCGAGCGCCCACTTTGCCGTCGACCTCCGCTTGCGGGGGACAGCAGAATTCATGAGGAGCAATATGTTCGGACGGGCGGCGAACTTGAGCCTGGTCAGCCAGTTCAGCCTGGCGGAAAAACGGGCGGTCGCCAGCTGGGAACAACCTTATTTTCTTTTTGGTTTCCCTCTTCAGAACTCCCTCAATGCCTGGATCGAGGAGGAGGACCGGATCAGTTTCGGCTTCAAAAGGGAAGGCCTGAGCCTGACCGGAATCAAACCTCTGGCCGGTGATCTCACCGTGCTCCTGACGATGAGGTACTCGAGGACGACGCTGACGTTTCTCAAGGTCAATCCTTCCGAGGTGGACCGACAGTTCTACCCTTATTCCACGGCCTCGCTATCGACGAGCTTGATCCGGGAAAAGAGAAATGACACCTTCAACCCTGAATCGGGATCTTTTGCCAGTCTGGCCGTCGAATGGGCTCTGCCCGTTCTTGGGACAGAGTCCGATTTCATTAAAGGGATGGCCAAGTTTCAAAAGTTCTTCAACCTCGGCTCGGGCGTACGTTTCAGCTCGACTTTTCGGCTCGGTCTGGGGAAGGGACGGATCCCGATTCATGAGCGTTTTTTTGCCGGGGGAAGCAATTCTTTCCGCGGCCAGGAGTTCGACCAGCTCGGTCCCGGCGATCCGGTCTCCGGGAATCCGATCGGAGGAAAGGCTCTTTTTGTCCTGAACGCCGAAGTCACATTTCCGCTTTCCGCCGCCGTTCCGGCGCTTTCGGGCGCCGTGTTCTATGATCTTGGTCAGGTCTATCCCAAGCGGAGCGATTTCAGGCTGGACAGTCTTGAACATGCCTTGGGCTTCGGGGTGCGATACCGGACGCCGCTCGGTCCGGTCAGGCTGGAGCTCGGTTGGAACCTGACGGATCCACAGAGAAAGGGGAAGCCCATTGTTTTCATCACCATCGGTCATATTTTTTAATTCCCCGAAGAGGAGAATGAGCTGGATCTTCCTACTTGCGATGGGCGTGGGGTTATCTGGCCCGTCCTCCGAACAGGTCGCGGATTGCATTGCCGCAACGGTCGGTCCAGAGGTCATTACATTGACGGATATCCGGATTCATCGAGCCTTTCGGCTCCTGCCAGAGCCGACGGGGGATCTGTCGCCGAGTCCGGTCCGGCAGACTCTGGAGGAACTCGTCAGTCAGAAGGTCGTGTTGAGTCTGGTTCGGGAGAATATCATGATCAGCTCCGAAGAAATCGAGCGGCTGCTTTCCGATTTGAAGGCCAATTTCGATCCCCAGGAATGGCGGAACAAGTTGGACGCCTTCGGTCTTGAGGAGGACGACCTGACGCCTTTCCTTGAGCAACGGTTGCGCTACGAAAAGATTATTCGGCTTCGATTCGGCCAGAGTGTCGGTGTCAACTTGAGGGAGATCGAAAGCTATTACAACGAGATCTATGTTCTCCAGGAGAGGTCTGCGGGCAGGGAGCCGAAGCCGATGGCTGAGGTCTTGGATGACCTCGAGCCTCAAGTCGTAAAGAAAAAAGCCGAAGAACAGTTGGCTCAGTGGATCAAAAGTCTGCGCGGCCAGGCGGACATTTTGGTCCGGCCGGAATGTCTGGAACAGATCAGATGAAGCCGGGGGTAACATGAGTCGAATCGCCTTTCTTTTTCCCGGGCAGGGCTCCCAGAAAGTCGGCATGGGGCGGGACTTTTTTGACCGTTTTTCCTTGGCCAGAGAAATCTTTGACCAGGCCGACGCGATCCTGGGATTCAAACTCTCCACGATCTGTTTTTCCGGCCCGGAAGAAAAACTGAAAATGACGGAATACACCCAGCCGGCGCTGCTGACAGTCAGCTATATCGGTTTCCGTTTGCTCCAGAGAGATCCGGATCTGGCTGCCGGCCATAGCCTGGGAGAATATTCGGCTCTAGTGGCGGCCGGATGTCTGACCTTCGAAGATGCTCTTCGGTTGGTCCACAAAAGGGGACTCTATATGCAGGAGGCGGTCCCGTTCGGTTTGGGTGCCATGGCCGCGATTCTGGGCTCTTCTTATCAAGCGATCCGGGAGGCTTTGGCCGGCGTTACGCGGGGCGTAGTGGAAATCGCCAACTGGAATAGCGACGATCAGATCGTCATTTCCGGCGATGCGGACGCGGTGAAGGAAGCTCTGACTTATCTTCCCGGAGCGCGCGCCGTGATGCTCCCGGTGAGCGCGCCTTTTCATTGTCGGCTGATGAAGAGCGCCGAGGAGCGCTTAGCGGTCGACCTCGATCAGGTCGCCTTCAGGGACTTGAGATTCCCGATTATCACCAATGTGGATTCTCAACTCATCCTCAGGGGAGAGGAAGCTCGGTCGGCCCTGAAAAGGCAGGTCAGCCGACCCGTCCTTTGGCAAAGCACGATGGAAACATTGGGCCGCGAAGGAGTGGAGACAGTTGTTGAACTGGGTTCGGGCAAAATCCTGCTCGGGCTTCTCAAGCGGAGCAGTCGCAGCTGGCCGCGGCAACCCCAGCTTCTCAACGTTGAAGACGGGGACACACTGACGCGCTGTCAGGCGGTTCTCTCAGGAGCGGCCTGAGATCACCGCCCGGCCAAATTTCAAGTAATATTCTCCGGCCGATATCAAGGCGGCGATGACCGTGAGCCAGAGAGCCGGACGAGAAAGTCGAGAGAGCGAGCCCAGATATTTCTCGCCCAAAAGAAGAAGACAGATGGTCACGGTTTCCAAAATCATTTTGATTTTTCCGACCGGCGAAGCAGGGATATGAATACCTCTGGATGAGGCAATCGCCCGGAAGCCGGAGACGGCGATCTCGCGTCCGATGATGATGACGGCCATCCAGGCAGAGACGTCCCCGCGACCGACCAAACAAATCAGGACGGAAGAAATGAGAAGCTTGTCGGCGGTCGGGTCGAGGAGCTGACCCAGGAGCGTGACTTTTTTGCTCTTGCGGGCCCAGAGCCCGTCCAGCATATCGGTCAGAGTGGCCGTCAGAAAGACGGCAAAAGCGGCGATCTCCTGACCGTCGAAATCCACCATCAGGATGATGACGACCACAGGAATGGCCAGGATCCGAAGGGAGGTCAAAAGAAGAGGCGCGTTCATCGGACTGAGCTATACTATAGGTTCTCTTGTCTTGTCAAACTCGCCGCCGCCCATGTTATAATAGCGGTCGTGCGGATCAGAAAAGCGCGACGCGCGGATATGGCGGCGATTATCCGTCTGGCCAGACGGCTCGGGCTGGACTATTCCGGAATGGAAGCGGACGATTTCTGGCTGGCTGGGGAGAGCGGCGAGATTATCGGAATCTGCGGGCTGAAGACTCATCGAGATTGCCTCGAGCTCTGCGCTCTGGGAGTTCAGGAGTCTTGGCGCCGGACCGGAGTCGGAACGCGCCTCGTCAGAGCCGTTCTTCAAGCCGCCGGCTCGGAAGTCTATCTCGCCACCGTCATCCCCGATTTTTTTACTCGCTTCGGCTTCCGGGCGACGGACCAAATCCCGTCTCCGATGATCAAAAAAGCCGATTGGTGCCAGGGATGTCGCCGAGAGCTTTGTCAGATCATGATTCGACCCCAGCCATGAATCAACCCCAGTTTCCGGAACTCAAACCCGTCGGGCTTGAAGATCGAGATCTCGTTGAATCGCTAATCGCCAATCATCCTTCCGAGGTTTGCGAACTTCACTTCGGCAATATCTTTCTTTGGCGTCATTATGAGCAGCCCCGGCTGACGTTCATTCATTCCAACCTTTGTTTCCTCTGCGCGCCGCCTTCCGAACCTCCCTTTTTCCTGCCGCCGATCGGAGAATTGAGGATCGAGGAGACCATCGCGACCTGTCTTACGCTGGCTCCAAGAATTTCCCGCGTTCCAGAAGAGTTTGTCCTGAAATTCGGCGGTCGTTTCAAGTGCCAACCGGATCCGGACAACTTCGATTATGTCTACCGGAGCGAGGATTTGATTCTTCTCCGGGGGAAGAAATACGACGGCAAGAGGAACCGCATCCATAAGTTCGAGAAAACGCATCGCTTTCGCTATCTTCGGCTTTCGCCGGAGCGCCGGGCGGAATGTCTTGAGTTGTTGAGCAAATGGATCCGGGAGAAAGCCGAAACCAACGGGAAAATCACCGAGGTCTGGCAAAAGGTCATCGAGGGAGCGCTCGAATACTCTTCCCCATTGGGGCTCAGAGGCGGAGGCATTGAAATCGACGGGCGCATTGCCGGGTTTTCGATCGGTTCCCGCCTGAACGCCGATACGGCCGTCATTCATGTCGAAGTGACCGATCCCGAAATCGATGGCCTCAGCCAGCTGATGAACCGGGAATTCTGCAAGCACGAATGGTCCGGATTTCGTTTCATCAACCGCGAGCAGGACAATGGGGACCCGGGTCTGCGTCGGGCCAAACTTTCCTATCATCCCCACCACATGGTCAAAAAATACAATATCTGGGGGAGTTGAGATCCGATGGCCGCCTCCTCCTTGACCACCCCGATGAGGGAGCAGTATCTCAGGATCAAGAAGGAGCATCAGGATGCCATCCTTTTCTTTCGTCTGGGCGATTTTTATGAGATGTTTGATGAGGATGCCAAGGTTGCCGCGCCGATTCTTGAGATCGCCCTGACTTCTCGTCAGAAGGTCCCGATGTGCGGCGTTCCCCATCACGCCGTCAATTCCTATTTGGCGAAGCTCCTCAAACACGGCTTCAAGGTCGCTGTCTGCGAGCAAGTCGAGGACCCACGGATTGCCCGGGGAGTCGTCAAGCGCGACGTGGTCAAAGTTCTCACCCCAGGCACGGCCGTCGAGATCGAAATCGAAGGTGCCAAGGAAAATGTCTTCATCGCCGGTCTCTTGATCGAAGAAAAAGGCTGGGGTCTGGGCCTGATCGACTTGGCCTCGGGTTGTCTTCGCCTGACCGAAGGACCGAGCGGGGAACGAAAGCGTCTGGCCGATGAGCTCTTTCGCGCCGCTCCCAAGGAAATCGTCTATCCTGAGAGTGAAGACGAAACCATTCGGCGAATCGCCGCCGAGCACGACCTTTCTCCCTTTCTTTACAGCCCCACCGAGGACTGGGTGTTTGACTATCTCCGGGCGCAGGATCTTCTTTTGCGGCATTTCAGCGTCGCCTCCCTGGCCGGATTCGGCTTGGACGGCAAAAAGCTGGCCGTTTCGGCCGGAGGCGGACTGCTCCATTATCTCAAAAGGGTCCGAAAGGACACCCTCTCTTTGGTCGCTAAGATCCGTTTTTTCCAAACCGGCGAGCGGATGATTCTCGATTCTTCGACCATCCGAAACCTTGAGCTGGTCAAGAACCTCCGGGACGGCCGGGTCAAAGATTCCCTCCTCGACGTGGTCGACCAGACCGTGACTCCGATGGGAGCTCGCTTGCTGAGGAATTGGCTGCTCGAGCCCCTTCTTGATCTTTCCGAAATCGCCGCCAGGCAGGATGCCGTTGAGGAATGGCTGGCGAAGACGGTCGAACGCCGGCGCTTGCGAGAACTGATGAAGAATATCCTTGACCTCGAGAGGCTGACGGGGAAGATTGGCCTTGCCGCTGCCCATCCCCGCGACCTCGTCGCCCTCAAGCGGTCGCTCCTGCCCTTGCCTGCCATCAGGGTTTTGTTGCAAACGGCGGCGGCCGCCTTGACGGTCGGGATTTTCTCCGCCTGGGATAATGCCGAAGATCTTGTCCGGCTGATCGAAACGGCGATTCTTGACGAGCCGGCGTTCCTCCTGACCGAGGGTGGCATCATCCGCGAAGGCTACAATTCCGAGCTCGATGAGCTTCGGGCGATCAGCCTGTCCGGGAAATCCTTTCTCTCTCAAATCGAGAAGAGAGAGCGGGAGCGAACCGGCATCGCTTCTCTTAAGGTCCGGCACAATAAAATTTTCGGCTATTACATCGAGGTCACGAAACCGAACCTGCATCTTGTTCCCGAAGATTATGTCCGGAAGCAGACGCTCCTCGGTGCGGAGCGTTTCTTGACGCCTGAATTGAAAGAGTATGAAGAGAAAGTCCTGACGGCCGAAGAGAGGATCGCCGAGATCGAAGAACGGCTCTTTTTGGAGATTCGGGAGAGGATCGGTCGGGAAGCCGAAAGACTGCAAAGAATTACCGGCGCCATCGCTCAATTGGATGTCCTTACCTCCTTGGCCGAGCTAGCTGCCCAGAGGAACTATTGCCGGCCGGTGGTCGACGATCTGGATCGGATTCTCATCACGGAGGGGAGGCACGCGGTCATCGAGAAGTCCCTGCCTGAGCCCTTCATTCCCAATGACACCCGGCTCGACCGTGAGGAAAACCAAATTCTCATCATCACCGGACCGAACATGGGCGGCAAGTCGACTTATCTCAGGCAGGTCGCCCTGATTTCCGTCCTGGCTCAAATGGGCTCCTTCGTTCCCGCTTCGCGGGCGGAAATCGGCCTGGTGGACCGGATTTTCACCCGCATCGGAGCGATGGATTTTCTCAACGTCGGTCAATCCACGTTCATGGTGGAGATGCTCGAGACGGCCAACATTTTGAACAATGCCACTCCGCGAAGCCTGATTCTGCTCGACGAGGTCGGCCGGGGGACGAGCACTTTCGACGGGTTGAGCATTGCCTGGGCGGTGGCCGAATTCCTTCACGAGAAAGAAGACGTCAGAGCGAGAACGCTCTTCGCCACTCATTATCACGAACTGACGGACCTGGCCCGGACGCTGAAAAGGATCAAGAACTATCATGTTTCGGTCCGCGAACAAAAAGAGGGAATTGTCTTTCTCAGAAAGATCGAACCGGGGCCTTCCGACCAGAGCTATGGAATTCAGGTCGCCAAATTGGCCGGGATTCCGGGCTCGGTTCTCGACCGGGCTCGGGAGGTCCTGGCCAATCTGGAGAAGCTTGAGCTCGATGAATCCGGGTTGCCGCGGATCGCCTATCGCACTCGGCGCTGGCGGGACCGGTCTCAGCTCCTGTTATTCCGGGAGGATCGGGAGAAGGAACAGCTCCGAGAAATCAGGCAGGAGATCGAACAGGCCGATCTCCTTTCGATGACGCCGCTTGAAGCGCTGAATTTTCTTCATGGACTCAAGGAAAAGATCAGGAGTTCCTGAGCATCCCCTTCTTTAAAATAAATTCTCGAGATTGCGGCTTTTAGGATTCCCGATCAATACTGATCGCTTTCGTCTTCGATGGAGTCGAATTCGTCTTCTTCCTCTTCATCCTCATCATAATCGCGCGGTTCTTCTTCGAACGAAGCTTCGCCGTCTTCTTCTTTTCTTTGTTCCATGGCCAGCTCGAATTCCTCTCGGTCTTCATAACGACGGAGATAGTTGGCCTCCGAATCGCTGTAGTAGAGTTCCAGATAATCTTCTTCGATCGTGCAGAAGACGGACATGCTGTGGTCTGTTTGCAGGTTGCCGATCGTCTCCTCGATTTTCGCTTTTTTCTTGATCGCGTCGAGGGTCAGCCAGCTCATGATTTCGATTTCTTCCATGGCACGCTCCAGGAAAAAATTAGCCAAATTTCCGAATTTGTCAAGCAAAATTTTTTCCTTTAATTCGTTCCCAAAATGACGAACTTTTGGCATACTGGATAAGCAAGGAGAACGACCGATGCGCTGGGATCAATTGACGGTGATGTCTCAAGAGGCGATTCAGAAGGCTCAGGCCAAAGCCGAGGAAATGGGTCATCAGGAAGTCCGGTCGGAACACCTGTTCTGGAGCTTTCTTGATCAAGAAGAAAATACCGTCCGCGCCGTGCTCGACAAGCTCGGTGTCGACCGCAAGGAGATTCGGGCAGAGATCGAGAAAGCCCTCCGGAAATTCCCCCGAGTTGGCGGGGGGGAGATTTATCTTTCCTCCGGACTGCGCGAGGTCATGAACCAGGCCCGCAAGGAAGCCGAACAACTGAAGGACGAATATATTTCGACCGAGCACCTCTTCCTGGCCATGATCAAAGAAAAGACCAGCGAAGTCGCCCGCATCCTGCGGGACCGAGGAGTCCAGGAGGAGGCTGTTCTTCGGGCTCTGGCTGAGATCAGGGGAAGCCAGCGGGTCACCGATCCCCAACCGGAAGGGAAATACCAGGTCCTGGAGCGCTATGCCAGAGATCTTACGGCCCTGGCCAGAGAAGGAAAACTCGACCCCGTCATCGGCCGGGAAGATGAAATCCGGAGGGTCATCCAGGTTCTCTCTCGCCGGACCAAGAACAATCCGGTGCTGATCGGCGAAGCCGGGGTGGGGAAGACGGCCATTGTCGAGGGGCTGGCCCAGCGGATCGCCAACGGCGACGTCCCCCAGTCGCTCCGGAATAAGCGTCTGATTGCCCTCGATATCGGCGCTCTCGTCGCTGGGACAAAGTACCGGGGGGAGTTTGAGGATCGGCTGAAAGCCCTGCTGAAGGAAATCAAGGAAGCCGGCGGTGAGATCATCCTTTTTATCGACGAGCTCCATACAATCATCGGCGCCGGGGCGGCCGAAGGAGCGGTCGACGCCTCCAATATGCTCAAGCCGCCCCTGGCCCGGGGCGAGCTTCGTTGTGTCGGGGCGACGACCCTTAATGAATATAAAAAACACATCGAGAAGGACGCGGCTCTTGAACGGAGATTCCAGCAGGTCTTGGTCAGCGAACCTTCGGTGGAAGAGACGATTTCCATCTTGCGCGGCCTGAAGGAGAAATACGAAGTCCATCACGGCGTCAAGATTAAGGATGCGGCCCTGGTGGCGGCAGCGACTCTTTCCAATCGCTATATCTCCGGCCGCTATCTTCCCGACAAGGCCATCGATCTCATCGATGAAGCGGCCTCCCGCATCCGGATTGCGATCGACAGCTTGCCGGAAGGAATCGACGAGCTCGAGAGGCGCATCCTCCAACTGGAAGTCGAAAGGCAGGCTCTTAAAAAAGAAAAAGATCCGAATTCGGAAGAGCGCCTGGAAAAGCTGAATCAAGAACTGGCGGAACTCCGAGAGAAGAGCGCGGTTCTCAAGGCTCAGTGGCAGAAAGAGAAGACGCTGATCGAGGAGATCAACAAACTAAAGGAGCGCCAGGATGCTTTGAGAATTGAGGAACAGGCCGCGGAGCGTCGAGGCGATCTGGAGCGCGTCGCCGAGATCCGGTACGGCAAGCTGATCGAAGTGGCCAAAGACATCCAGCGGGTTTCGGCCGAGCTGGCGGAAATTCAGAAGAGCGGCAAGATGCTGAAGGAGGAAGTCGACGAGGAGGATGTCGCCGAAGTCGTCTCGCGCTGGACGGGAATTCCCGTGTCGAGAATGCTCGAGGGGGATGTCGAGAGGCTGATCAAAATGGAGGACAACCTGCGCCGGAGGGTGGTCGGCCAGGATCAGGCCCTGAGAGTGGTTGCCGATACGGTCCGAAGGGCGAGGGCGGGAATCCAGGATTCTGCCCGGCCTCTGGGCTCATTTATTTTTCTCGGGCCGACAGGGGTCGGAAAAACGGAACTGGCCCGCGCCCTGGCCGAGTTCCTGTTCAATGATGAGCGAGCCATGGTCCGACTCGATATGTCGGAATACATGGAAAAGCACACGGTCTCGCGATTGATCGGTGCTCCCCCCGGTTATGTGGGCTATGAAGAGGGGGGACAACTCACGGAGGCGATCAAACGTCGCCCCTATTCCATCATCCTCCTCGACGAAATTGAGAAAGCCCATCCCGACGTCTTCAACATTCTCCTCCAGATTCTGGATGACGGAAGACTGACGGACGGGAAGGGGAGGACGGTCGATTTCCGGAACACGCTCATCATTATGACTTCCAACCTGGGCAGCGCTCTGATCAAGGAGTTTGGTCAGGATTATGAAACGATGGAACGCGAAGTCAAGAAGATCCTGGAGAGCTCGTTCCGCCCGGAATTCCTCAATCGGATCGATGAGATCGTGATTTTCCGGGCGCTCGACAAAGCCACTTTGCTCCAGATCGTCGATCTTCAGATCGAAGCATTGCGCCGGCGACTCGAGGAAAGGCGGATCGGTCTTCGAGTCTCAGTGAAGGCCAAGGAGCAGCTGGCCGAGCGCGGATATGACCCGGTGTACGGGGCACGACCATTGAAACGGGTCATCCAACAGGAAATCCAGAACCCTCTGGCGCTGTTGCTTCTGGAGGGGAAATTCAGGGAAGGCGACGCGGTTCAGGTGGATACAGATCGGGATCAGAATTTTGTCTTTAAGAAAGCCTGAAACAGAGCGATGGCCGGCAGAATTCGGCCCGCGCTGAGACTTTTTTTATCCGTCTGGGAGAAACGAAGGGAAGAGATCGGGTCGGCAAAAAAGGGGCATCCCGAGTTGTCTTTTTTGCCTATCTATAGTAAAAGTATTGGATTAAGAGAGAACAAGGATTTCTCTCGAGGAGGTCGAAGATGAAAATGAGGCGTTTTCTTTTTTTGGTCGCTGTTTTCTTTTTCGCGCTCAGCTCCCTGGCCTGGGCGAACGGCTTGAACCTCAACAGTCTGGGAACGCGCGCTCTTTCCATGGGAGGAGCTTTTGTCGGTCTGGCCGATGATTTCAGCGCCGTGTACTGGAATCCGGCGGGAATTTCGTTGTTTAAAAAACAATACTTAGGTTTTTACGGCACGGATGTGATTCCCTCCGGGAGGTATTTGATGCAGGCTCCGACCCCGGCCGGCCTGGTGACGGTGGTCGATGCCGAGACCCAGACCAAGCACTATCTTTCAGGCATGGTGGCGTATTATTATCCCTTCACCGAATCTTTGACGGCCGGGATGGCCGTCTATGTCCCTTCCGGGCTCGGGTCGATCTGGGACGGGGAAGACTTTGTCGGTCTGCAGAACTATACCTTGGGGATTCAGCCGCCTCAGTCGAGTTCGCCTTACCAATGGGAAAGCCGGGTCGGCCTGATCACCTTTTCCCCGGCCTTCGGTTACCAGATTAACGACATGATTTCCCTGGGAGCCGCCCTGAACATTAACTATGGCATGTTTTCACTGAAGCGATGGGCCGGTCGAGTCGATATTCCCATGGAGCCCTATGTGGTCGATCTCGGGCAGTACGAGGACAGCCAGAACGGCTGGGGATTCGGAGCCACCTTTGGCATTCTGGTCAGGCCGAACGAGACGCTCAGCTTCGGAGCCACGGTCCGGACGTCAAGCAAGGTTCACTTCAAGGGCGAGACGACGATTTCGAATGTTCCCCTCCTGGGCTACAAGGAGTCGTCAGATTCCGAGCGGGATCTCACCTGGCCGTGGTGGGTGGCGGCAGGCGTCGCCTTTCGGCCTCTCTCCGACTTGACTTTGACCGCCGACCTGCAGTGGACCCACTGGTCGCAGCTGGATGAGATCGAGACCGAATATAAAGATATTCCTTGGAGCCTTTTTATGACGGCCTCGGGGAACAATATCGCGCCGCTGAAGTGGAAAGACGCGCTTCAAGTGCGCTTCGGCGCCGAGTACATGCTCTATCAGAACGTCGGGCTTCGAGCCGGCTATTACTATGACCCCACACCGTCGCCTGAAAAGACTCTGAACATTCTCCTGCCGAGCTACAATTTTCACGGCTTGACGATCGGGATCGGCTATGATCTGGGCGGTCTGGTGATCGATTTCGGGCTCGAATACCTCCTGGGCAAGGAAAGAGATGTGAATTTCGCCAAATGGCTCTATGATCCTGAATTCGAGTCGGCCATGCCTGGAATCTATGACATGAAGATTCTCGTCCCCAACCTCTCGATCAGCTACAAATTTTAGTCCGGACGAGGGGAGCAGCCAGAACAATGTTCAGCATTTGGCGATTCTTAGGCTGCTGCCTTTTTTGACGGCGCGCAGCCGGGAACCGGCTTCATGGGCGGACAAGGGAGTGAGGAAATGAGGGTGCGGAAAGCCATCATCCCATCGGCCGGGTTCGGAACGCGGTTTCTCCCGGCGACCAAAGCTCAGCCCAAGGAGATGATCGCGGTGATCGACAAGCCTCTTATTCAGTACACGGTGGAGGAAGCGGCAGCCGCCGGTTTGAATCAAATCGCGATCATTACCAGCCGGGGGAAAGCGTCCATCGAGGACCATTTCGACCGCGCTCCGGAACTCGAGGCCTTTCTCCGGGAAAAGGGAAAGCTCGACTTGCTCGAACAAGTCCGGAGGATTTCCGAATTGGCCAAGTTTTCTTTCATTCGGCAGCCGGAGATGCTCGGTCTCGGCCATGCCATCCTGATGGGGGAGGAGTTTGCCGCCGGCGAACCCGTCGCCGCCCTGACTCCTGATGATATCTATGATTGTCCAGTTCCCTGCATCAAACAGCTCGTCGAGGCCTTTCTTGAACTCAGGGCAACGGTCGTCGTTCTCGGCCGGGTGGACGAGGAGGGCACCAGAAAATACGGCATCGTCAAAGTGAAAAAACAGCTTTCGGAGAGAGTTTTCGAAATCTCCGATATGCTGGAAAAGCCCGGTCCGGAACGGGCCTTTTCGGATCTGGGAATCCTGGGAAGGTATGTGTTCACGCCGCAGATTTTTGCCGCCATCCGTCGCACTCCGGCCGATTCGCGCGGCGAAATCCAAATCACTGACGCGATCCGGACGTTGCTCGACAGCCAACCGGTGTATGGCTATTTATTCGAGGGAAAACGTTATGACTGCGGGAACAAGCTGGGCTTTCTTGAAGGGACAGTGGCCCTCGCTCTGAAGCATCCCGAGTTCGGCCGTCCGGTCCGGGAGATCATCCTCTCCCTGACCGGCGGGGAATAGGGAGAATGGCGAGGGACGGAATCGAACCGCCGACGCAGGGATTTTCAGTCCCTCGCTCTACCGACTGAGCTACCTCGCCAGTTCTACGTCAGCGCCGAATCTTTCGAGCGGCTATAGTATATTTTTGCCCACCGAGCTTGTCAATCCCTGACGGGTCCGGTGATGAAAAGTGTGACGAATATCAAACCCCAGGAGGGGATGATTCGCCAACGGCCGTCGCGGCGGTTGAGGGTTCAGCCCGTGGCCAGATGCTCGGCGCAACTACCCGCTCTGGCAGGCACGAGGACCGTCCAAGCCAAAGAAGAATAGCCATTCAGAAGACAGGGGACGGAGAATGACATCCTTCGCTTTTTGTTGCCAAACTTTCTTCGTTGAGAGGTCCCTATGCGGATGGAGAAATTGAATTCGGCTTCCGCTTATGCTATCCTTTCGAACGTTGAGGTGTGGATGAACGAAGACGAACTGAGAGATCGCTTGCTTCGTCAGAACGAAGACTTTAAGAGGCTCTTCGATGAACACCGGCGGCATGAGAAAAGGCTGGAGTTTTTGCGCTCCAAACCCTTCTTGACGGGGGAAGAAGAGGTCGAGGAAAAGGAGCTCAAGAAACGTAAGCTGGCGCTCAAAGATCAGATGTATCGAATGATGTCGGCGTATCGGAAAGCCGTCTGACCCGTCCAGGATCATGAAAGCCAAGAAGAAATTTCGCGTCGCCCTGATCGGGACAGATTCTCTCCGGGGAAAGGAGATCAAGAACGTCCTGAGCGTCAAAAGATTTCCCCTGACCGAGATTCAGTTTTTTGATCCTGCCGTCGAGGAAGAATACAGCAAGCTGACGCAGTTTGCCGATGAACCCAAAGTCATCACCCGGCCCAACGCCGACGCTCTTTCCGGGCTGGATCTCGTCTTTCTCTCCTCCGACGCAGAGACCAACCGGACTTTTGGCCGGCTGGCCGCCGAAAAAAAGTACCAGGCCATCGATTTGACCGACACCTTCAGTTCTGAAGAGGACGTGCCGCTGATTGTGGCCGGAGTGAATGATGAGATTTTGAGAGAAAAAGATTTTCCTCTGATTGCCAATCCCCACGCCGTGACCATCATCTTGGCTTCTTTGCTTCACCGGCTGGCCGGGAAGTTCGAAGTTTCCAGGGCGGTCGCTTTTGTTCTCCAGCCGGTCTCGGCCTTCGACGAATCGGGAATCGAGGAACTGGCCGCCCAGAGCGCGGCCCTCCTGACCAGCTCGGCGCTAAAAAAGAAAGTTTTTCGGGAGCAGGTCGCCTTCAATCTTCTCTCTCCTACAGAATCTCCCGATGCCAACGGCTTTTCCTCGGGAGAAAGGCGGATCCTTGCCGAGATCAAGCGGGTCCTTCAAAGACCCGACTTGCCCCTCTCTCTTTCCCTTGTTCAGGCCCCGGTCTTTCATACCTATGCGATTATGCTCTATCTCGAGCTCACTTCTTCGGCCGGGATCGCCGATCTTGTTCGGCTCTATCGAGAAAGTCCCCTTTTCAAAGTCGGATCTCGGAGCGCCGCCTCCCCGATCACGGCTGTTTCAGTGGCCGGAAAGGAGCCGATTTTCATCGGCCAGATCAAGAAAGAAGAGACTCTTCCCCACGCTTTCTGGATCTGGACGATTACGGATAACCTGACCAGGGGATCAGCCCTGAATGCCTGGGAGATCGCCAAAATCCTCTTCCAGCGCCGGCCTCAAAACCGGCCTCCGTCATGAAAGAGACGATCGCTCTATTTAAGCTGGCCCTCGAAGAAAAGAAACTTCTTTTTCTATCGCTCGTCTCTTCTCTTTTTGTCGCTTTCTTTACCTACGTTTTTGTCAACATCGTCCAGCCGATCATGGACAAGCTTTTCCAGCTGGCGAGAACCCAGGCCATTCCTGAGAAAGCCCGTTTCATGGATTTTATTTTTCGGACGTTCGATGTTCAAGAAGAGCAACTTTATCAGTTCTTGCCTTTGCTCCTTCTGGTAGTGATTTTTGGCAAAGGACTGTTCACTTTTCTCTCCTCCTTTTTTATGAAATCCGTCGGTCACCGAGTCGTCAAACGGCTGCGGGACCGTCTCTTTTCCCATTTGATGAAACAGTCCGCCGGATTTTTCGACTGCACGCCGACCGGAGATCTGATGTCCCGAGTAACCAGCGATGTGGATAAAATTCATCAGGCGATCTCCGGCAGCCTGGCCGATTTCGTCGAAGAGTTGTTCATTCTTCTGGCGCTCCTGATCGGGGTTTTTCTCATCGATCTCCGTTTGGCTGTGGTCGCCTTTGTCGTTACGCCTCTGGCGGTGATTCCCCTCGTCGCTTTCAGCCTGCAGTTGAAAAAAAAGAGCCTGGTCGGCCAAAGAAAGATGTCCCAGATCTACGGCCTTCTCCATGAGGCAATCGCGGGTCACCGAATCGTCAAAGCGTTCAACAGCGAAGAATTTGAGATCAAAAAGTTCGTCCGGGCGACCGCCGACTTTCTTCGGACGAGCCTGCGCCTCGCCTGGATCGGCAGCTTCTCATCGCCTTTCATGGAGTTCATCGGCGGTCTTGTCGGGGCGTTCATCCTCTATGTCGGAACGCGGCGCATCGCCCTCGGCCAGATCAGCCCGGGTGATTTCGGCGCCTTCATCATGGCCATTTTCATGATGTACACGCCAATCAATCGTCTCAATCGGGCGAATAATATCGTCCAGCAGGCTGTGGCCAGCCACCAGCGGATTCGCGAACTGTTTGATCGTCAGCCTGAAATCCGTGACCATCCGGCCGCCTACCCCCTGCCGCCGGTGAAGGGCGAAATCCGTTTTGAGCGCGTCTCTTTCTTTTACAACGAATCGCGGCCGACCCTCGACAATATCACCTTTCTAATTCGCCCCAGCGAGACGGCAGCCTTCGTCGGATTGAGCGGCGGGGGAAAAACCACGATTGTCAATCTCTTGGCGCGGTTCTATGAGCCGACCTCAGGAAGAATTTTCATTGACGGAATCGATATCCGAGAGGTCACCCAGGCTTCCTTGCGAGCCCAGATCGGCTTGGTGACTCAAGAGACAATTCTTTTTAACGATTCGGTGCGCAACAACATCGGCTACGGATTGGACGGAGTTCCGCTCGAGAAGATCATCGAGGCCGCCAAAGCCGCCAAAGCCCATGAGTTCATTATGGGACTCCCCCAGGGTTATGA
>Ga0185342_1000586_pt1 | contig 17683 bp, 14 predicted proteins | sample ConPoolayeEmetaG_FD_128045 | JGI IMG/M metagenome (GOLD analysis project Ga0185342, IMG submission 128045) | Hot spring microbial mat communities from California, USA to study Microbial Dark Matter (Phase II) - Cone Pool mat layer E metaG... ...
ACAAAAGTCGCAAAAGAAAGAACCGCAATAAAAACAAGCAACAAACTCGCGTAGAAATTATAATTTAAAACAACGAGCAAAAATGCTAGCAGAAGCAAAGCCCCTCTTTCCCCTCTCTCCAAAATCCCTCCTAATTTTTCCGCCTCTTCTTTTTTCAAAACCTCTTTGTGGTGCGCGTATGCTTTAACAAAAGAGGTCATGCAAGAGCCGAAAAACAAAATAGAAACAAGCCATAACCATGAGGGGAGAACAACATCGGGCAGGTTGAAAAGCATCAACGAAATTATCAAAAAGAATTCCACAACTCTGTCAGCGACCCCGTCTAAAAATGCTCCTTTTTTTGTTGCGAGTTTTTTTGCCCTTGCAACCGCGCCATCGAGAACATCGAAAAAGAACGCAAGAAAAAAAGAAAAAAACGCATAAAGCAAAAAACTAAAATAAGAAAAAATAAAACCCGCAACCGCAAACAAAACAGAAAAAAGAGTAATTAAATTTGGATGGAGCGGAAGGAACGCAAAAATCCTTCCGAGCTCAGAAGAAACCTTTTCAGAAAGGCCAGCTGATTTTATCATATTTCTTCCCTGCTATAAAATCATCAAGAAGTTTTTTAGCCTCGCTGTCCGGGAGCTGGACCGGAGGATGCTTCATCAAATAAGCAGATGCGGGAACTATTGATCCGCCTATCTTCCTGTCCATGGAAAGCTTAGCGAGCCTTATCGCATCTATAACAACACCGGCAGAATTCGCCTTATCATCAACCTCAAGCCTAACCTCCATGTTGAAAGGAATGTCCGCCCACATCCTCCCTTCTATGCGCATGAACATCAATTTTGTATTTCCTAAAAACGGAATAAAATCGGATGGGCCGACATAAATTTTATCATCCGGAAGGCGATGGCGGAGCTGGGACTGAACCGCCTCTGTTTTTGAGATTTTTTTGCTCTGCAACCTCTCCTGCTCTTTCATGTTAAGAAAGTCCGTGTTGCCGCCCACATTTATCTGGTATGTTTTGTCTATAACCGTACCCCTGTCATCGCAGAGTTTTGCGAGAGTTCTGTGGACAATCGTGGCACCAACCTGGCTTTTTACATCGTCTCCAACAATCGGAACGCCGGCTTTTTTGAATTTAGATGCCCAGGTTTTCTCGCTTGCAATGAAAACAGGCAAAGTGTTTATGAATGCGCATCCGCTCTCTAGCGCAACCCCCGCCCAGAATTCCGTCGCCTTCTGAGAGCCAACCGGAAGGTAGTTCACTATCACCTCTGCGCCGGCATCTTTAAGCTCCTTTAGTATTTCTTTCTTCAGCTGGCTGGTTGATTTTTTTGATTTTACAGGCTGAACCCGGTTCTCAACCCATATCCCAACCCCATCGAGAACAGGGCTTTCCTTCACAACCACATCGCTTTTCGGAAACTCTTCCTTTGGGATCCAGTTAACCATGTTCGGCTCTGCATACACCGCCTCATGAAGAGGACGGCCGACCTTATTCTTTCCTACATCAAAAGCCGCGACAAACTCTATATCGTGTATGGAATAGCCGGCTATCTTCTCATGCATTATGCCTATGGCTTTTTTCTCAGGATGTCTTTTGTAGTACTCTATCCCTTGGACAAGGCCTGCAAAGCAGTTTCCGACCCCGACAACAGCGGCGCGTATCATATTAACACCTTTAATATATTAATGTTATTAATATATAGCAAAGAGAATGTTTAAAAATATTGCGAGAGATAGGGCAACGTGGTGGTTAAGAAAATTTTATTTGCTGTTCTTTTGTTTTCTTTTTTGTTTTTTGGAGCAACGATCTGCTCTTATGAAGGACCGGATACGAGCAGCGACCTAATGAAACTCACGGATTTTTCAGTTGTGGGAAAGAAGCCTGTTTATGTTGGCCAGGGGGTAGATGTTTATTTTAAGATACAAAATATTGATAAGCTGCCGAAATCGCTGGGGAAATACGGAATAAATGTGAGGGCAAGAACGCCGGATGGAAAAATAGAAACACTTCGCTATGATTATTCTTACAAAGAGATAGGAAGCTTGGAAACGCTTGAATTTGACAAGTCCATAAAGTTTGATGAACCCGGGATTTGGGTAGTGTGGCCGTCCTATTACATCGCGCCGCAAGTAGGCGGGCAGGGATACTACGGCCCGGACTATTGGCATTCATGCAACATAGAAGTAGAGAGAGAATGTGAAAAAGGTTGCGAGTGCCTAACAGAAAGCGAGGCGAAGAAAAAGTTTGGCAAATACGAAAAATGCAGCGAAGAAATATGCGGGTACGTTTATGTACAGGGAGAGCCGGAGGAAGAAAAATACTGTTTTAGGGCACCGCTGAAAGACAGCGACAATGATGGTATTCCTGATAAAGAGGACAAATGTGTTGATGCACCGGAAACTTTCAACAAGTACATGGATGATGATGGCTGCCCGGATGAAGTGCCAAAAAAATGTCAGGAAGGAATGGTTTGCATAACCCCTGAGGTTGGAGAAAAAAGCGGATATTTCATATATTTAGATAATAATCAGCCCATAGTTTGCGATTATTTGGATTATAAAACTCCGATGTACTGCTACAAACCCCCTGAAAAACCAGACCTTACGGTTATGGATGTTTGGCTGAACGGAAGCTATGTGCATTATAAAGTAAAAAATATCGGAGGGGGAGAAGCAGGAGAATCGAATGTATCCTTGTACATCAACCAAGCGATGAAAGAAGAGGCGAGGGTAGGAGGGTTGGGCGCCGGAGAAGAAAAAGAAGGAAGGTTCTCTGAACCGGCGCGATGCTTAGAGAGCAGCATAACCATAAAGGTTGTTGTTGATTCAAGAAGGGAGGTAAGCGAAACAAACGAAAACAACAACGAACTCCAAAGAGTTTTTGAATGCCAAAGACCAGACCTGATTATTACGGATGTATGGGTTGAGAATGTAAGCTGCGGTATTTATAGTATAAAATACAAAATAAAAAATCAAGGAAACCTTCAGGCGGGAAGAAGCAGGACAAAGCTGTACATAAACGGTGAGTTTTTTGGAGAGGACGAGGTTGGAGAGCTAGGGCCCGGCGAAGAGAAAGGGGTGCGGTTCTCTAGAACATGGAACCCTGATAGATCAAAGAATAATATAACTGCAGTAGCGGATGGAGACAACGCTGTTGATGAAGGAGGGATGGAGGGAAACAACAGGAAGGAAAAAGAGGCTGAAATAGTTTTGCAGTGCTGCCCGCCATGTGTATGCCTTCCAAACTACCCAAACCCAATAGAGATCGGTTATAGGTACTGCCGGGATGTTGAAATGGAGTGCGGCCCGTCTGCTACCTTTGGATCCTTAAAGATAACGCCGATGTGTTATATTTTAGAAACCGTTTTTGAGGATTATTTTTGCTCCCCGCCAATAACGAATTTTGGGTACGGCGAATCCTTTTCCTTTTCTGCGGATTTTACTAAATGGGATGGGTTCGTTGCCGGGGATGTGCTTGGGGACGAGAGAGACGAAATAATAGTGGTGCAGGATGATGGAGGCGGGAACATACGGATATACGCATGGAACGGAACGCTTCTCATGAACGCACCCATAAGATACACCCCTTATGATAGAGTGGCTGTGGGGGATGTGTACGGCGATGAAAAAGAAGAGATAATAGTAGCGGTTGATGAGGACGCCCCGGGAGATAACGGAAGAATATACGTTTATCAAATAACGGGTTCGCCGGGGAATTATTCCCTAAGATTAGTTATTGGGTTTGATGAATGGTTTACCCACTACGACGCTTTGCTCGTAGGAAAGCTTTATGAAAGCAGAAAGAACCAGCTGGTGATAGCATCCGATGATTCAGATGCTCTTTATATATATGATTTTTCAGGAGGAAGTATTGATAAAAAATCGGCCTCCTTCCCTGTTGACATCCATGAGTTTAGGTATACGCACGAAGCAAACGATGGAACGCATGATGAGATTGTAATTGCGGATGTATTGAAGGGCGGGCATGATGAAATTGTATTCCTTGAGAATAAAAACAGCCTTGAAAAAAGCGTTGCATATACATTTAGGTACGCTGGGGAGGGAAGGCCGCTAAAACTCGTGCGGAAGATAAACATTCCTTTTACAAAATACGATGGAGTGGCGGCTGGGGATGTTTTGGGAGACGAAAGGGAAGAGCTCATCATAGGAATAGATGAGGCAAGGGCGACCTACATTGTCGACCCTATGTTTGGTTTGGTTAAGGTACATTACAGAAAATGGACAAAGTACGATGGGATCGCAGTTGGGTATTTCCACAGCATAAGCAAAGCACAGGTTGCCGTTGCGATAGATGAAGATGATGCGGTGTATGTAACATTTGAGGATGAACTCATGAGGATGGGAGGATGAAAAAAGAGATATTTCTTATTTTAATGCTCTGTGCTTTTTCTTATGGAGTGCCGGACCTACAAGTAAGCGCAAAACTAGACCACAACCAAGCGATGAGAGTGAATGTTTTGCAGATAACTATAAGCAACAATGGCACAGAAGCAACGAGCAGGGAAACAACAGCTGTTTTTAGCTGGTACTGCTGTGCCAATAGAACATACGAGGTGCCGGTAATCAACGCCGGCGAATACAAAACAATAACAGACATATTGATTTTCCCTGATGCAGGTAGATACACGCTGAGAATAGTTGTTGATCCGGAAAACAGGGTTGGAGAACTGAACGAAGCAAACAATGTTTGGGAAGAGAATGAGACGATAATTCTACCGGATATAAACGCAAGGCCTGCGCGTCCATTGGATTTTGGAAGCGAGCCAGTAGTCCAGGTCTCATGTGAAGATACAGACCTAATGAAAATAGGAAGAGTAGTCAGGGATGGGGGATACGAAAGAGATGGAACCGGGAGGCTCGAAAGGGATAGGTTTGGCGATGGGGATGTTTGGCTTCCGGCGCAGAGAGGGAATGGATGCGGAAGCACTTCTCTTGCTTATATCCTGAGGTATCTTGGGCTTGGGGAGTACACGCAAAGCGATGTTGACGACCATATAAGAATGAGCTGGGGAGATGGAAGCTTCTCAGACCCGTTCTCAATAGCATCCTACGCAGAGGGCCAGGGAGCGCATGCGAGAGTGTATGTGGACGGAAGCATAGAAAAGCTTGAGTGGTTTATAGACCATAACATTCCGGTAATGATCGCGATTTCAACAAAAGGAAGCACAGATGTTATGGATGGACATTGGGTTGTTGCGGTGTCGCATTGCTTAAGGGAAAGGAGGGACGCGCCGGGAACGTATGAAAGGGTGATAGGGATATACAACCCATGGGGATACCAGCAGGAAATAACTTATGAAAGGTTTGAACAGTATTGGAGGAGGCAGGATTTGGGCGCGATTCCATTATGGAACAGGGTGTATGTTGCTGTTTATAGAGGAGACGCACCAGCGGGAATGCCGGAAAGCAATGTAGACGGGTGGACAGGCCTGAAGATGAACGCAGGCTCTGCCATATCGCAATTTTTAGTAGGAATACAGGATATTGGGGATGGTTTTATTGAGATGTTTACAGGAGACTTTTGGAGCGGTTTAGGGCAGTTTTTAACCGGTATTGGAGAGGCGATCGTAGGGCTTGTTGTTAGTTTAGTGCTGCTCATAGTAACAATTATTGTTCAGGTGCTGACCTGGATTTGGGAGGGGCTGGTGGCATTTGGATGCTGGATAGCAAGCTGGTTTGGGTATGATTGCGATGGAACACCTCACTACTACAAGCATACATTATTTTCCTCCCATCCATGCGCAGAGGGCGGGGTATTCCTCAATGGATTTATGGTGCAGAAGCCAGTCGGGTATGTCTATAATGAAGAAAAAGAGGGTACTGCTCCTCTTTTCCAGTATGCAAAAATGAGCAATAGCGGAGAGATCCTCGGGTATGTGGTTTCAAAAAGCGGAACGCTTACTGAAAGCGACGGGCATCCGCTTGAGCTTCTTGGACTTTTGGGTTATTTATACTCAACACCGACACCAAACAGCACGCCCATGGAAGAAGTGCTGGCTGGAAGGGATATAGAAATAGTCGGAACCCTCGGCTATATAGAAAATTACAAAACCGAGGAGACAAGGCTTCTTTGGATGTTTGCGGACGCAAACAACAAAACATACTTGAGCAGGGACCAGTGCGCGGGGACAAAAAGCTTTCCTTTTGCTTTGAGCGGAGGGGATAAGTCATTCTTTTGGGTGTATACAAGACAGTACATTGTTGGCTACATATACCAAAACGAGCAGGAGAGAAGCATTCCTTTGTTCAGGTTTTATGATAGGGGGCATCAGACATTCTACCCGACAACAAATCTTACAGAAGGATTTGAAAAAGGATATCAGTACAGCGGGCTTATCGGATATCTCAACCTTCCTCAACCGCCCCGCTCCTTACCCACAACAGCATACATGCCGTCCGCTGTATGCAAGGATGGAGAGGTGTTTATTTACCGGTATAGAAACAGAAACACAGGAGATTATACAATAGAAACAAGCGAAAGGATGGGTCCTGATTTTGAGGACGGGACAAAACTAGGATGCATAAACACATGCCCAACAAACTGCACAATGCCCCTTTGGATTTTCACAACGCAGGAGATAAGAAAAGAGTAGAAACGAGTAGCTGCGGGCTTGAGAAAGTTGGCGATAGAATAAAAAATCTTCTTTTCAAAAAAACTGTTGGTTGCTATGCTCGGGAAACATTATGAAACTTCAACGGAAGAAAAATGGCAGAGGTTTTGGGAAGAAAACAGTATCTACAGGTTTGATGAGAAGGACGAGAGCAGGCCCAGATACAGCATAGATACCCCTCCGCCATTTACGAGCGGAAAGCTGCACATGGGCCATGTGCTGAGCTATTCCTACTTTGATTTTGTAGCGCGGTATAAACGGATGAAGGGGTATAATGTGTACTACCCGCAGGGGTGGGATACGCAAGGGTTCCCCACAGAAGTGAAGGTGGAGAAAAAATACGGAAGGCTTCCGGCAGAACTGTTCAGGCAAAAATGCGTTGAATGGACCGAGGAATTTATAGCAAAAATGAAAGACCAGATGATAAAATTAGGTTTCAGCCCGGACTGGAGGTATGAGTACAAAACGATGGACCCGGAATATCATAAGAAGGTCCAGTACTCCTTGCTGGAGATGTACAAAAAAGGCATGATATACCGGGCTGAGCATCCGGTCCTTTGGTGCCCGGCATGCCATTCTGCAATAGCAAAGGCGGAAACAGAGGAGCATGAAAGGGATACAAAACTAAATTATATTGTTTTCGAGAGCGAAGACGGAAAAAAGCTTGAGATAGCCACAACAAGACCAGAACTCCTCCATGCGTGCGTTGCGGTTATGTTCAACCCAAAGGATGAGAGGTACACGGGGCTGGAAGGAAAAAAAATAATAACACCGCTCGGGGCAGAAGTGAGAGCGATCGCTGATGCGGATGTGGACAAAGAGTTTGGAACTGGCCTGGTGATGGTTTGCACATACGGAGACAAGATGGATGTTGTTTGGCAGGCAAGGCACTCCCTCCCGGTTATAAAGGCCATAGACGAGGTTGGAAGGCTGGTAAATGCTGGTGAATTCAACGGGTTGAAGCTTAAAGAGGCGAGGGAGAGGATAGTTGAGAAGCTGAAAAAAGATGGAAAATTAATAAAGCAAGAAACGCTGAAGCAGGTTGTAAAAATACATGACAGATGTAAAAGCGATGTTGAGTTTATTCTCTCGCACCAATGGTTTGCGAATGTTAAAGAGAATAAGGAAAAAATAAAGGAAATGGCAAGGGAGATAAGATGGGTTCCGGAGTTTGGAATAAACTATCTTTTCGACTGGGCGAACAGCTTGGAATGGGACTGGGTGATAAGCAGGCAGAGGGTTTTCGGAACGCCCATTCCTTTTTATGTCTGCAACTGCGGGGAGATAGAGCCAGCAGGGGAGGAAGAGCTTCCTTTTTCTCCTGAAAAAGCAAAGGAGAAAAAATGCAAAAAATGCGGAGGGAGCATGAAACCGGAAACATCAACGCTGGACTGCTGGGTGGATTCCAGCATAACTCCTCTTGTGATCGCGAACTGGCCGGGCCCAGGATGGCAGAAATTCTACCCATCCTCATTAAGACCGCAAGGGGTTGAGATAATAAGGACATGGGCATTTTATACTATCTACAGGAGCGGGATTGCTTTAACCGGAAAAAAGCCATGGGAAACAATCCTTTTGAATGGAAATGTTCTTGCGCCAGATGGAAAGAAGATGAGCAAAAGTTTGGGGAATGTAATAGAGCCTACAGACCTTATGAAAGAATATCCTGCGGATGGGATAAGGCAGTGGGCGGCGATGTCTGGAGCGATGGCAAAGGACAGGCCTTTCAGCTACGAGGATATAAAATACGCAAAATTATTTTTGAACAAATTATGGAATGCCTCAAGGCTGATAGAAGCCGCACTTTCGGATTATGATGACTCAAAAAAACCTTTGAGGGAAATAGATGTTTGGATTGTTAGCAGAATGAACGAAGTTATAACACAGGTGAGCGAGGCGATGGAAAACTTTGAATTCCATGTTGCGATAAAAGCAATACAGATGTTCTTCTGGTATGAGGTGTGCGACTTCTATTTGGAGTATGTAAAGCATAGGATATACGGAAAGGATGAGGAGAGCAAAAGGGCGGCCCAGTATGCTCTAGACTATGTGCTTTACAGCACCATAAAGCTCCTCGCCCCCTTCACTCCCCATGCAAGCGAGGAGATATACCACGAGATTTTTAAGGAAAGGGAGGGGAGGAGCATCCACTTAACAAAATGGCCTGAAACCAACGGGATATTCAGCGAGAGCGCGATAGAAAAAGCAAATGTGCTGAACCAGATTGTCGCGAAAATAAGACAGCACAAGGCGGCAAACCAGATGCCCATGAACGCGGAAATAAAAAAGGCGGTTGTTTTTTCTCCGGTACAGCTCGGGGAGATGGTTGAGGATTTGAAAGGGGTTGCGAAGATAAAGGAGGTCCAGGTTAGGGAAGGGAAAGAACCCGATGTAGAAATGGAGTTTTGATTCCATGGAATTTGGCGTAGTTGTTGCACTGCTCGTGGGGATCGTTCTTTTTCTGTACGGGCTAGAAAACCTCAGCAACGAGATTCAGATGGTCGCAAGGGAGAGGATAAAAAGAATAATAAGCGGGGCAACAAAAAACAGATGGGTTGGAGCGGTAGTGGGCGCGATCGCAACTGCAAGCATACAATCGAGCAGCGCATTCACGGCCATAGTCATAAGTTTTGTCGATTCCTCTCTCATGACATTTAGGCAGGCGGTTCCGTTAATCATAGGTGCAAATATAGGAACGACGATTACCGCGCAGCTGATTGCGTTGAACATTGAAGAGCTCGGGCCCTCATTAATACTTCTTGGGTTTGCGGTTGCTCTGGTAAGAAAATACAGAATAATCGGAAAAAGCATATTCTACTTGGGGTTTATCCTGTTCGCCATGAGCCTTATTTCGTCTGCGATACAACCGTTAAAATCAGAAGGATGGATGAACCAGCCTTGGGCAAACAATATCATCAGCGGGGTCATAGCGGGGATTATTATTACAATAATTGCCCAGTCCAGCTCAGTCACAACAGGCCTGGCGGTGATATTCGCAGAACAGGGTCTAATTTCTTTGCCGGTTGCTGTGGCCGCTGTGGTGGGGGCGAACATAGGAACAACATCAACCGCGGCTATAGTTGCGACAAGGGTTGATGAGTACGGGAAAAGAACCGCTTACTCCCATATACTTTACAATATTGTAGGGGCGGCGATAGTCCTTCTTGTTTTTAACTATTTCATGATGGCTGTTGAAAGCTTTGGGATGAGCCCAGGCCATATGGTTGCAAACGCGCACACGCTTTTCAACGTTATATCGGCTGTCATGTTCCTGATATTTTTCAACTGGTTTGTGGGGGCTGTGGAGGTGCTTCAGCCTGCGAAAAAAGAGGAGATTGTTTTTGAAACAAAATACATCACAGAAGAGCCGCCAAGGGATACCACAACGGCCCTCTCCCTTTCAAAAAAAGAAATCCAAAATCTTGCGAGAGCAATGAATGAACTGTTCTCATGCGTAAAGCTCATTCTGGTTGAGGAGAAGGATGAGATGAAGCATGCAAGGAAGCTCGAAGAGTACAGCGATTTTTTGAACAAAAAAATTTCTCAGCATTTGTTCGCTGTGTCAAAAAGAAAGATGAGCAAGCGCGAGGCAGAGGAGGTTTCTTTTCAGATAAGGCTCTCAAACTCCTACGAGCAGCTTGCCGACACTGCTATGAATTTCATAGAAGTTGCGGAATACATGAAAGAAACCGGTCTTTCCTTAAGCCCAACCTCGAAATACTATCTGAATATTCTTCTTGACAGAATGAACGGAATGGTGGGCATGCTAGTAGAAAAAAGAAAATTCGGCAGGAAGGAGCTTGGGAGAATAAAGGAAAATGCAAACGAAATTGAGAAATACATAAGCAAATATTACAGGGAGAATGTGCGGGAGATCGCGAAAGAGTTTGAGGGGCTGCATATGGGCGCCATATTCACGGAAATACTGGCTAATGTTGAAGCATGCTCTGAGAAGGTAATTACCGTGGCTGAGCTCCTCTACTCTGCCGCCCCGGAAACAAAAGAATTATAAACTTCGGTCTTTTAAATATATTAAGTGATGACATGAACAACCTCTGAGCAATGATGAGGCTAACAGCGTCTGATGACATGGTTAAAAAAGAAATTTTTGTTGGTTTTGCGGTTGGTTTTCTGCTCTGCTTTATTTTTGCGAATGTCTTTCTCATCTCTCCTGTTTTTTCCCCAGAAAACGGAGGAGAAATAATAGGGTTCATAAATTCCGCGGTGTTTTCTGTGGATGCAGAGGTTTATGCTTTCTCTTCTTGGGATGTTGCGCATGCGCTTGTGAATGCTGAAAAAAGAGGGGTGGATGTTAAGGTTATTGTTGATGAATCAACAGTAGATGATAAAACCATGGCGGTCCTTTGGTACTTAAAAAACAACGGTGTTGAAGTCCGGCTGGCAAATTACTACCAGAGAACCCATGCAAAATTCATCATTGTGGATGGGGTGAGGGTTCTTGTCGGCTCGCACAATTTCTCAAACTCCGCTTTGTACTACAACCGGGAGGCCTCTGCAATCCTGAATTTTTTGCGGTTCTGGGAATTTGGCAGAACTTTCGAAGAGGACTGGGCGAAAGCAAAGGCTTTTTAAAAATTCATTTGAAAAATGCGCATGCAAAGACAGATTTCTCAAGAAAAATTTGAGGAGTTTTCAAGATATGTCAGAGAAAAATCTACAGAAGAAGAAGGTTTGCTTTTTTCAAAGGAAGAGTTTGAAAAAGATTAGTCACCGGTGATGAGATTGCAATAAGAGCGGTAATTTCTTATGGAAAAGAGCATCCCGAGTTTGTTGCTGAATGCATGAGTTTTATTGCTGCAAATGAAAGAAAAGCCAAAGGACTTGAGGGGTTGGAAGAACCAAAGCCTATGCTATTTATTAGAATTCCATCTCATGTTTTGGATGGTATAAGCAAAAGCTTTGAAGAAAAAACAAAGGACATGACAAAAGAGGAAGTTGAAGCAAGAAAATACGAGATTCTAAGAGATGTTTTAAGGGAATACTTTGAAGGAAATGGATTTCAGTTTTCTGAACTTGATTATCCTCTAACCATGTCAAAATTTTTGGGGGATAAGAAAGGGGATTGTAATGATTATGCCTGTTTTGTTTATCTTGTGATAGAAGCACTTAATGAAAAGGAGGATTTTCCTGTAAAATTCAACCCTGAAGTTTTTGTGGTAAGAGGGATAGAAGCTGAAGAAAGTAAAGGGTTTGCGCATGCATTCACTGTTTGTGTGATCGAGAAGGATAAAGAATATGTTGTGTTCGATTTCACTATGGATAAACAAAATATTAGGGAGAAAGAAGGATGGAGTTTGGGCGTATATCTCTTCTCTGGAACGAGAGGGGAGCTTGCTACAACACATGTTGTTAATATGAATAAATTTCATGGGAAAATAAAATATTCAATAGACAAGGAGCTTTACCCATATCTCTTTAAGACTAAGAATGTTTTATTGGGGTTTTATTTTGCAGAGTTTGGAGTATATTATTTCAATAATGGGCACTATTTAAGCGCTTATTTGGCTTATAGAACTGCTTTAGAGCTAGGGTTTGGAAGTGAATATGCAATGAGGAAATGTTTGGAGAGTGTTTTGAGGAGCATGGTAAGCGATAGGTATGAGAGGGTTGCTGGGCTTTATGAGGAGTGGATAAGAGATGAGTATCTGAGAGAAAAACTGCTTGGTGATGGAGAGGCGTTATGGATTGTAGGAAAAAGTTATTTATCATTAGGTGATTATGAAAATTGTTTGAAAACAATTGAAAGTATTCCTCAAGATAAAATAAGTTATCAGCTTGCGATTGAAATGTTAGCATTCATTTTAGAGATGGTGGATAAGGTGCCAACTGAATATGGCCCAAAAGTAAGAAAAATAGCAGAAAAAGTATATCTAAGAGCAGATATCATTAATTCTATGTCGACAGAAAAGGCGTACATCCATAAAGAACTGTTTGCTTCCATTTTGCAATATGGAGGTGATTATAAAGAAGCATTTGATATCTTGTCAATGTTAGGTTTTGAAAAAATAAGTACAGATCATGGGTTGGTTTCATATTTTGTTTGCGGTGTCAACATCTATCAAAATTTAAACGAAAGCGAAAAAAATGGTTTCAAAACAATGATCAAACAAAATTTTTCAAAGTTGGACAGGGAAGATCAAAAAACCCTCTTAGATGCATGTAAAGGTTTGGAAGAACTTCTTAAATAAAACTAGTAAGGTGGTTCGCGTTCAACCTGCCTAAAAAAACGTTTATGCATATCCTCATCAGTTCCCCAATTCATAAGTTTCCATACTCTTCCGGTGTTGCCCAACTGCTTGAGGGTGTATATATTTAATACATTTATTTTTTTCACTTCACCATAAACTTTGTTTGCAAGCGAACTGTCCCCTTCAATTAATATGTACCCGCCTGGTTTTAAGTTCAATGCTAAATTTAGATAACGTTGGAATGCTTCAGCAGAGGCTATTTCCTTCTCTCCCTTTTCAACCATTTTTATTGTGTCTACACACATAGTTTTAACTCTGTAAGCAAACTCTTTATTAATATTCTCTCTCTGAACAAACGGTATGCATGAAGAAGTGAGCAGAACAAAGCTGAGTATTATTTTTCTCATGCAATAATATCGCGCTTTCTTTGTTTATAATTATTTCTGTTTTAAGATGTGTAAAGACGGGAAAGCAAAGGCTTTTTAATGTTTGTTAGCATGAAATAAATGACCCCTATACTATTTTTGGTGATTTGTATGCAGAATGCAGATATAAAGGATATGGAAAAAAAGACCGGAACAACCACAGTAGGAGTTGTCGTAAAGGACGGAGTTGTTTTCGCATCGGACAGAAGAGCAACAATGGGATATTTTATAGCGAGCAAGGATATTGACAAAATATACCCTATTGATGAACACATCGCAATTACGATAGCCGGGTCTGTTGGCGACGCGCAGAAGCTTGTGAGGTGGATGCAGACAGAAGTGAAGAACTACAGGCTGGAGCACGGAAAACCAATAAATGTGGAGGCGGCGGCAACCCTTCTGGCGAACATTCTTTCCGCTTACAAATTCTTTCCCTTCTGGGTTCAGATTCTTATCGGGGGAGTGGATGAAAGGCCAAGGCTTTTCAGCGTGGACCTTTTGGGCGGGGTGACTGAGGAGAAGATGACCTCAACCGGCTCAGGAAGCCCGATTGCGTTCGGTGTTCTTGAAACGCAGTACAAAGAGGACCAGGCGGTTGATGAAGGCGCGAGGGTCGCCGCGAAAAGCGTGTGGGCTGCGATAAAGAGGGACGCCGGAAGCGGCGAAGCTATTGATGTTGCCGTGGTTACAAAAAAGGGGTTCAAAAGGTTCGACAAAAAACAAGTGGCAAAAATGGTGGAATAAATACTCATGAATGCGCACTGAGAGTGTGAATGATGCAATTTGCAGAAATAGAAAAAGCCATAAAAGAAATAGTGCCTCCAGAATGCGGCCTGACCTCCGTAGAATCGCTAGGCCTAGTTATAGCCATATATGTAAAGGACATAGGTAAATTTTACGAGCATGAGGACCTGGTCAAGAAAATTGCCGGCACGATAAAAAAGAAAATATACGTAAGGGTGGACAAATCCCAGCTGATGGACCCGGAGAAGGCGAAGAAAGAGATAGAGTCGGTGCTTACGGGCGAGGCGAAGATAACGAACATGTGGTTCAACGCCGATTTCTCAGAGGTTATAATAGAATCCGAAAAGCCGGGCCTGATAATAGGGAAAGGCGGGGTGGGGCTGAAGGAAATATTGGTGAGAACCGGCTGGGCGCCCATAGTTCTGAGGACCCCGACAATGGCGTCCTCAACAATAGAAGGAGTTAGGAAAAGCGAGGTTGCGTATGCAAGCGACAGGAAAAAGTTCCTTCTTAAGCTGGGGAAGAAGATAAACCAGCCCGCCCCCGAGATAGAATGGATAAGGACAGTGATGCTTGGAGGGTTCAGGGAGGTTGGAAGAAGCTGTCTTCTTCTCCAGACAAACAAAAATAAAATACTCATAGATGTGGGGATCAACCCTGAAACCCTAGACCCGAGATATGCGTTTCCCCACCTTAACATTCTGGGCTTTCCGATAAACGAAATAGACGCTGTAATAATCACCCACGGCCATCTCGACCACATGGGCTTTCTTCCCTATCTTTTTGCGTACGGATATGATGGACCCGTGTACGCGACGCCACCGACAAAGGACCTCATGGCACTTCTGCAGAGAGACTACCTGAATGTAGTGAAGAAATTCTGGGGGGCGGAAGCGCCGTATACAAAAGAGGACATACAGAAGGAATTGAAGAACATAATAACCATAAATTATGAGGAGGTTGTGGACATAACGCCGGGGGCGAAGCTTACATTCTACAACGCGGGCCACATAATCGGGTCCGCGATAGCACACCTACACGTAGGAGAGGGAAAGCACAACCTTATATACACCGGAGACGTAAAGTTCGGGTTCACAAACCTCTTCAACCCTGCGCACACAACATTCCCGCGCGTTGAAACCCTTTTCGTAGAATCAACATACGGAGGAAGGAACGATATAGGGGTAGTGAGGGAGGAGAGGGAGGCAAAACTGATTGAAGTGATAAACAGCACGGTTCAGAGGGGAGGGAAGGTTCTTATTCCTGTTTTCGCGGTTGGGAGGAGCCAGGAAATACTCCTTGTAATGGAAAACCATGCAAGGAACAATCCGGACTGGAACGTTCCAATTTACATAGACGGAATGGTCATGGAGGCATCGGCTATACACACCGCTTATCCGGAGTATCTGAAGAACAGTCTGCACAAAAGGATACTGTCGAACGACAGCCCGTTTGAATGCCCGCTTATAAAGGTTGCTGAGAACAGGGAGGAGATAGTGAACGGCGAGCCGGCGGTTATTCTCGCTCCTTCCGGGATGCTTTCCGGAGGGCCTTCTGTTGAGTACTTAAAACTGATGGCTGAGGACGAGAAAAACACGCTTGTTTTCGTAGGGTACCAGAGCGCTCTTTCGCTCGGGAATAAAATTCAGCACGGAATAAAGGAAATACCGATAGTGGGCGAGAACGGAAGGGCGAAGACGCTGAAAATAAACATGGAAGTGACGACTGTTGAAGGATTTTCGGGCCACAGCGACAGGAGGCAGCTTGTTGCATGGATACGGAATGTCAGGCCGAAGCCGAACAGAATTTTTACGATGCACGGGGACTGGGGAAAAACCGAGGAACTTGCAAGGGATGTAGCGAGGAATATGATGGTCGAATCGAGGGCTCCGATGAACCTTGAATCCATAAGATTGAGATAGATTTCTTTTATTTTCTGAATATTCTATTGAGAAGCGGGATTGCATAGAAAGATATGGCAAACCCGGCCATCCCGCCGGTTATGATCCTCAACGAATTTGTGCTTTCCCAAAAACCCAAAAGTTGAAGCCCTCCATCTACTGACATGGGCAGGATCGCTGCTATGAAAAATATTAGGGGTGGAATTTCTAGATTATCTTTTTTGAAGAGAAGGGGGTAGAGGAGGGCTGAAAGAAGCGCTGCCCCGTATATCCCAACATCCCTCGCGCAAACCGGAAATTTATATCCCTTTCCAAGATCGTCTCTATAAACAATCGCCTGCTTGCTCAAGCTGAATTCATCCGAGGAAAAACAATTTGCGATTGTGAGGTTCGCTGGAAAATAGCAAATTGAGCGGGAGGTTAGCTGGTGGCAGGTCGGCGCGTACAAGCCATGCAGAGCCATAAAAAAAACTTGATTTGAAGGCCCAAGAAGAGGGGTTATAAAGATTGGTAAGACGAAAACCAGCGCGATTATCGTGTATATCCAGTAGCCCGCCGCCTTCATAACTCTTCACCTTTTTTTCTGAGCATCCTTTCTGTTTCCTTCCTTTCCCATGGGTAGATTATCCACGCGCTCGTCTCTTCAATATAAAAATCCGGTTTAAAAATGGAGATGGGTTTGTAGTGAAGGGTCGCTATCATTATTTCCTTTGCGCCCTTTCTTTTTATATGGTCCTTTGCAACAACCAAACTTCTTCCGGTGTCCGCGACATCATCCACAAGCAGAACATTCTTTTCCTTAACGCTCACCTGTAAGGGTTGTGTAATCCTAGGGAAGTCCTTTGTTTTTCCAACGCTTTCATAGAACTCAACCCTCATTATTGCAACCCTGGGGCAGTCAAAATAGTCCGAGAGGAGCCGGGCCGGAACCAAACCACCCCTAGAAATCCCAACAATCCAATCAAATTTGAACCTGCTTTTTTTTATTTTTTCAGTAAGTTTTTTTGTCATCTCCTCTATCTCATCCCAAGAAGGCTTTATGTATTCCATTTTTTCACCAGCGGGCCTGGGGGGAGTCCCGAACCATTTTCCGCTGAAGCGCTTTTTGCGAAGCAAAAAGGGCTCTTCGAACCCCCGACACCCGGATTAAGAGTCCGGCGCTCTGACCAGGCTGAGCTACAGGCCCTGAGAGGTATTTGTAAATAAGAAATATTTAAAAACAAAGCGAAAAGTTTAGTTTCGTCCTAATTGACAAAAGGTATTTAAACATATCTTACCATAAAAATACATTGGTGAGTGCATGCTGAGGGGGGATGTAAAAAAACCAGGTGTAAAACCTGTAACAAAACCAGGAGCAGACGGCAAAGTTGAATTCGGCGCGTTTAAGGAGAGGGTAGAAGAAAAGGTAGAAAAAATAAAAAGCGAAATAACAAAAATGATTAGTGAGGGAAAAAGCGCAGAAGAAATTGCAAATTGGTTTTGCGAACAGGTCGATAAGGATAAGCTTGGAAAAGGAAACGCTTATTTTGATGCGCTGATAGGAATAATGAAATCGCTTTATCTAGCCGGCGAATCGATAGACGACTACATCGTGCTCATTGAAAAAATTTATGAAAGGTTCTTCGCTATAGATACAGATAAATTGAAAAAAGGAAGCGTGCACTTCGAAAATATGGTGAATAGATTTAAAGAGAAGGGCCTGCCTATCGAGATGGAGTAGAAATCAACTTCGCTCTTTATTTTTGATTAAATGGCGAAGCCCCCTATGAGGTTTGTCT
>Ga0185342_1000587_pt1 | contig 17680 bp, 16 predicted proteins | sample ConPoolayeEmetaG_FD_128045 | JGI IMG/M metagenome (GOLD analysis project Ga0185342, IMG submission 128045) | Hot spring microbial mat communities from California, USA to study Microbial Dark Matter (Phase II) - Cone Pool mat layer E metaG... ...
TTGGAGGCTATTGCGGCCACCCTCCAGGAGGAGTCGGATACGTTGGTAGATATGGTGGAACCCTTTCTTCTTAAGATTGGCTTTGTGGCGAGGATGCAGAACGGGAGGAAGGCCACAGAGTTAGCCTATCAACATTTTGGGATCCCTTATTCAGAGGGAGGAAGACAACTCTCCCTCCCCACCCAGAAAAAACGTTAACCCTTATTTCTAAATCAGCAATTTCAGTGATCTCCTTTAAGGAGAGTTTTGAAAAAGTTTGTAAAAAATTGGTGAGACGGAACGTCAAGCCCTTCGAGTGCGAGGACAAATAATTTTACTCACTCACCATCGATTTAAGAAAATTTATAGGGTAACCCTTTATGGGTTTTCGGTAAGGGACAAGCCCTTACCTACAATAGGTATGAGGTCTCTTACAAATTGTTTGACAAAAAGAGACGGTCTATGTAAACATTCTCCTAAAGATGGACAAACCAACCGAGGGTGGGAGTTCGTTATGGAATTGATCGATATTTTTAAGGCTGCTCTTCAGGCCAATGCGTCAGATATCCATATTGTGATCGGAAAACCGCCCATGATCAGAAGACATGGGCAGATCCTTCCACTGTCCCAGTTTCCCGAAATCAGTTCCGAACAGTCAAAGGCACTCATTTACAGTATGCTTTATGAAGATCAGATTCAGCGGTTTGAACAGAATCTTGAACTCGACTCCTCCTATGATATCCCAGGGCTGTGCAGGTTTAGGGTGAACGTCCTTCTTCAAAAAAATGGTGTGGAGGCAGTCCTTAGGGTGATCTCATCAACTATCCCTGACCCCAAAAGCCTTGGGCTATTTGACTCCATTGTTAATCTTACACGATTACCGAGGGGACTTGTTTTGGTCACAGGACCTACGGGATCCGGAAAGACTACAACATTAGCCTGCTTGATTGAAATCATCAATCAGACGAGAAAAGAACATATTTTAACCATAGAGGACCCTATCGAATTTGTCTATGAAAACAAAGGTTGTATTATCCGGCAGAGAGAAGTGGGTACCAACACCCTTTCTTTTAAAGAGGCCCTTCGTCATGGTCTGAGGCAGGATCCTGATGTCATTCTCGTTGGAGAGATGCGTGATCTTGAGACGATCTCTCTTGCCCTCACGGCGGCTGAGACAGGGCATCTCGTTTTTGCAACCCTCCACACCCAAGACGCGCCCCAGACGATCGATAGGGTCATCGATGTCTTTCCAACCCATCAGCAACAGCAAGTTAGGACGCAGTTATCAAACTCCCTTGAGGCTGTCATCTGTCAACAACTTCTACCCCGTGCCGATGGGAAAGGAAGGGTGGCGGCAAGAGAGGTAATGATCGTCACTCCTGCTATTGCCAATTTGATTAGGGAAGGGAAGACCCACATGATCTATAGTGCCATAGAGACAGGAATGAAGTTTGGAATGATCAGCATGGACACGCACCTGGCGATGTTGGTTAAAGAGAGGGTGATTACCTTAGAGGTTGCTTTATCCAAGGCGCAGAATCCTGAACAGGTGAAAATAAGAATTGGGGCTCCTGGTCCTACAGCCACTCCCTCTTCTACAGGGATAAGGAGATAGGATGCAGATTGAAAGACTTCTAAGGGAATTGATTGAACGGGGAGGTTCTGACCTTCATCTTAAGTTTGGTCGGCCTCCCTTGATGAGAATCAAGGGAGAACTTTTACCCACGGAGTTTCCTGCCCTTTCGAGGGATGAGATCAAGGAGATGCTCTCGTCAATGCTTAGTGAGTTTCAATTAAGGAAACTGGAAGGCGAGAGGGAGCTCGATTTTTCATACCTTGTTGAGGGGCTTGCTCGATTCAGAGGAAATATCTTCTATCAAATGGGTCACCTCGGAGCAGTATTCCGGGTGATCCCAACAAGGATCAAGACAGTGGAAGAGCTTAAACTCCCTCCTGTTCTTAATGAGATCGTTGAGAAAAGACAGGGAATCATCCTTGTCACAGGTCCAACAGGCAGTGGGAAATCAACTACCCTGGCAGCCATGATTGGCCGAATTAACGAGATGAGAAATGAGCATATCATCACTATTGAAGATCCTGTGGAATTTGTTCATACGGATAAAAAATGTACCATTAATCAACGGGAGGTGGGTTCTGACACTCGGTCTTTTTCCGAAGCCCTGAGAAGGGCGTTAAGGCAGGATCCAGATATCATCCTGGTTGGAGAAATGAGGGATCCAGAAACAATCTCCATTGCCATGACCGCTGCTGAGACAGGACATCTGGTCTTCAGTACCCTTCACACCAATGATGCCAAGCAGTCCATTGATCGGATCATCGATACCTTCCCACCCGAACAGCAACACCAAGTGAGGATGCAATTGGCGATGACGCTCTATGCAGTGATCTCTCAACGACTGGTCAAAACAGCCGATGGAACTGGGAGGGTTCCTGTCGTAGAGGTCATGATCAATACACCGACCATAAGAAAATTGATCGAGGAGGACAAGGCAGGGATGATCGATAAGGTCATGGCGGATTCTTCAGTCCTCTATAAGATGCAGACGATGAACCAACATCTTTTTCAATTGGTAAAGGAGGGAGTCATTACAAAGGAGGATGCCTTGATCGTCAGCAAGAATCCAAATGACCTCAAAATCATGCTTCAGACCCAGAGGTCAATGGAGGGAGAAAAGGGTGGGTTAAAATCCACTTCATCCGAGAAGCCCTCCTTGGGTCAGAGGCCTTCTCCCTTTGGTCATAAACCTGTTGGTGGGGGAGTAAAATGAGAAAAGAAGATTTTAAGAAATTAAGATCCATACCGATCTTTGCCAATATCAACGAGAAGGCGCTCGTTTCCCTTTCAAAAGTTTTAAAGGAGGAGAGATGGGGTGAAGGAGAGAGGGTCATCCGTACTGGAGATTCTGCTGATTCCATTTATCTTCTAAAGGAAGGTGAAGTGGAGGTTCGAAAGGTCTTAAGCAGGCAACCCGAAAAATATAAACTTCTTACTATCTTAGAGGAGGGGGATATCTTTGGAGAAATGGCTGTTTTTGGCGAGGAGTATCGTTCGGCCGATGTGGTTGTCAGAAAGGACTCTATACTCTGGAAGATGGACTATAGCGAGCTCTTCCATATCCTGAACAACGATCCCCATAACGGGATTGAGATTTTAAAGGTTATCCTCACCATTCTTACCGCAAGGATCAGGGCATTAAACAATGAATTGGTCACTCTTTATGAATTGAGCAAATTAATCCCAAGTTTGAATGACACAGAGACCCTCACAAAGGCTGTTTTTGATCAGGTCCTGAGCAGTATCGAACCTGCCAAATCAGGACTTCTTGCCATCTGGAATACGTTTAATGAGGAGTTTGATATATATCAATCTACTGAAGAGTTAAAAGACCCTCATCTAAAACAAAACGACCCCATTTCCACATGGATGTTTGAAACCAGATCTCCGATTCTGATAAAGGAGAGCGAACTCGACTTTAGATTCAGCAAAACCTTTTATGCAGGGGCCTCTTTTATAGCCTCTCCAATGCTGCACGAAGACAGACTGCTTGGGTTCATCCTCCTAAGCCACCCCACAAGAAAGAATGCCTTCAACTACAACCACATGATCCTCTTATCAACGGTGTGTACCCAGGTGGCCGCGAGGCTTAATGATATTGAGAGAAAGAAAGAGGAGATCCTTAAACAGCGGCTCGATCAAGGAAGGTTGACAGTCAATATATGAGGGTTATATATCAAGACTTGCTTGGGTAGCCCTCTTTAAAGCATCTTCTGGTTAACCTCAATCTTTGCCTTTTTTCTTAAATCCTTTAGCCAAGTCTGGAAAAATTCTTCTTGCTTCTGATAGATGACTCTTTTTTCAAGGTTCTTCTTAATGGACAGGAATCGATTCGGGTCAGCAGGTTCTAAATCCAACAGACTAAACACAAAGAATCCATCCTTAGTTCGAATCACTTCTTTGGGGATACGATTCTTTTCATTCAGGGAAGGGAGCATTTCCATCGAGTCCTTTGCTGGTCCAATCTTGGGAATCACCGGGGCATTCCGCACAAACGGACCAGTCTCCTCAATTGGAAATCCTTTTTCCTTGCCCAATTCTCTCAGGGATTTGCCCTTTCTCACCTGGTTGAGTAAATCCTCAGCGAGTTGACGAGCCTTCTCCTCTGCCTTGATCTCGACTACCTTTTTTTGAACCTCCTCTTTAACCTCCTCAAACGCAGGGATGCGGGACTCCTTCTTGTCGATCATTTTCAAGAGGTAGAAATTGGGTGGAATGGCCACGACCGTTGAGATTTCTCCCACCTTTAGAGAAAAGACGCTGGAATGAAAACTTGGATTCTTCCCAAACTCCGCCACCTCATCCCCTTCCTTAAAAAATGGAGTGGTTTTGAGCGGAAAGCCTTTTTCTCTTGAGTAATTTTCTAAGTCTCGACTTCTAAAAAGGGAGTAGAAGGCATCCTCTGCCTGACGTGAGGCTTCAGATTTTGCTTTCTCCTTGATTAAGGTTTGACGGATTTGCTCCCTTACTTCTTCAAGGGGTTTCTCTCTTCCTTCTTTTACTTCTTCTGCTTTAAAGATAAAGAATCCTGAAGAACCCCTGACGACTCCACTCACTTCGCCAACTTTTAGGGAGAAAAGGGCTTTTTCAAGTGAATCCTCAATCATTCCCTTCTGGACCCATCCGAGGTCGCCTCCATGGGGAGCATTGGGAGATTCGGAGTATTGCCTTGCCAGAGAGGCAAAGTCCTTCGCCTTTTTGGCCTTTTCCAGGATGGTCTCTGCCTTCTTTCTCTTCTCCTCGACTTGATCAGGAGTTTCTTGGCCTCCTAATTTGATTGAAATCTCTCTTGCCCTCACCTGCTTGGGGGTAAGGAATTGTTCTTTTCGTGAATCGTAGTACCGCTTGATTTCCTCAGTTGAAACCTGGACCCTCCCTTCAAAATCAGAGGGACGAAAGGTGAGATATTGAATCTGTGCAAACGTAGGGACTCTGAACTCCTCCATATGTTTCTGAAAGTAATCTTTCAGTTCAATCTCATTGACCGTGACCGTTCTCTTAAATGATTCTGGTGTAATCCGTATGAAGTTCAGGTTGATCCGTTCATTCTCAAAGAGATAGATTTCAAAGAGTTCCTGGTCAGAGACCTTCCCTCCACTCGATTTGATCAGATTGACTAACTTAGAAAAGAGAATGCTCTCCCTCTGCATCTGTTCAAACTCTTCTGGGGTGAGCCGATTGAGCCGGAGAAACCGTTCATATTGTCGGGAATCAAATTGACCATTCACCTGAAAGGCAGGTGAGTTCTCGATGGCCTCTCTGAGTTCCTCATCCGGGACCGTGAACCCCAACCGTTTCGCCTCCTGGAGAATAAGAATCTTATCGATGAGTTGATCGAGAACTTTCTCCTTCAGTCGCATCTCCTCCAGAATTTTCTCAGAGAAGGAAGGGCCTAAGGCCTCCCGATACTGTCTAATGGCAGATTGATAAAGCTCATTATACTCCCTTACGTCGATGATCTTTCCATCCACCTTGGCCACATAGGAGTGTTTTTCTTCTCTGAGTAGATAAAATCCTCCCCAAGAGATGAAGGTTACGGCGACCAATATCAGAATCCCGCGAAGCATCCACGAACTGGCATGTTCCCTCAATATCCTGAGCACGAATAAACTCCTTTCTTGAACACAAATATTATCTAATCCTTCTTAAAAAGACAAGAGTTGAAGGAACTTTTTGGTTTTTTCACGGAGGGGATTCCTTTGAAGGGAACCCTCTGGGAGGGGATGGATCCACCCTATTCTTTGGAATTATCGTTTAGGAATTTTCTTGATTCATCAAAAGGGATTTGTTAAGATAGGGACATCTTCTTGAATTCTAAAGGAATCAAATGGTATTTGACGCATTATGGGGTCTTTTTTCGATCGATTTAGCCATTGATTTGGGGACGGCCAATACCGTCGTTTATGTGAAGGGGAAGGGGATTGTTTCCTCCGAACCTTCTGTGGTGGCCATTCAAAGGGATTCAAGGGGGGAGAAGCGGATCTTGGCTGTAGGACGTGAGGCCAAGGAGATGTTGGGTCGAACTCCTGGGACCATCTTTGCCATCCGGCCCATGAAGGATGGGGTGATAGCAGATTTTGAAATCACAGGGGAGATGCTTCGTTATTTCATTACTAAGGTTCATAATCGAAAGACCTTGATTCGACCCCGGGTGGTCATCTCTGTTCCTTCTGGTATCACCCCGGTGGAGAAAAGGGCGGTTCGAGAGTCGGCCCAATCTGCCGGGGCACGGGAGATCTACCTCATCGAAGAACCCATGGCAGCAGCCATTGGGGCGGGCCTCCCTATCACAGAGGCCTCAGGCAACATGATTGTCGATATCGGAGGTGGAACGACAGAGGTGGCAGTTATCTCTCTTTCTGGAATTGTCACTAGCCAATCCATTCGGGTGGCTGGGGATAAGATGGATGAGGCCATCGTCCAGTATGTCAAAAGAAAGTACAACCTTTTGATCGGCGAAAGAACGGCTGAACTGATCAAGATCAATATCGGGACCGCCTACCCTGAGGAGAATCCCCAGACCATTGAGGTCAAAGGAAGGGATTTGGTGACAGGGATTCCAAAGACCCTTGAGATTAATAGCGAGGAGGTTCGAGAGGCATTGGCTGAATCGATTAATATGATTATCGATACGGTTCGGATCACTCTGGAAGGGACTCCCCCTGAACTGGCAGCGGATATCGTGGACAAAGGAATCGTCCTGGTAGGCGGAGGAGCCCTTTTGAAGAACCTCGATGTCCTACTCCGGGAGGTAACCAGTCTTCCCATTACCATAGTGGATGATCCTCTCTCTGCCATTGTCTTGGGTGCAGGGAAGGTTCTTGATGACGAAACCTTACTCCATACCGTTACGGTCCAATACTGAAACTCCATGAGGATTAGGAATCTCTTCCTTTATCGAAGGTATTCCATCCTAACTTTCATCATTCTCCTTTTGATTTTTGCTCTGATCCTCACGTCACTCAGGGTGAGGCAGAAAAGAGGAGTCGATTTTTTTGACGCCCTTCTGATGGAACTCTGCTCCCCCTTCCAGAAAGCCACAACCTTGGTCATCAAGACGGTTCATGGAGTCTTCCAACAATACATTTTTTTAGTTGGACTTCAGAGGGAGAATTTGAAACTTAAGCAGAAGGTAGCGGAACTTGAAAGGGAGAACAATCGTCTGAGAGAAGAGGTATTGGCCAGTGGACGGCTTCAGTCACTTCTTCAGTTTCGGGATAAAAATTTTCCTTCTTCTATTACCGCACAGGTGATAGGGAAAGACCCCTCTTCATGGTTTAAGAGCATCACCCTCAACAGGGGCGAGAGGGATGGTGTGAAGAAAGGAATGGCGGTGATAGCTCCCCAAGGGGTTATCGGGCAAATCTTAAAGACTTCTCCCAATTATTCAACCGTCCTCCTCATCACCGATTATAATAGCGCCATTGATGCCATCACTCAGAGGACAAGGGCAAAGGCAATCGTGGAGGGATTGGGCGAAAATCAATGCCTGCTGAAATACCTACGACGAAGCGAGGAGGTCAGGGTAGGGGATAAAGTGATCACCTCTGGATTGACCGGAAGTTTCCCAAAGGGTTTGATGATTGGGGAGATTAAGAAAGTAGAAAAATCAGGGGAGGGAGTTTTTCAATATGCGGAATTGGTCCCCAGTGCGGATTTAACCAAATTGGAAGAGGTGCTCATCATCATGGAATCGCCCCCTCCTCCCCCAGAGGAAGGGAGGAAGAAGAAAAGAGCGAAAGGAATGACCCAGAAAGCAGAATGAAAAAGATCCTTCTCCCCCTTAGTGTCGGAATTCTCTTTGTTACCCTGCAAAGTACTCTCCTCTCCTCACCCATTCTCCAAAGGATCAGACCCGACATCGTCTTGATCCTGATCGTGATCTATGCTCTTTCTCTCTCTCCAATCTTGGGGAGTATTCTTTCTCTCTTTTTGGGGTATCTGATGGATCTCTTCTCTGGAAATACATTCGGGCTTTTCACCCTTTCAAGGCCAATGGTTTTTTATATGGCCAAGATCATTAAAGACCGATTCTTTCTGGAAAATTTCCAATCCATGTTTTTCTTTACCTTCTCCATTGGATTGATCGAGGGGCTTCTCCTTCTGATTTTTCTAAGAGCACTCAATCCAGGTCCCCACAGCCACCTCTATCCTCTCTTTTATACCTGTTTACTTCCTCAGTCTTTTTTTACCGGAGTCCTCGCCCTCATTCTAATCCCTCTTTTTCATAAAAGACTATTTCTATCCTACCAGCAGGGAAGGGGTTGAAAGGAGGGGAGAGCCATGATGGAATTAAATACTCAGAGGATGGAGGAATTCAAAGAGAGATATAGATATTTTGTGGCCTTTGTAGCGGTTTCCTTTTTTCTACTCTTGATCTGGCTTTGGTCCCTACAGGTACTCAAGGGAAGCGAATATCGCAGGTTGTCAGAGAATAATCGAATTCGAATTCGAGAAAACCCTGCTGATCGGGGAATGCTTCTTGATCGAAAAGGCCGAATCCTTGCAGCCAACAGGCCTTCCTTTGAGGCCTATGTCGTTTCAGAAGACCTGAAATCCAGTCCAGAGGCCCTCACAAAAATTGGAGAGATCCTTAACGTTCCTGTGGAGACATTGAGGGAAAGGGTTCAGAATCAAAAGAGGCGTACCCCTTTTAGACCGGTGAAGATAAAGTCAGATATCGATTGGAATGAACTGGCCAAACTCGAATTCAACCGAGTCCATCTCCCAGGTCTCATCGTCGATGTGAGACCCCGGCGTTCCTATCCCTACGGGACGTTGGCCTCCCACCTCATTGGATATCTTGGTGAGGTGGATGAGAATGATTTGAGACACTCAAAGAATGGCTCCTACCGAATGGGTTCGCAGATTGGAAAATATGGAGTGGAATGTCGGTGGGAAAATGATCTCAAAGGGGTGGATGGGGGTCGTCAGGTTGAAGTGGATGCATGGGGGAGGGAGATCAAACCTTTAAAAAGCATTAAACCCTTTCCGGGAAATAATGTCATTCTAACCATTGACCTTGATCTTCAAAAGGTTGCTGAAGAGGCTTTCCAAGGAAAAATGGGGGGATTGGTTGCCATGGACCTCAAAACAGGTCGAATCCTGGCCATGGTGAGCAAACCTGACTTCGATCCAGACCTCTTTGCAAGAACCATCACTCCAGAGGAATGGAGAGATCTTACGGAGAATCCCCACCATCCTCTTCAGAACAGGGTTCTGCAGGGTCAATACCCTCCAGGCTCAGTTTTTAAAATCGTCACAGCCATCGCAGCTCTTGAATCAGGAATCATCACTCCCAACACTCAATTCACCTGCAGTGGCCTTTTCCCTTACGGGAATCGGGATTTCCGATGTTGGAAAGAAGGTGGACATGGAGCAGTGAGCCTCCACCGGGCCATTGTTGAATCGTGTGATATCTTTTTTTATCAAGTCGGCCTAAAAGTGGGGGTAGACAGGATTGCCCATTATGCCAATGAACTGGGTCTGGGGAGATTGACAGGAATCTTCTTACCCCATGAAAAACCAGGAACTGTGCCTTCCTCTTCCTGGAAAAAGAAACGGTTGGGAGCACCCTGGTATAGTGGAGAAACCCTTTCGTTTGCGGTGGGTCAAGGATATCTTAATACGACACCCCTTCAACTTCTGATGCTCATTTCCATTGTTGCTAATGGAGGGAGGATTCTACTTCCTCAAGTTGTGGAGAGGGTGGAGAATATTTATGGGGATGTTTTAAAGGAATACCCTCCGGTTGAGATAGGAAGGGCGAACATTTCTGAGAAGACCTTCCAGATAGTTCAGGAGGCCCTCTTAGGAGTGGTCAATGAACCTAAGGGGACGGGATGGGCCTGCCACTTAAAGACTATTAAAGTCGCAGGGAAGACAGGGACTGCACAGGTGATCAAATTGCCTCCTAATTTTAAAAGAGGGGATATGAGTCGTCTTCCCCCTAAGTTCAGAGACCATGGATGGTTTGTGGCCTATGCTCCCTATGAAGATCCACAGATTGCAATCGCCGTCCTTGTTGAACATGGCGGATTTGGGGCAGTGGCAGCTGCTCCCATTGCCAAAAAGGTGATGGAGAGGTTTTTCAATCTCGAGCCCTCTTCCGCCCCAAAGGGGGTGGAAGATTCCGTAGGGAATGCCTATGATGATTGATCGACGTCTCCTGGTACATTTCGATTGGACCTTACTGGGAATAACCCTTCTGATTGCAACCATCGGTCTCATCAACCTCTATAGCACCACCTCGGGGATGGAGACCTCTGGCCTCCCTTTCTATCTTAAGCAGATGACCTGGCTTCTCATTGGTTTAATCGTCATGATCCTGATCACCTTGATCGACTATCGGACCTACTCGGACTTTGCTTACGGGATTTACTTTATCACCTTCCTCTTATTGTTGGCCGTAATGGCCTATGGGATCATCACTTCGGGGGCTCAACGATGGGTTAGGATCGGTCCAATTTCTTTTCAGCCCTCAGAATTTATAAAAATTTCCTTAATCATTGCCTTGGCAAAATTTTTTAAACGGCCTGCCGGTCGGGAAGGATATTCCCTCAAACAACTCTTCATCCCATTTCTCCTTCTCATCGTCCCCATGATGCTCATTCTCAAACAACCTGATTTAGGGACAGCCGTGATCCTTCTTTTGATCTTCTTCTCGGTTTTACTCTTTGTTAAGGTTCGGTGGTCCTCTTTGTTGATGATTGTTGTAGGAGGAGCGAGCATCGTTCCCCTTCTTTGGAGATTTCTCAAAGAATATCAGAAAAAGAGGATTCTTACCTTCTTCAATCCTGAAATGGACCCCTTAGGGGCGGGTTATCATCTCATTCAATCGAAGATTGCAATAGGTTCCGGAGGGATTCTTGGAAAGGGTTTTATGAAAGGAACCCAATCCAAACTCGGATTTCTTCCTGAGCAACAGACCGATTTCATCTTTTCCGCCTTAGGAGAGGAGTGGGGATTAATCGGTTGCTTCCTCTTGCTGGCACTCTATTTTATCTTGATCCTCTGGGGTCTTCGTATCGCCGTCCAATCCAAGGATCGGTTTAGTGCGATTCTCTCATTTGGAGTGGTCGCCATGCTCTTTTGGCATATCTTCATTAATATCGGAATGGTTTTAGGAATGATGCCTGTGGTTGGAATTCCTCTTCCCCTGCTCAGTTACGGCGGCTCATTTATGGTTTCCACGTTAATCGGAATAGGCCTCCTACTCAATGTGAGTATGCGAAGATTTCTCTTTTAAAAGAAAGAAGGGTTAAGGATTCAAGGAGTCAAGTGGAGGCATTTAAAAAATACTAAATTTAAAATTTCGTCGTAGTCCCTTGACTCCATGAATCCATAAACCTTGATTAGAAGGGAACGTCCTCATCAGATCCCGGAGGGATATCCTGATCGACCTCAAATTCTTTTTCCATTTCGGGTACCTCTGGAACTGCTCCGGGGGCTCCCAACATCTGCATTCGGGTAGCAATGATTTCAGTGGTCGATCTCTTATTTCCCTCTTTATCTTCCCAGGTACGAGTGCGGATTCGGCCTTCAATATAGACCTGTTTCCCCTTGTTCAAATATTCCCCACAGATTTCAGCCAATCGGCCAAAGGCTACGATTCGATGCCACTCCGTGGTGCTGATCTTCTCTCCCGAGCGGTTCACTCGATTTTCAGTCGTAGCAATTCTGAAATTGGCTACCGTGGTGCCATTGCTGAGATACTTTATTTCGGGATTTGCACCCAAATTACCAATCAGGATAACTTTATTGACCCCGGCCATAAACTCCTCCTTTTTGGTTAACCCCTACAGAATCATCTTCTATAGATTTCACCTTATCATTTCCTTTAGGTCTTTTCAAGAAGATATTTTCCAGTTTTTCTCCTCGTTGACAAATCTTTACTTTTTCGTATAATAGTTTTTACCCTGCGAAACCAGGAAAACCGAAATGAAATATATTTATAAGTCAGAGACTCATTCTATTCCGTCACGACTCTTTTTTATCCCTCTCAAAGATACGGTTATATTCCCTTATGTGGTGGCTCCCCTCTTCTTCCAATCCAGTGAGGCGCTAACGATTTTAAATAAAGTGGTTCTTGAAAATAATCTGATTGGGTGTGTCGGTCAGCGTAACCCTCAGCTTAAATTTCCCCAACCCAAAGACCTCCTTTCTATTGGCACCGTTTGCAAAGTGATCCAATTGGTGAAGTTACCCAATAAAGGGATGAAACTGTTTGTGGAAGGGCTCTCAAGAGTCTTCCTTCAGAATCTGACTCCAGAGGAAAATTATTTCAGGGCGGAAATTAGGGAAGTCCATGAGCCTCAAGAAAAGAACCTTCTTACAGAAGTTCTTGTCCAAAGTATCCGGACGCTATTCAAAATCTCCCTTTCGACTGGAAGACCCCTTTCTGAAGAGATCCTGAACACCCTTGATCGAATTGACCATCCGGGTCGATTGGCAGATCTGATTACCCTGACCCTTCATCTTGGATTAAAAGAACAACAGGAAATCTTTGAAACCGTTGACCCTATCGAGCGATTAAAGAAGGTTTTCCAATACTTCAGCCAGGAGATCCATCCTCTCTCTCTTCGACCCAACGGATTGCTCTCAGCCATAAAGGAGATGAGCAGATCTCATCGAGAACCCTCCTCTCGAATTCACCCAAGGGGACAAAAGGAAATGCCCGAAGAGGATCTTTATTCCGCCGAGATTCATGAGCTCCGAGAGAAAGTTCAATCCGCAGGCATGCCTCCCAAAGTGGAAAAGATCGCCCTTAAAGAAATTTATCGTTTAGAACGAATGAACCCTATTTCTGCTGAATACACGGTTTCCAGAACCTACCTCGATTACCTTATTACCATGCCTTGGAATAAATGGACGGAGGATAATCTTGATCTCAAACGGGCTCAGATGATCCTGAATGAGGATCATTACGATCTCGAAAGGGTAAAGGATCGCATCTTAGAATTTTTAGCCGTCAAAAAATTAAAGGATCCTATGAAGGGCCCTATTCTCTGCTTCGTTGGTCCACCGGGAGTGGGGAAGACTTCTTTGGGTCGCTCGATTGCTCGGGCCTTAGGAAGGAAATTTATTCGGATCTCCCTTGGAGGGGTAAGGGATGAGGCAGAAATAAGAGGACACCGACGAACTTATGTGGGTGCCCTCCCTGGTAGAATCATTCAGGAAATCCGAAGAGCCGAAACCTCTAACCCTGTTTTCATGCTCGATGAAATAGACAAGCTTGGTCAAGACGTTCGGGGGGATCCAGCCTCCGCACTTCTTGAAACCCTTGACCCTGAACAAAATTTTTCATTTAACGATCACTACCTCGATGTCCCCTTTGACCTTTCAAGGGTGCTGTTTATCACCACGGCCAATACCACGACCACCATTCCCCCTGCCTTATTAGACCGAATGGAGGTCATTCCTATCTCAGGATATACTGAGGAGGAGAAAGAAGAGATTGCCTTCCAATTCTTGATCCCTCGGCAGAAGGAAGAGAATGGGCTAAAAGACCATCCTCTTTCCTTCACCCCCGAGGCGGTCAGGAAGATCATTGGGGAATATACCCGCGAAGCAGGGGTCAGGAATTTAGAAAGAGAGATAGCCACCATCTGCCGTAAGATTGCTAAAGGGGTAGCCATGGGGGATTCCGTACAGGAGGTCATCGATGAGAAAACGGTGGCAGATTTCCTGGGATCAAGAAAATTTTTCCGAGAGGTTGCTCAGGCCGAGGATAGAATTGGAGTAGCCACTGGATTGGCCTGGACCGAGAATGGGGGTGATATCCTCTTTATTGAGGCCTCTAAGATGAAAGGGGAAAAGGGGCTTATCCTGACAGGTTCCCTGGGTGAGGTGATGAAGGAGTCCGCTCAGGCTGCACTCTCTTATATTCGCGCCAACGCCTCCTTGCTCCAAATTCCAGAAGATTTCTATCAGGAATGCGACATCCACATCCATATCCCCTCGGGGTCAACCCCTAAGGAAGGACCCTCTGCAGGAATTACCATTGCAACCGCTTTGCTTTCTCTTCTAAAATCGAAACCCATCCCACATGAAATCGCCATGACCGGAGAGTTGACCCTGAGTGGAAGGGTACTGCCAGTGGGAGGGATCAAGGAAAAGATTTTGGCAGCCCGAAGGGCTGGGGTTAAGACAGTAATCCTGCCCAAAGAAAATGAGAAGAACCTCGATGATATCCCCGACTATATCCGACAAGAGTTAAATCTGGTCTTGGTCGATCACATTCAAGAGGTTTTAGATCTCACATTGCCCTTATCATCTTCAAGTCTATGACCTCCTTTAAATCTGGCTTCATCTCTATTCTTGGAAGACCCAATGTTGGAAAATCTACCCTTCTCAATCGGATCATTGGGGAAAAAGTAGCCATTGTCACGGAAAAGCCTCAAACTACCCGAAACCGAATTTTAGGTATAAAGAACGTAGAGGGAGGACAACTCATCTTCCTCGATACCCCCGGTTTCCATGAAGGAAGATCGCTACTAAACCAGCGAATGGTTCGCACAGCCATTGACTCGGGTAGGGATTCTGACGTAGTTCTCTTTCTCATCGAACCCTCTACCCTTCACCTTGAAGAGGATCGGAAGATGGTGAATTCACTTAAAGAGAGCCGGGGTGTTCCCTTCCTGGTGATCAATAAGATCGATCTGGTAAGGAAAGAAATGCTTCTGCCGGTCATCGACCAATATCGATGGCTTCATCCCTTTAGGGAGATTCTTCCCATCTCTGCCATCACAGGCGAAGGAGTGGACCAATTACTTCAAGAAATTTTAAAGGTCCTCCCTGAATCGCCACCCTACTATCCCGAAGATATGTTCACAGACCAGACCGAACGATTCTGGGTATCTGAAATCATCCGGGAGAAGGTCATCCAGCAATCCTATCAGGAGATCCCTTATTGCGTGGCCGTCACCGTTGAAGAATTTAAGGAACAACCTGAAAAAAATCTTGTCCTGATTAAGGCAACGATTCATGTGGAAAGGGATTCTCAAAAAAAGATCATTATTGGAAAGGGTGGCCAAAAACTTAAGAAGATTGGGGAGAAGGCAAGAGAGGAAATTGAGGCCCTTTTGAAGACAAAGGTCTTTCTTGAATTGTGGGTCAACGTGGAGAAAAATTGGACTCAAAACCTTCGGGCTATTCAACGATTAGGCTATTGATCCGTTTTCTAAAATTCTCTCGCTCAAATCTGCTCCATCAAAGGCTTTGACTTTTTTAGGGTTGATGTTATATTAAAAACAAATTTTGAAGGAGATGCAAAAATTTGGTTCGATATCGGGATGAAGATGAAAGGGATAGGATCTCTTGGAGAGAGATCGACCGAAGGAGAGACCGAAGCCCTCATGCTCCTAAAGAACCCCCTCCTGAGCGGAAGAGATCCCGGCAGGCGGAGTGGGTGATGAAGAAGTTTCGAAAGGAGGCGGATAAACTCTTCATGGGGAAGAAGGGAACAAAAAAACATCAAAAGGCCCGGGACGATATTGATCGTTTTTATGGTACTGACCAATTCGAGACAGCGGTTAAATCCTATTTGGACGAATATGGCCTGCCAGAGGACTGGAGTACGCTCTCCCTTCTCTTGGACTATTCTGATTCGGGGAAGGTTCTGGAAGCCCTCCAGGCGATGAGAAACCTTTATGATGCTAGATCTCCGATGGAGAAGCAGGGATTCAAGGCCAAGGTGGATATTCTATCTATGACCGCCAAGGATAGCGAAGTGAGGAGTTTCGCTGAAGAAATCCTAAAGACTTTGTAGGACTACCCTTCTCTAAATCTTAAACGGTTTTCTTTCTCGGGATTTTTTATCAGGTTTGATGCACACGGGTGCTTTCCGCTTTTGTCGTAGGCGTTCAAATCTTTTCTGCTCCCCATATTTTCCGAACCGTCCACCCTTACCCATTTTTCTTACCCCACTCCCCTTTATCAAAAGGAAGGATGAGGATTAATAATTTTTTTGGTTTGAGGCGGAAGAAAGCTGAAGTCTTCGATAGTTTGATGGAACAGCTTTCTGAATATATTTGTCCAGAATTTTTTCCAGTTGGCTTTTATCCCATCCTGCGTAAGCCTCTTTCCTTTCCACAATGAAGGCCGGGTAGGTTCGAATCCGATAGCGGAAGTGTTTATAAATTCCAAGAAGGGATTGAGCGTCAATCAATCTGATGAGGAGCCGATGTTTATAAAGTCGGCTTAACTCTCGAATCCAATCCGAGAGGCGAAGAAACTCCTCTTTTAAATCGGGAGGATACTCGGTCAATTCCTTCTCAAGAATCTTTTGGTCAAGCCCTGATTGGTTAAACAGAATCTCACAATGACGGCAGTGATGAAAGGTGGTCATCACCTTGGTAACAATTTCTAACAAAATCGGCTTCAAAATTTTTCTCCTTATTTTTTAAATTATAACAGGCATCCTCTCACGATTTCAAATCGAGAGGTTAAGCTCAAGAATTTTGCTCAATCCGTCTTTGTCATTTGATTTGAAATATCCTAAAAAGTCATTTAAATATAACTGGGTAGGACCCTATTCAAATACTATTTGTTGGAGAGAAGAGAAATGATTCGCCTAAAAAAACATCAGGAATCTGCAATCTTCTACAGTCCACTTAAAGATTTTGAAATTGACTCCCAGCCTATCGAATATCGAGAGGACCCATTGACCGGTTTTACTTCATTTATCCGTACCGGAAGGGCCTTTTGGGCCGGAATCTATAAGACGGATCAGGACCTTTTGGAGAGACTTGTCCAAGAGACAAGGGAAAGATGTTTTTTCTGTCCTGAGAAAGTCTCCACATCGACTCCAAAATTCACTGAAGACTTCATCCCCGAAGGGAGGCTTTCAAAGGGAGAGGCAACACTCTTCCCAAACCTCTTTGCCCACAAACAGCATTCTGCCATTGTTGCAATGACCCAGAGTCATTTTCTTAGATTAAATGAATTTGTCCCATCCATTTTTGTCGATGCATTTAAATTGGCAGACCTCTACATTCGAAGGGCCTATGAGGTAAGCGGTACTCCCTATGCAGAAATCGGTGCTAACTACCTCTATCCAAGTGGAGCCAGTATTGTCCATCCCCATCTTCAGGTGATTGTTTCTCATGGCCCTCATTCCCTGATTAAGATTCTTACTGAGAAGGGTAAGGCTTACTATAAAAAATATTCTCGGAACTACTGGGAAGACCTGATCGAGCAGGAGAAGCGTCTGGAAGAAAGGTATCTGAAAAAGATAGGCTCCACAGAATGGTTTACTCCCTTTGCCCCCATCCGGGAAGATGAGGTTAATGCGGTCGTAAGGGGAAAGTCCAATTTCTTGGAGTTTGAAGAAGGCGATTGGGAGTCTCTTGCCCATGGGCTTTCGAGGATTTTAAAGGCATATGATGAAAGGGGGTTTTCCTGCTTTAACTTTGCCATCTATTCGGGCCCGCTTGGAAAGAAGTGTGGGAAATACCTCTGGGCAGGATTAAAGATTATCTCCCGTTCAAGCGTTCAGACCTACCCTTTGAGCGATACTTGGTATTCTTCAAGTATCCTTCTCGATGGGTTTGTTGTGGAACCTCCAGAGGAGATAGCCAAACAGATTCGTCCCTATTTTGAGTAAAACCCTTAGAGCTTATGGAG
>Ga0185342_1000588_pt1 | contig 17659 bp, 11 predicted proteins | sample ConPoolayeEmetaG_FD_128045 | JGI IMG/M metagenome (GOLD analysis project Ga0185342, IMG submission 128045) | Hot spring microbial mat communities from California, USA to study Microbial Dark Matter (Phase II) - Cone Pool mat layer E metaG... ...
CGGTCCCAGTCTTATTGATCCGCGCCGCAAAGACGGATCTCTTCTCTCACGAAAAAACCCTTCTTTTCTTTTGCCAAACGGAGAGCGGAAAAATAAAATGGAGGTCGAGCGAGGAAGAAATGAACGCTTTCCAATCATGTTTCGCCGGGAAATCGACGTTCGGGACTCTCTTTCGCTTCTTTTTCTTGTTCGTCTTCGCCATCTTTTTCTGCCGGCCGGCCTTTGCCGCTCCGGTGGTCAGAGCTTGGTCGGAAGCTCTCGTTATCCCGACCTACTTGGTGGGACAGCCCGAACGACACCCGATTTTCTATTTCGGGCGCGCTTATCAGGGAGCTAAAGGGAAGGTCTATCCTTACCCCTTGCTCGACGTCCTGACCGATGTTCGAACAGATAAAACGTATCGGGCCCTTTATCTGGAGAACGAATATCTGAGGATCTGCGTCCTTCCCGAGATCGGGGGCCGAATCTTCGAGGCGGTGGACAGGACAAACGGTTACCATTTTTTCTACCGGCAGCATGTGATCAAGCCGGCGCTCATCGGCATGCTCGGCGCCTGGATCTCGGGCGGCGTCGAGTGGAACATCCCTCATCATCACCGGGCCACGTCGTTCCTGCCGGTGGATTGGGCGATCATTGAGAATGCCGATGGGAGCAAGTCCATCTGGGTCGGAGAGACCGAGCTTCGCCACCGGATGAGGTGGTCGGTCGGCCTGACACTCCGGCCGGGAACGTCGGTTCTCGAAGTCCACTACCGGATCGCGAACCGGACGCCTTTCGCTCACTCCATTCTCTGCTGGGCCAATGCGGCTGTTCAGGCGAACGAGAACTATCAGATCATCTTTCCCCCTTCGACGACGGTGGCGACGTTTCACGGCAAAAACGAATTTTCTCACTGGCCGATTTCCCGCGAGGTTTATAACGGAGTCGATTATTCGAGCGGGGTGGATGTCTCCTGGTGGAAAAATCATCCGGCCCCGACTTCTTTTTTCGCCTTTGACTCGGAGGAGGATTTTATGGCCGGCTACGACCACGGCCGTGACGCCGGGGTCGTCTTCGTCGGCCGCCATGAAGATTCGCCCGGGAAAAAACTCTGGACATGGGGAACGGGAAGCGAGGGGCGGCGTTGGGAAAAAATCCTGACCGATTCGGACGGTCCATATCTTGAGCTCATGTTCGGATCCTTCTCCGACAACCAGCCCGATTACAGCTGGCTGGAGCCGGGCGAAACAAAGATCGTCAGGCAGTATTGGTATCCGGTGCGAGGCATAAGGGGCGTGAAGAGAGCGAATCCGCGGGCCGCCTGCAACCTGGAGATGATCGAGGGCTCGCGGGCCCTGGTCGGTTTTCATTCCACTTCCGTTCGGCGAGGAGCAAGGGCGGTTGTCAAGCAGGGCAGAGCCCTCCTTCTCGACCGCCGGATCGAGATCAGTCCAGAGCGTCCGTTCACGGAAGAAATTCCCGTTCTTGCCGGGAAAGATGAATCGTCGCTTGAGGTTTCCCTTTTTTCTGCCGACGGGGAAGAATTGATCAGCTTCCGGCCGCCCGAAAAAAAGGAGGGCCCTCTTCCCGAGCGGGTCGTTCCGCCGCCGGCGCCGGGTCAAATCGCGACCGTTGAGGAGCTTTATCTTACAGGCCTCCGCATCGAGCAGTTCCATCACCCCGCCATCGACCCGGTTTCCTATTATAAGGAAGCGTTGAAAAGGGATCCGGATGACAGCCGGGTGAACACGGCTCTGGGACGTCTTTATCTTATGAGGGGGATGAACGAGGAGGCGGAAAAGGCGCTCCGGCGGGCTGTTTCCCGGCAGAGCAGAAATTACACCCGGCCAAAAGACGGGGAGGCTTTATATTACCTGGGCTTGGCGATTGACGCCCAGGGCAGAGAGAATGAAGCCTGGTCGGCGCTTTCGAGAGCCGCCTGGAACGCCGCCTGGGCGGCGCCGGCGAATGCCCGGCTCACCGAAATCGCTGCCCGACGGAAAGATTGGGAAGTGGCGCTCGATTCGATCGACCGGTCGCTTGCCTCGAACGCTCTCAACCCGCAAGCACATTTTTTACGAGCGGTCCTTTTGAGAAAATCGGGACGTCTCGAAGAGGCGGAAAAAGAAGCCCGAGAAAGCTTGAGCCGGGATCCTCTTGATTTCTGGGCGGCGAACGAACTGAGCTTGATTCTCTCTTCCTGCGGTCGGGGGGACGAAGCTCGAGAGGTCCGGAAAGTGCTCCGGAGTCGAATGCGGAGCGACCTTCAGAATCACCTTGAGCTTGCCCTCGACTACAGTCGGTGCGGTTTTTTTGAGGAAGCGAAGGAAATTCTTTCCCGGATCGAGGCTGAAAGCGGCGAAGCCGGTCAAAACCCGATGCTCTTTTATTATCTCGCGTTTTACTCCCACCATCTTGGGAAAGAAGGCGAGGCTGGGGGCTATCTCCGCCGGGCGTCCGACAGACCTTCAGATTTTTGTTTTCCCTTCCGTCTGGAGTCCATCCCGGTTCTCGAATGGGCCGAAAGGGAAAATCCGCGGAATGCCCGGGCGGTGCATTATCTCGGGAATCTCCTTTTTGAGCTGCAGCCGGAAAAAGCGATCTTCGAATGGGAGAAGTCGGTCGCTCTGGATGACTCATCCGCCGCCGTCCACAGAAACCTCGGGATCGCTTATGCCCGTGTCAAAGGGGATCTCCCCGCTGGAGTCGCTTCCCTGGAGAAGGCCATTGCTCGAGCCCCGCAGGACCCGCGTCTCTATTTCGAATGGGAAGAGGTTGCCGACCTTGCCGGAGTCTCTCCTGAAGCCAGGCTTGAAGTCCTGGAACGAAATCATGATGTCATTGTCCGGAGGGATGACGCCCTTTCAAAGGAGATCGCGCTTCTCGTCGGTCTCGGCCGCTATGACCGGGCCATCGAGCTCTTGCGGAATCATCATTTTCATGTCTGGGAAGGCGGCGGCGGGATCCATGATGTCTTTGTCGATGCCTGCCTCGGCCGAGGGCAAAAATCCCTGGCCGAGGGAAACCCGGTCCAGGCACTTAAAGATTTCGAATCCGCTCTTGAATACCCTGAGAACCTGGAAGTCGGGAAGCCGGCGAGAGGAGGGAGAGCCGGGGAAGTCTTCTATTTCATCGGCGAGGCGCTTCTCGCCCTGGGCAAATTGGGGGATGCTCGGGCGGCGTTTGAACGATCGGTGGCCGAGTCGCCGGGCTCTCTGGAATGCGCCTATTATCAGGGCCTCTCCTGGCTCAAGCTCGGGCGGGAAGGAGAGGCCCGCTGCGTCTTTGACGGGCTGATCCGCTCTGCCCAAGACGGCTTGGCCAGGAGCGAAGCGATGGATTATTTCGCCAAGTTCGGAGAGAAAGAATCGATCGGAAGGCGGCAGGCCAATTTTCATTATCTTTTAGGCCTTGGTCTGCGTGGAAAGGGCAAGAAAAAAGAGGCCCAGGAGGAATTCCTGAAGGCGCTTCGGCTCTATCCTTATTTTCTGCCTGCCAGGAAGCAGCTCGCCGATCTTTCGGACCTAAGATAAAGAAAGGCGAATTGAACTCGTCGAAAGGGATTCGATTTTCTAAGTTTTTTTGATATCATATTCTGCTTTTTTGCGCCTGATCGAGGTTGAATTCATCAAAAAAGGATCGAGAAGATGACGACGAGAGAAAACGCTCTGAGAAAAATCGCCACCCGGCTGAGGATTCATTCTCTGACCATGACCACGGCTGCCGGGTCGGGCCATCCGACGACCTGCCTGTCCATGGCCGATCTTGCCGCCTGCCTTTTTTTCAGCGAGATGAGGTACAACGTCCGCGATGCAGCAGATTGGGGAAATGACGAATTTGTCCTTTCCAAAGGGCATGCTGCGCCGATCCTCTGGGCCGCCTATGCCGAAGCGGGTATCATCCCCCTCAACCGGCTTGGCGCGCTGCGGAAGATCACCTCCGAGCTCGAGGGGCATCCGACGCCGCGGATGAAATGGGTCAAGGCGGCGACCGGCTCTCTCGGCCAGGGACTCTCGGTCGGAGTCGGCCTGGCTCTGGCGCAAAAAATGGCCGGCTCGCCGGCCAGGACCTTTGTCCTGCTTGGAGACGGGGAGTGCGCCGAAGGAGCGGTCTGGGAAGCGGCCAACGCGGCCGTCCATTTCGGTCTCGACAACCTCATCGCCATCGTGGACATCAATCGGCTCGGCCAATCGGATCCGACCATGCACGGCCACGATATCGCCGCCTACAGCCGAAAATTCAAAGCGTTCGGCTGGCGCGTTCATCGCCTCAACGGCCACGACATCGGCGCCATTCTCGATGCCTTCAACCGGGTCCGAAAAGAGGGCGGCCCGGCCGTCCTTTTGGCTAAGACGATCAAGGGAAAAGGGGTTTCTTTTCTCGAGGACAAGAACGGTTGGCATGGAAAGCCGCTCCAGCCAGAGGAACTCGAGCGGGCGCTGGCCGAAATCGGACCACTTCCCGGGATCGACGCCTGGAAATTCGTCCGTCCACCGTTCCGGGTGCCGAAAGTTCGTTTCAAATCTGGGCTGACGTGGGACCGGACGGCCTATTCCGCGCCGACCGCCACCCGGATGGCCTACGGGATAGCCCTGGAAAAGCTCGGCCGGGTGAACGACCGCGTGGTGGCCATCGACGGCGATGTCAAGAATTCGACCTATGCCGACAAATTTTTTGCCTCTTTCCCCGAACGGTCTTTCCAGTCCTATATCGCCGAGCAGAACATGGTCGGCATGGCGATCGGCCTTTCCGCCAAAGGGTTTATTCCTTTCGCCGCCACCTTCGCGGCCTTCCTGACCCGGGCTCACGATCAGATCCGAATGGCCGCTTATTCGTTTTCCAACATCAAGTTCTGCGGCTCTCATGTCGGAGTGAGCATCGGTGAAGACGGGCCCTCGCAGATGGGGCTCGAGGACCTGGCGCTTTTCCGGCCGATCCCGGGATGCGTCGTCCTCTATCCTTGTGATGCCGTCTCGACGGAAGCGTGCCTGGCGGAGCTCGCCGGCCATCAAGGGATATCTTATCTTCGGACGTCGCGTCCGGCCACCCCTGTTCTTTATTCTCCCGGAGAGCCCTTCCCCATCGGCGGGTCGAAGGTGGTGAGGAAAAAAGCGGGGGATGCGGTGACGGTGATCACGGCCGGGGTGACGGTCTTCGAAGCCTTGAAGGCCGCTGATGAGCTTCAAAAAGAAAACCTCGGCTTGAGAGTGATCGACGCCTATTCCGTCGAGCCCCTGGATCAGGAAACGATTGCCCGGGAAGTGAGCGAGACGGGCGGCCGCGCCGTGGTCGTCGAGGATCATTTTCCCCGCGGCGGGTTGGGCGAGGCGGTCGCCCTGGCTCTGGCCGGCAGAGCGAAGCTGGCTCACCTCTGTATCCGTGAGCTCCCCCGATCGGGGAAACCGGCTGAGCTGATGGAGGCGTTTGGAATCAGCGCTTCGCATATCGCGCGAGCGGCGAAAGAACTCCTCCGCGATTAAAAATCTTTCCGGTTCGGGTTTGACACGGCGGCGGGGTTGTCATAAATAGGTCTGAGAGAGACGATGCCCGATCGAATTTACGCGCCTTTTCTGAACCGGCTCGCCGAGATCGTCGGGCCGGGATGTGTTCTCACCGATCCGGGCAGAATCCACGGGTACAGCCATGATGAGTTTTCGCTCGCCGAAATCCGCCGGATGCCGGAGGCGGTTGTCAAACCGGGGAGAACCGAGGAGGTGGCGGAAATTCTCAAGCTGGCCGACGAATATCAAGTTCCGGTCACACCGCGCGGCGGCGGGACCGGCTTGTGCGGCGGATGCGTGCCCGCGCCGGGCGGGATCGTTCTTTCCCTTGAAAGAATGAACCGGATTTTGGAAATCGACCGATCGAATCAGGTCGCCGTCGTCGAGGCGGGTGTGACGCTCATGGAATTCGTCCGGGCGGTCGAGGAGTCCGGCCTGTCTTTCCCCCCTCATCCCGGGGATGAAAGCGCCATGCTCGGAGGTCTCATCGCCACGAATGCCGGAGGAAGCCGGGCCGTGAAGTACGGCGGCATCCGCAATTTTGTCCGCGGGTTGGAAGTCGTCCTGGCGCAGGGAAGCATCATCCGGCTGGGCGGCAAATTGATGAAAAGCAGCACCGGATACAACCTCCTCCATCTGATGATCGGCTCGGAGGGCACGCTGGGCGTGATCACCGGCGCGACCGTCCAGTTGCTTCATTCTCCGCGGTTCAGCCGTTCGCTGGTCGTTCCGTTTCCCAAGATCGAGGGCGCGATCGAATCCGTTCCGTTGCTCCTGGAGCGCGGAGTTCTTCCTCTGGCCGTTGAGTTCATGGAGCGGGAAGTCATCCGGATCACCGAAGTTTACCTGGATAAACGCTGGCCTTCCTCGACCGGGCGGACCGACCTTCTCGTCATCCTCGAGGCTTCGAGCGAGGAGGAAATCGACCGTTTGAGCGAGCTCGTTGCCGAAGTCTGCCTGGAGAACGGGGCCGTCGACGTTTACATCGCCGACACGGCCGCCAAGCAGCAGCTGGTTCTTGAAATCCGCAGCAAAATCTACGAGGCGATCAAGTCTCAGACCATTGAAATCCTGGACATTTCCGTTCCCCGATCCGAGATTTCCGGCCACGTCAGATTCATCGGAGAGCTCGAGGAACAAACCGGCCTCTGGCTTCCGACCTTCGGGCACGCGGCAGACGGAAACATCCATACTCATCTGATGAAAGCCCGCTATGAGGATGGGAAAATGATTCCCCTTCCCGAAGAGGAATGGAAGCCAAAAATCGAACGCGTCCGCAAGGAACTCTATGCCGACGGCAAGAAAAGGGGAGGGGTGATTTCTGGCGAGCACGGGATCGGTCTGGTCAAGAAGCCTTATCTCTCTTTGGCCCTCGACGAGCGTCAGATCGAGTTGATGAAGGGCATCAAACGCCTTTTCGATCCTCATCAGATCCTGAACCCGGGAAAGATTTTTGATTAAATGGGGCAGCCACTCGATCCCTGCCGGGTCTATCAGTGCCCCGGACTTGAAAATGCTTTCCGGAGTCGATAAAGCCCTGGACACGGCCGTCGATTTGCGTTATCTTATTTTCATCTCTCGTCGAATGCCCGACGTCCGATCCGCTCGGTGTTCGATTCTTCGACCATGAAGGTCTTGATCATCGGAGGAACGAGATTTTTCGGCTATCATATTGCCCGCCGCCTCATCGACGACGGTCACGATGTATCTCTTTTTACCCGCGGTTTGACCGCCGATGATTTCGGATCCCGGGTCCGGCGCATCACCGGAGATCGCCGGGACCGGGAGGAGTTCCGTCGCCGGTTAAGCCGCGAAGAGTATGACGTCGTCATCGACATGATCGCCTATGAGGCTGAGGACAGCCTCTCGGCGGTCCAAACATTCGCCGGCCGGGTGGGGCGGTTCATCCACATCAGCACAGGCTCGGTTTATATCGTAACCAGGGATTTTCCATGTCCTCTTCGCGAGGAGGATTTCGACCGGGAGGTCATTCCCCGACCCGAAGAAAAGGATGACTGGTGGCTCTATGGCTTTCACAAACGAGAATGCGAGACGGTCTTGCGCCAGGCCCATGAAAAGGACGGCTTTCCGGTCGTCATCCTTCGCCTGCCCATCGTCTTCGGCGAAAGGGATTACACGCTCCGGGCCTACTCCTATTTTTTACGGCTCGAGGACGGCCGTCCGATCATCCTTCCCGACAGCGGGCTGAATATCTTTACCCATATCTATCAAGGGGATATCGTCCGGACCGTGGCCATGAACCTGAACAATCCGGCCGCCGTCGGACAGGCCTACAACCTGGCTCAGAGCGAGATCATGACCCTGCGGTCCTTTATTCTGGCCTCAGCCCGGATCTTGGGCCGGAGTCCGGACCTCATCGATGTTCCTTCGGCGGTGCTGGAATCCTCGGGCCTCGGGACATCCTTTTCGCCTCTCTTTACCCGGCGGCCTTTTGTCCTGGTCACGGAGAAGGCCAGGCGCGAACTCGGCTTCACCTCGACGCCGGTCATGATCTGGCTCGAGAAAACGATTCGCTGGTTCAGGGAGGAATACCGCGGCGGCCCGCCCGATAACTACCGGATGAGGGATCGTGAAGTTGAATTTGCCGCCTGGTATCGTTCGACGGTGGAGAGAGCGGCGTATTTAAGAGCGGCTGGAGATAGCGAGGCGTTCGCCCGGCCCGCGGAATCGGAAAATGAGCTGGGGAAAACACGGTCCGAATCCAAATAACGGGGGAATCATGGAAAGAATCACCGAAATCTTCGTCGTCCTGGAAAATCGTCCGGCGACTCTCGGCGAGCTGTGCAGTCATCTGGCCGAGAACGACATCAACATCGAAGCGATCGGCGTTTTTCAGGACACGGCCAAGCTTTACGTCAAGAACGTCAGCAAAGCCGTCAAGGTCCTCAACAAGCTGAACTACACGACCGAGCTGCGCGATGTCCTCCGGATCGACCTGGAGAACAGGCCGGGTGCGCTGGCCGAAGTCACAACCAAGCTCGGCAACAAGGGGATTAACATCGAATACTGCTACGGGACGCTGAGTCATAAGGGAGGGGGAGCTTCGATCATCATCGATGTCTCCGATATCGAGAAAGCCGTGGCCCTGTTGAGCGGCGATTAGGTCAGGTTTTTTTCGGACCAACCGCCTGTTGAATGATCTGAATAAGACGGCCGTAGTTGACCGGCTTGGGGATGAATTTTTCGATGTTGGCCATGCCCGGGTCCAACCGGTCGATGATGGATTGGGGGGCCAGAATATAGAGCGGAATCTGCCGGATACGCTCATCGAGACTCATGGCTTTGACGCTGACATGAGAATCGTCATGGGAAGTGGTGAAATCGAGGAGAATGAAATCCGGCGGGTTGTCTTCGATCGCCTTCAACCCGGCTTTGGCGTCGGATGCCGAGCTGACCTCGTACCCGGCCAGTTTCAACTTAGCCTCGGCCTCATCGGCGAAATGGAGGTCTTTATCGATGATCAGGATCCGGGGCCGTTTTTTCTTTTCGGCGGCGCTTTCGATCGCGCTGCGGACCATTTCCAGGAGGATCCCCGGGTTGAAGGGCTTGGTCAGGAAGTACTTCGCCCCTTTTTCCAAGGCGAGCGCTTCATCGGTCAGCCCGGTTTTGGCGGTGAGATAAATCACGGGGATCGCCCAGGTGACGGTCGATTTCTTGAGCATGTCGCAGACCATGTGTCCGTCCATGCCGGGCATCATGATGTCGAGAATGATGAGGTCGGGTCGTTCCAGCCGGGCCATCTGAATGCCTTTGATTCCGTCCCCGGCGGTCAGGACTTCGTAACCTTCGACCTGAAGCCGGGTCTGGAGCATTTTCACAAAATCGATTTCGTCGTCAATGATCAGGATGCGCCCCTTGGCCATATCATTTTTCCCCTAAATCTATTTTATCTCAACCTGTTTAGCCAAGCAAGAAAAGCGGCTGCGATCTTCCGGTTCATCGGCCGACCACGGATTCGATGATGAAGAGGAGGTCTTGCGGTTCGATCGGCTTGGCAATGAAGCCCTGGGCTCCGAGCTCCCTGGACTTGTCTTCGAGGTTTTTGGCCGAGAGGAGGCTGGACATAAGGAAGACGGGAAGGGAGGCCGTTTCGCTGGATTTCCGCAGGTTTGTCAGGACGGCTTCTCCCCCTCCGGCTGGGAGAACCAGGTTCAGGAGGATCAGATCGGGTTTCTTCTCGAAGGCCATCTTCAGGCCGCCGAGGCCGTCGAGAGCGACCGCCACTTCATAGCCGTTCTCGGCCAGATGATTCGTGACGGCCCGGACGAATGCGGGATCATCGTCGATGATCAGAATGGATTTTGCTTTCGGCTCGGGCGAGGCGGACTTCGGAGGCGGTTCGAACAGAGAATCCTCGAGCTTCACCCCGGGTGCCGACCCCGGAGCCGTCGACGGGCCCATTTCTGCCCTTTTTTCTTTCGGCCGGCTGGCCTTTTTTTTGAACTCCAGGACGATTCGCTCCAGCTCTTCTTCGTAGGATTTTACTCCTTTCCCGGCCGGCGAGGTTCTCTTCCGGGACTCTTCTTTTTTCTCTCGGGGAGCGCCTGAACGGACGTTCTTTTCGATGATTTTGAACAGCTCGCGGGGTTCATAGGGCTTCCGGACATAAGCGGCGATGCCTTCTTGAAGGCAGACCTTGATGAAATCGGGCGACCCCACGGCCGAAATGGCGACAATCGGGATCGAAGTTGTTTCGGGCATCTGTTTCAACTTGATCGCCGCGTCGAGACCATGCATGTCGGGAAGGATCATGTCCAGCAGAATGAGATCGGGTTTCGCTTGCCGAGCGGCATCGATTCCCTCCTTGGCCTTGGCGACGGAAATGACTCGGTAGCCTCTGGCTTCCAGGCGGAGACGAATCAGCTTGTTCTGATCGGGTTCGTCCTCGATGATCAGGATGGTGGGCATGGCTATGTTCTCTCGGGCGTGATCCATTTGCCCAGCTCGACGGCGTCCTCGGGGTAGGAAAGAATCTTCGCTTCAATCCGGAGCCGGTCTTTCATGAATTCGTCGGCCGCGATGAGCTGCCTCAGGTTTTCCTGGGTTCTCTCGAGTACGAAAGGCGCATCGGATCGCTTCGTTTCCGGGAGGAGAAGATAAAAGCGCCCCTCATTGTAAAGGACGCGATCTCCCCGTCGGCGCAACGACTTCCTCAATCGATCGGCCATCTCTTTCATGGCCTGTTCGACTCGCTCTCGGTCTTCGTCGATCAAGCGGGAAAAGTCCGCAACCGCGAAGATGAGGAGAGAAAAAACGCTTTTCCTCTCGGCCGCTTCCTGAACCATGGCTGACAGGTTCTCTTTCAAAATGGCATTGAAGCTCATTTTAGGAAGGCTGAAGCTGACCGTTGTCCCGCGGCCGAGCTCGCTTTCGACCCGGATGGTGCCTCCGTGAAGCTCCACCAGGCCCTTGACGATGGCCAGGCCGAGCCCTGTTCCCCGGTCGCCTGGACCATCTTTGCGTCCGAACTGGGTGAATTTGTCGAAGATCCGGGGCAGATCTTCCCGGGCGATCCCGGCTCCCGTATCGCTGACTCGACAGGTGATTTCCTCCTCGCCGTCTCGAACCGCGATCTCGACCGATCCCCGGCTTGTGAACTTGATGGCATTGTCGACAAGGTTAGTGAAAATCTGGCTGAGTTTGTCCTCATCGGCATAGCCGAGAATCGGTTCCTCCGGCAGTTCGACCCGCAGCTCGAGTCCTTTGTCCCGGGCCTTTCCTTCAAATGTCTGAGCGGTGAGCCGGATCAGAGCGGAAAGATCGATATCGTCTTTTTTCAGGTCGACCTTGCCCGCCTCGATCTTGGAGACATCCAGAAGCTCGTTGATGATCCTCGCCAAGCGCTCGATATTTTTATTGGCGATCCCCAGGACCTCGGCCTGCTGGTCGTTGATTTCCCCAGGAACCTTTTCCAGAACCAGGCTGATCGCCTCCTTGGTAATCGCCAGAGGCGTTCGAAGCTCATGGGAGACGGTGTTGATCAAGTCGTCTTTGAGCTTTTCCAGGCGGATGTGTCTTTCCACCTCGAGCTTGAGCTGCTCGGCTTGCTTGCGGGCGCTGATGTCCCGGATGGTGACCAGGGAGGCCGGCGCTCCCCGCCACTTGACGTCGATCACCTCCATCTCGCCCGTCTTGACCAGGCCGTCCGGGCCGGAGATTTCGATTTCAGCGAGTTGGCCGCCGGTCAGGGGAAAGCCGAACGGCCGGCCCAGAAATTCCTTTTCGCTCTTTTCGAAGAAGGCCTGGGCGGCCGGGCTGGCGAAGAGGACCGTTCCGCTCCGGTCGACGACGAGAATGGAATCGGCGTTTTTGCCGATGAGATCGGAAACGCGGCTCTCGGCTTCGGCCAACCGCCGGATTGATCCTTCAATTTCTGCTCCGGCTCGGGCAGAAAAGAGGCGGGGGGACGGAGGCCGGAAAAAGATTTTCTTAAATGGGGCAAAATTCACCATTTAAAAATTTAGTCGAGCAACTGCCCCCAATTTTAAAGAAGTTTTCAGGGGAAGGCAAGGAAAAGAAGACGCTCTCTCTCCGCGGCGTTAAATGAACAGGCTGACGTCGGCTTCCCGGGCCTGCTCGATGAAAGAGGCGACGCCCACACAGGCGGCCACATGATCGATGAGACTTTCCTCGGGAATTTCCATGACCTCCATGCTCATCCGGCAGCCGTACATCCGGACTCCCAGGTCGATGGCGGCCTGGCGAAGCTCGGAGAGGGAAGGAACGCGCCGGGCCTTCATCATCTTTTTGAACATCCAGCGGCCGATGCCGCCATAGTTCATTCTGCTCGGACCGGCCCGCTCGATGTCGCCGCCATAGAACCAGCCGAGGAGCCGACCGAGGAAACTCCGTCCGGTGGAGGATTTTTTCTTGAGGGCACGAAGCCCCCAGAACGTGAAGAACATGACGACCTCCATGTTCGAGGCGGCGGCGCCGGCGGCGATGCTGAAGGCGGCGAAGAGCTTATCCATGTCGCCGCTGAAAACGATCATGGCCAGTTTCGGCTTTTTTTCTTCGCTCATCGGATGCTCGGCCCTCCTCTTTTCATCTTTCGATTCTTCGACCCAGACGGAATTAATTATATCAAATTTATAAAAACGATAAAAATTCTAAGAATTGAAGAGGGCAGAGCTCATTTCGCTTCCGGCGGCGGATACAAGAGGGCGTTTAAAAGGAATTTGTAGGTCCCGTGAGACTGAGCCCGGTGTTGCGAGACGAACCCGATCATGATGATGTGCCCTTTTTTGAACGTCGCGTCGACGACGGCCGCCTTGCGGGCGATCATGTCTTCGCCGAGGAGCCAGCCGCTGAGAAGAACATCGCTTTCCGCGTAAGACGCGACGACCTTGCGGTCCCATTCGGCCGGCGGAATTCGGGTGGAGATGGCCAGGCTGTCGGAGAACATGGCCGCGGCCTTAGCCGGCATTCCATAGCCGATCGGCACTGTCGGGTCGACTTCGATCTGAAGAAGCGACGTGGGACAAAAGAAGCGCGTCCGCTCGACCCGCTCGAGGGCATTTCTCGCCGGAGCCTCGAGGTCCTTCATCGCCAGCTCAGAGGCGCCGTTGAGAGTCACCAGGATTCCTCCCGCCTCCACGAAAGCCTTCAGCGCCTCGACGCCATCCTTTTCGATCCCGCCCTCGTACTCCGGCGGGAAATTGGCCGTGAAGTAGCGGGCGAATTCCGAGTTCGGACTCGGTTTGCCGGTCTTGATGATATCGGGGCTTTCATCGGCGAAGACGATGACGTCGAAACGCGATTTGAGGTCGACCTTCTTATCCTTGGAGCCCTTGAAGGCGTCGTTGTGAATGGTCTGGTAGGGAACGCCCAGGTCGTCGAAGACATAGCGCGTCCAGCCCTCGTCCATGTTGCCGCGCCAGGACTGATAGAGTGCGATGCGGGGGTTGGCGAGAGGAGATTTCGGCGTTGCGGCGGCTTCGGCTTCAGTTAGGCCGTAGGCCGTGAGGCGATATTTATCGAGAATCCGAGGCAGAATTTTTTGGACCGAAGGTGTGTTCTTGACCAGGAAGCTCCCGACGGCGGCTTCGAAACCCAATCCTTTGACTTTTTCCCGGGAGCGGTAGACCTCGGCCTTTTCTCCGAGGAGAGCGAAGGTCGCCCCGAAAGCCGCGTTGGCCCGACAGTCGAGGACGAAATAGTCCGCTGAGGCCGGCGGCGCCTTGGGCTCGGGAAGAGGAGGCCGGTCGAGCAGCTCCAGCCGGGCTGCGAAGGGTTCGTTCACCTGGTCGCAGGCGACTCCCATCTGGAGCGGCAGCGTCCAGCCGGCATTATCGTAGGGCGGAATCGGCGGACCGCCGGGGTACTGCCGCAGGTCCGGATATTTTTGCCGCTCGAGGAGCGCCCAGGCATAGGGCTTATAAGGCTGGGCCATCTTGACGACGAAGGAGCCGGCCGAATAGATCTTCCCTCCGGCGACAAAATCAGCCTTCGCTTGATGAACTTCCACGCCGCCGAGCATCAGGATATCGATCATCCGCAGCGCCGTCAAAGAATCATGCTGAGCAGCCGGAATAACGAAGGCGAAAGGCTGATTTTTATCGACTGTCTCGATCGAATTCTTGTACATCTGATAGAAATTGAAAAGAAAGTCCTCTTTATGAAGATAGGCCGTCTTCACCAAGCTGAGCGAGAGGGTGAGCTCGTAATCGACGAGGTCGCGGAGCCGCCACCAGCCGCCCGGCCAGGGGTCGACGAATTCCATTCGTTTCTCATAATAAGTTTGAGGGATTTCGTTCGGCTCGACATAGACCGGCGTCGCCACCCGGACGGAGGCCATCTCGCTCAGCAAGCCGACGACATTGTGGAGCCAGGAGGTGTCGTCGCAGGCGCCGATCCACCAGCCGGTATAGCTCCGGCCGTGGACCACGCCCTTGAAGCCGTTTTTCTGAAGGTCGTAAGACATGGCGGCGCCGCAGAGGTTGACTCCGCGCCAGAGCAACGGCTGGACGTTCGGCACGGGCGGGTCCATAAACGGCGGGACAAAAAGCCGCGCGCCGGTCGATCCCATCTGATGCTCGTCGATGTGGATCTGGGGGAGCCAGTCGTGATAGAGCACCTTGGTCACGGCCCGGGTTTCGCTCAGGTTGAACATGAACCAGTCGCGGTTGTTGTCGTGCCCGGCGTAATGATGATAGAGCCAGGGCATCGGTCCTCCTTCATACTTCGTCCCGACATATTTCCGGTACCAATCCACGACCATCTGGTTGCCGTCCGGGTTGTGCGTCGGGATGAGGAGGACGACGACTTCGCGGAGGACTTTTTCGGAATCGAACGGCGTATCGCCGGTGACGAGTTTGTAGGCGAATTCCATCGACATCTGGCTGGCGGCAATTTCCGTGGCGTGGAGGCTGCAAGTGATGAGGACGAAAACCTTTCCCTCTTTAGCCAGCTTCTTCGCCTCTTCGATGGGAAGAACGCGCGGGTCGCGGAGCCGACGGACGATTTGCCGGTAGTAGTCAAGCCGGGCCATGTTCTCTTCCGAGGTGATGACAGCCATGATCATCGGTTTTTTGAGCGTGCTCTCGCCGATGGTGAAAAGTTGGAGCTTCGGCGATTCCCGGTCGAGCATTTCGAAATAGGCCTTGATCTGGTTGTAGTCGGCGAGTTTGCGGTCGGCGCCGACTTGGTGGCCGAGGAATTTTTCCGGCGGCGTTTGAGCTGCGGCCGGCGAGAAAATAAGGGCGAGAAGAATCATTCCCGCCAGGGGAGTTTTGAGCTTTGATCCAACCGACATTTTTTCCTCCTTGGGAAGACGATAAGGAGATTTTTTCTATCACCGGCGACGCGGAGTGTCAAGGCCGGAGAAAAAACCTCGGTTTGCCTTTCGAAGATGAAGACGCCGACTGCGAAACCCGGCGTGGAGAGGCTAGGGCCTCTAATCCCTTGATTGACGGAGGAGAAACATGCGCAGGAGCTGCATGGCGGCCATGGCCGTTGAAGCGACATAGGTCAAGGCGGCCGCGGAGAGCACCTTTTTGGCTCCGTCGAGCTCCTGACCCTTGAGGTAGCCGCGCTCTCCGAGAAGAGTCACCGCCCGGCTGGAAGCGTTGAACTCGACGGGCAGGGTGATCACGCTGAACAGAACGGCACCGGCAAAAAGCAGGATGCCGATGTCCATCAGGATGTTCGGCCCTTTGGAGCTCATGAAAAACCCGATGAGAAACAGGGGGAAGGCCAAAGTCGAGCCGAGGCTGGCGACAGGATAGATGCCGTTCCGGAGATGGAGAGGCGCATATCCCGTGTGGTGCTGAAGAGCATGCCCGGCTTCATGAGCGGCGATCCCGAGGGCGGCAATACTCGTGCTCTCATAGACTCCCGGAGAGAGGCGGAGGACCTTTTTTCGCGGGTCATAGTGATCACTCAGCTGACCTTGAGTCTCCTCGATTTTGACTTGATGAGCGCCGCCCAGACTCAGGATTTCCTGAGCCATCCGGGCACCCGAGATCCCGGAGGACGCTCCGATCCGGCTGTATTTGGCATAGGTGCCCCGGACCTTCGCCTGAGCGTAAAAGGCGAGAAGCAGGGGCGGAATCAAAAAAAGGAATGTATAATCCCAATAGAACATGAATCTTTCCTCCTCACTTCAGAAATTATATTATCCGGTCGGCGGGATTTCTGTCAACCGGACGCGTCGAGTCATCTAAAATCTAACCGAGGCAGAAACTCTTCGGCAAGCTTTCCCGTTTCGCTTATCTAAACCGACCCTCCAGGTGAAAAATAAGAGAGAGTGGAAAAAAGATCCCCGTGGCTTTTCTATTTGGCCTGTTTTGGTCTAAAATAATCCGGAAAGAAACAAGGAGGAGAAGATGCTTCCCCACATTGGAAAGGTGGACCGAGAAACATTCGATACGATGATCTACCCTTACCTTGGGAATAAGGATAAAAGTGTGATGATCGGGCCCCAGCATGGTGTGGACGCGGGAGTGATCGAACTGACGGATGACCTCGTCATGGTGATCAAGGAGGATCCGACCTTCGGCATGCCCGTCATCATGCCCTTTTTTGGCTGGGCGATTGTCCACATCTGTGCCAGCGACGTCGCCTGCCTGGGGGTCCCGCCTCGCTACATGACCATCTGCCTCATGCTCCCGCCAGGAACGGAAGACTCGGTGCTGGAAATGACGTGGAAGCAAGTTCATGAAGAATGCGAAAAGCTGGGGATTGCGATCGTCGGCGGGCACACGGGCATTTATCCGGGAATCGGCTATCCGCTCAACGGTGGCTGCACGATGATCGGCATTGGCCGAAAAGATCAAATCACGCCAGCGAACAACGCCCGAGTCGGTGACCGCCTCATCATCACTAAAGGCCCGGCTATCGAAGCGGTGGGCATTCTTGCCTATCAGGCGGAAAAGGCTCTTCGAGAGAAGTTGGGAAAAGGGCTCCTCAACAAAGCGAAAAAAATGATGATGGAAATGACCGTGGTCAAAGATGCCCTTACGGCCGCTCCCTATGCCCATGCCATGCATGACGCCACAGAAGGAGGGCTTCTCAACGGAGTGGCCGAGATGGCCATCGCTTCCCGAATCGGAGTAACCGTTTACGAGGACAAAATCGTCGTGCCTGAGGAAGTCGAGGCGGTCTGCCGGTATTTCGCCATCGACCCACTGATCTCCATCAGTGAGGGGACCCTGATCATCGCCGCTCCGCCCGAGAGAACTCCCCGGATGATCAAGGAGCTCGAGAAAAACGGTATTTCAGCCTTTGACATCGGGGAATTCACTGCCAGCGGGCACATCTTCGTCCGCCGAGATGGCAAAAGGGAGGAGCTAAAACCGGTGAAAGTTGACCCCTTCTGGGCCGCTTATTTCAGCACACTTCAGGGATAAGAGGATGAAATCAGCAAAGGAAGAGAAAGACCTTGTCCTCGGCAATCTCGTCAGCGCCCTGGCCATGCTCGAGAAATCCCGCCACTTTTCCCTGCTCATCCCTGAAGTGCGCGCCAATATCGTCTACGCCTTACCAGAGCCCATGACAATAAAAGAGATAGCGGGAATTGACGGCCGGATCACCACAGTGAATGGTTTTCCGCGCGCCGCTGGACTCCCCGCGTGGGGAGGCTCTGATCACATGGCCCGGCTCATCCTGGAAGTTCGCCGCTACGACCCTAGCATCCGGGCCGGCATCAATTTCAAGTG
>Ga0185342_1000591_pt1 | contig 17639 bp, 13 predicted proteins | sample ConPoolayeEmetaG_FD_128045 | JGI IMG/M metagenome (GOLD analysis project Ga0185342, IMG submission 128045) | Hot spring microbial mat communities from California, USA to study Microbial Dark Matter (Phase II) - Cone Pool mat layer E metaG... ...
GGGTGGATGTGCACATGCTGGAAGGGTACGCGGCCCGTGAAGTACAGCCCGGTCACCACCATTCGGGCAACCCACAGCGTGATGATCCCGCGGGCCGTCACCAAGGTGCTGGTGGGGTAGAAATACTCGAACTCCGTCCGCGTGGGTCGTCCCGGGTACTGGCTACCTGAATCGTCGTGCGGCCAGCCCAGAGTACTGAACGGCCACAGTGCGGAGCTGAACCACGTATCCAGAACGTCCTCGTCGCGCTGTAGGCCGAGCTGCGCCGCGATCTTCTCGAACTCTGCCAGAAACTCCGCTCGGGGGCAGAAAGCCAGCCGAACCGGCGCCTCCCCCCCCTGCTGCACCTCAGCCACCTGGTCCAAATGCCGTATCTCGCGGTTGTCGCCGATCGTCCGGCAGACAATCTCGCCGCGGTCGATCAGCTCTTGCAGGCGATGCAATTGTGCCTGACGATCCTGGAGCCCGCTTTCTGGCTGGAGCGTCCAGACCGGTATCCGGTGTCCCCACCAGAGCTGGCGGCTGATGCACCAGTCGCGCTTCTCACCCAGCCAGTCCAGGTAGGTCTTGGCGTAGCGCTGCGGGAAGAAGTGTACGCGACCGTCGCGGACCGCCTCCATCGCCGCCTCAGCAAGGTCGGCCATTTTGACAAACCACTGCTCCGACAGCATCGGCTCGATCGGAGTCTTGCTGCGATCCGAGTGGCCGATCTGCGTCTCGTAGGGCTCGATCTTTTCCAGCAGCCCCAGGCGCTCAAGGTCAGCAACCACGCGCTGCCGCGCCTCGTACCGGTCCAAACCCGCATACGGCCCGCCATTCTGGTTGATCTTTCCATCCGGCGTCAGGATGTTGATCATCGGCACGCCATGACGCTGTGCGAACGCGTAATCGTTCGGATCATGCCCCGGCGTAACCTTCACGCAGCCGGTGCCGAACTCGCGCTTGACCAGAATCGCGTCCGCGATGATCGGAAGCGGACGATTCATCAGCGGCAGCAGGCACTGCTTTCCGATCAGATGACGGTAGCGCTCGTCCTCCGGGTGCACGGCGACGGCGGTATCGCCAAGCATGGTTTCCGGTCGGGTAGTCGCGATAACCAGGTAGTCGCGGCCCGCGACCGCATCTGCTGCCGTGGCCCGTGCCAGCGCTTTTTCGGCCGGTTCAAGCTTGCCGCCAGAGCCGCGCAGCAGCGGGTATCGGTAGTGCCACAGGTGCCCCCGGACGGTTTCGTAGATGATCTCGTCGTCGGCAACCGCCGTCTGCAGGTACGCGTCCCAGTTGACCAGTCGCGTGCCTCGATAGATCAGCCCTGCCTTGAACCACTGAAAGAATGCCTCGTAAACCGCTCGCGCGCAGACCTCGTCCAGGGTGAACCGCGTTCGCGGCCAGTCGAGCGAGCAACCCAGCCGCCGCAACTGTTCCAGAATCAAATTCCCGTACTTTTCTTTCCACTCCCAGATCTTCCGGACCAGCCCTTCGCGACGCAGGTCGTGCCGCGTCAGATTCTGTTCTTCTTTCAGCCGTCGCTCGACCACCGCCTGGGTGGCAATCCCGGCATGATCCGTCCCGGGCATCCACATCGCTTCAAAGCCGCACATCCGCTTGTAGCGGATCAGAATGTCCTGAACGGTGTTGTTCAGCGCATGACCCAGATGCAAAGCGCCGGTCACGTTCGGCAGCGGAATATCTATGACATATGGGCGGCGGTTCGGGCTGGGCTCAGCGTGGAAATAGCCGCCCTGTTCCCAGAACTGGCATATCTCGGGCTCGACCTGCCGCGGGTCGTAGCTTCCGCGCTCACTCATATCCCTGTTTCCCGATCAATCCACACCACGCTTACGGGCCCTGTAGTTTAGTCGGCCTCGTGCACGCTGCCACTTGCGGCACGCTCGCCCGCCCCTGCGCATCACGATCCGCGGAAAAAGATCAGGGTCACGAGCACGAACAGCGGCAGCAGCAATGCTCCAGAGTAAAGCATATAGCCGAAGAAGCTCGGCATTCTTACGCCGTACTGTTCGGCGATCGCTTTGACCATGAAGTTCGGGCCGTTGCCGATGTACGTGTTCGCGCCCATGAACACCGCCCCGCAGCTTATCGCTGTCAAAAGCGCCTCGTCGATGACGCGGCCAGAATTTCCGAGCGCCACCACTGACGCGGGAGCCAGCGGAAGCGAGATCGCCGTTTCAAAATAAACCACGTAAGTCGGGGCGTTGTCGAGAAAGCTGCTCAGAAGGCCGGTAGCCCAGAAGAAGTGCCAGGGTTGCACGAAGCCGGAAGCTGCCATCCGCGGCCCGGCGGCGTGCAGAATTTCGATTGGCACCTGCATGGTGATAAAGATCCCCACAAACAGGCATGCAACCTCGCCGATCGCCGCGTAGTTGAACTGGTTCTCCTGCCGAAGCCGCCGTGGCGTCGTCAGCAGCGAGCCGCCGGCCATCGCCAACTGGACAATTTCGCGCAGATACGGGGGCGGTCGCCACTGCGTGCCTGGAAAGGGTCGACTCGGGTCAAGCGTCGCGACCGCCGCCACCACGCCCACCAGCCAAATCAAGTTCAAAAGACCTGAAACCGAGAGCGGCTCCACCTGAACCTGATCCAGCCGCCGGGCTTCCGCAGGCTCGCGCTGGTACGCCCACGTATCCCAGACGTAATAGATTGCCAGCGTCGCCGCCACCACAAACGCCCACTCCCGGACCAGCCTGAGCGTCCAGAAAAAATGCACGCCACGCAGGTAGCCCAGAAACAGCGGCGGATCCCCTATCGGCAGCAGGCACCCCCCAATGTTCGCCACAAGAAAAATAAAGAACACAACGGTGTGAACCCGATGCCGCCGTTCCAGGTTAGTCCGCAGCAGAACACGGATAAGCACCATCGCTGCCCCGGTCGTCCCGATAAAACTGGCCATCAGCGAGCCCAGCGCCAGAATGATCGTGTTCGTCCGCGGCGTCGCCCGCAGGTCGCCTCGGACTACGATCCCGCCCGCGATTATGTAGAGGCTCAGCAATAGAACGATGAACGGCACATACTCGGCAAGTATCGCATGGTGCAGAACTGCCCCGACGGTAGCAATTCCCGCAGCGCTGACGTCCTCACCCGCTTTCAGCCCGTAGCCGCGTGTGCCGTAGTAGATCAGTGTAATGGATCCCAGCACACAGGAAACCACCAGCTTGTTGCGGTTGTGCTCCCACCAGTGACGCGTCCGCTCCAGCAGCGGGAATACCGCGATCGTTAACAGCATGGCCGCAAACGGCCACACCCACAGATATCCGGGCACTTCAACAGCTTCGGCCGCCAGCAGCGCTAGCATGGAGCCCTCCGCCGGATCGTCCGCGTATTAGACCGCGCTTGCCCTGCTTGAGGCGGAAAGTCTAGCCGGGCACCGTCAGGCGTTCGAGCCAGGGCACTCACGCGCGCCGGCGCAGGCGGGCTAGCTCAACGGCAAGGGAAAAACACGGCCCGCTTTCGCGGGCCGGGGAGGAGGAGGAGGATTCAGCAAATGTATAGGCAAGCGTTCTCGGGCGTTTCAAGTCGCGACCGAAAAAATCTTGCACCGAAACGCCCGCGGCGCGGCCGAGAAGCTTGCAACCGTCGGGCCAACACAATCCGACCCCCATTTCGCCCGCGCTCGACAGGCATAAGCCATTGCCGTTACAGCGCTTATGGCGATAAGCGGCCTGGAGGCCTCAAACCGGTGCTGACCCCGCTGCCGGCGCCGCCTCGACAGCCAAACCGTTCTCAATCGCGACTATCTCAAACTCGTCTTCCTTGCCGTCCACAGCCAGCAACACGCTGTCTCCGACGCGACGTCCCATAAGTTTTTGGGCTACCGGAGCCCGGTAACTGTAAATTCCCCGGTCCGTGTCGGCGTCAAACGGACCAAGAAAGGTCATCTGGCGTTCGCTGCCGTCAGCGACTCGTCGCAGCCGCACACGCGTCCCGAGCCCCACATGATCGGTTGGCACGTCCTGCGGCGAAAGCGCCCGAGCGATCGACAACTCCCGGTTGAGCTGGGCCAGCCGGGCACGGAGCAAATCCCGCTCCTCCAGCGCAAACCGGAACTCGGAGTTCTCGCTGAGGTCACCGAGTCTTCCGGCCTCGCCGATTCTGATCGCATTTTCGCGCATCTTGACATTGACCAGCTCGTCGCGTTCGGCAACCTTGCGCTCGATTCCCGCGGCGGTCGTCCAGATGACATCGGGGTCCTCCCACGGCGCTACCGGCTCAGCCCGGCGGGCCCAGAGGCCCGGATGTCTCTGGCGCAGCACTTTCAGCATGTGCTCCCGCGCGTTCTCGCCCAGACCGCGCAGTCGTTCGATCTGCCGCCGGAGCGTGACGGCTGACGCGGCGTCGCAGTTTCGAAGCAGCTCGGAAACCTTACCGTAACCGCGTAGCTCAAATGCCGCCTTCATCCGGCTGCGGAAGTGCTTTGCGCCATCCCGCGGCGGATTAAGCGTGGTATCCAGTGCCACCAGCGTCTCGAGTATGCGGCTGAAAAGCTCGCCGTCGTCTGCAACGTTCAGCCCTGACGGGTCCGCCGGCCCCTTCCAGAGCCAGTAGACCAGTTCGGGGTAGTCCAGCACGTCAGTCAGTGCGTCGTCGATGTGACGCTGGAACCCGTCGATCCGCCCTGCGCTGCGGGCGAGCTCCAGCAGCCGGTCGAGCTGCGAAGCCGGAGCTGAGGGGACCAGCTTGACCACCACGTCCGCCCAGTCGGCTGGTCTTGCCAGCGGCAGTTGGTCCAGTGCCAGCATCCAGAGTTCCTCACTGTCCAACGCTGCGACCAGCGAGCTGGGATCGTCTGCCTCGCGCAAGATTTCGGCCGCGATTGACTCGCCTACTGCCGAACCGGTTTCGCCCACCGCCTGAAGTCTGGCCAGCACCAGTGCGCCTGCGAGGGCCTCCGCCGGGCGACGCTGGCGCGCCCGGCTCACGTACTCGCTGATCCGGTCGTAGCACCGTTGCAGCAGGTCTGGGTCGGGCGGCAGCTTCTGCTGCCTCTGCTCTCGAAAGTAACTCTCCAGAATCGCCAACCACCGTGCCGGGTGGCTGAAGCTCGCAACCTCATGCCACGTCTGAGCTTCCAGCGTCACCCCCTGCTCGCTGTAGCGGACGATGACGGGATTCCGTCCCTCCATCAGCACATGCGGATGGCGTTTGAGCTGCGTTCTGACGCCGGCCCACCACTTGGGCCAGTCAGAGGGGCTGACGTACCGCGGCACCAGCTCGTCCTTGAGCTGGTCGGAGTCCATCGAACCGCCGTGAGAGTGCAGCAGGCCTATGACCAACGCGACGGGGTTTACCGAGATCAGTTCCGACAGCTTCTCAGGCCGGAACTGTCGAATCACGCGGAAATCGTTCGGGTCAATCCGCTCGTACTCGCTGACCACCTCGCGTGCGGGGATGGTCGTACTGCTTCGGTCACCGCGCCTGAGCGTAAAGAGGCCCCTGTGGCGGTCGACCTCCAACACTTCCACGACGCGGCCGTCCGTCCGGCTGATCAGTGTGTCGCCCACATTAAGCGCCAGGCAGAAGTCGAGAACGCGCAGTGCCGACCGGGCTGGGCCGCCCGTCGAAAGTCCGGACGACTCAAGGATTGCTTCAAAGTCGGGCCGGCCCCCGTGAACCAGCCGGTAAAGCTCAATGGCGGTCCGTCGCAGTTCGTCGCTGGACGGGCAGGCGTAAAGGGCAGCGCACGCGACCGCCAGCGCCTCTTGCACGTTTTCCTTGAAGTCTATGTTCTCCAGAATCATCTGGGCCAGCGTGGCCAGATGCTCACCCATCCCGGCAGCGACGAAGTCATGGAAGCAGGCAGGCAGGTCTGACAGGGGCAGCTCCCCGTTTTCAAGCAGTTCGAGGCAGCGGGTCTCAAAGCCCGCTAGGTCGCCACGTCTGGCATATTCGCGTAGCGGCTGTCGCATCAACTCAGCCTCTTGCCTTCGCGTGCACGGTTAACGGGCGGACCAACAAGAGCGGTCCGAACACAGTCATGTCGAATCCGTGGCAATCGGCGCAGGTAAATCATGATCCTTGTCTTGGCGGTTTCTCAGCCGCCAGTCGCTGCCGCGCCCGACCGATGGCGTTGACGACATCGTCGGCGGTGATCTGCCCGGAAGCGGTTTCGAACACCGTCCCGGCCGGGCCGACAATTGCAAACGCCGGCACCCGGCTGATTCCCCACTTCTCTGCCAAACTGCGGTCTACATCATACTCCAATGGCACGCAAACAAGGTCCGCGGTGGCCTGTAGGACGGTCGGTTGCTTAAGTACCTGCTCTTCGAACGTGGTACAGTCGACCGAGTACCAGTTGCGGAAGTAGACGAACGTAAGTTTCCCGGCAGCTTGGGCTTCCGCAAAGCCGTCCTCGAAGCGAGCCAGGCGCCAGGCGATTCCCGGCTGACAGCCGCAAAGGCCCGCGGCTACGGCGACCGCGGTCCACGCGGCCGTAGCGCGGCCAGGCTGTAACCTTCGGCGGGCGCATTCCTCCAATAAGTTTTTCCGCCTCATGCACTTGGAGCTTTAGCGTATGCCGCCGGGCCGCCGGAACGTCAGTCCGGTTTGTACTTTACAGTACAGCCCCAAGACTGCGTCTGGCTGATAGGCACCTTCTTGCCCGCAAGCAACGCCTCAAGCGCCTCCTCAACGTAACCCCGGTACTCCTCCTTGAGCTTTTCCTTACGCGGGTCATTGTCCAAGGCGCCGGCATAAACGAGCTTGCCGGCCGAAATTATGAACACGTGCGGCGTCGTTTTGGCGCCGTACAGCTTGCCAACCTTGCCGTCCGAATCCATGAGAATCGGATACGGGACCTTATTTTCCCGCGCGTATTCTGCGTTTTTCGCCGCAGTCTGATAGTGCGTCGAATCTATCCCGACCCAGACTACGCCCTTGTCGCGGAGTTTTTCGCATAAAGCCTTTGCCCGCGGGCCTGCGCCGGTCTTGAAGTTGCTGAAGGGGCAGTCCTGATTAAGCCACTCCAGCACAACAATCTTGTCGCGGTGATCCGAAAGGCGCCAGACGTTGCCGGCAGTGTCCCTGAGCTGGAAGTCGGGGACCCTTTCGCCTATCTGCACTTCGGCGGACTTTTCTGCCGTTTTAGGCGCAGGTGCAGTGGAACCGCCTGAGCCCTGCTCTCGAGTCGGGCCCGGCGCCTGAGCCGTCGCCGAAGCGGACCAAGTCATCGCGAGAAGCACGCACCACGACTGAACCGATGCCGTTTGCACTGCCGAGCCCTCCGCTACACAATGGCTGATCGGCTCGCCGAAGGAACGTCCGGGGATTGTAGTCCTCGTCGGGAGCCTCGCCAAGCTGGATGAGCTATGAGCGGCTCAGGGCTGTGGCCGCATCGTGTTGACGGCGCTGAGGTTACGAAGGTTCTCGCGCTGGTGTTAGCAGAACCTGGCGCCGGTCTGCGTGCTGGGCCTTCAGCGATTCGCAGTTTCAAGCGCTATCTGCGCCAGAGTACCAGCAGATGGGAAGCCTTTCGGATCGGCGGCCCCGGTTCGCCGGCCGCTGCGGCGCTGGTACTGCTTCCCAAGGGCCGGACAATGCTGCTCATGGTGCCGACCCCGGGCGAGCTGGGTATCGAACTGACCGCACAGCTTGAGCTGGTCCGAGCGATTCTGGCTGCCTATGCCGCGGAGCAACTCCACTTTGCGCAAGCGCTGATTCCACCGGAGGCATCGGCGCAAAAATGTCTGCTGGAAGCCGCGGGATTCCGCCGGCTCGCGCCGCTGGTGTACCTGCAACGGGACCTCTCGCCGCAGGCAACTCACTGCGGCCAACGGAGCAGCACCCAGGAAAGCACACTGAGTTTTGCCGAGAGTGAATGGGTCACGTTCAGCGCACAGACCTACAGCGAATTCGCTGCGACCATCCTGGCCAGCTACGAAGGCAGCCGGGATTGTCCCGAACTTGCGGGGCTGAGGCCGATTGAAGACATCCTGGCGGGGCACCAGGCTGCCGGCCGATTTGACCCGGGCCTGTGGCAGCTTCTGCGCATAGGCGGCAAGGCGGCAGGCTGCGTTTTGCTGGCACCGCTGTTTGATCAGCTATCCGTTGAGCTGGTCTACATGGGGGTGCGTCCGGAGTTCCGGCGCCGTGGGGTCGGCTCGGCGCTGCTGCGCCGCGCAATTGAGCAGTGTTGGGAACGCGGGACGAGGCGGCTTACACTGGCAGTTGACGATCGGAACGAGCCGGCAAAGCAGATGTACGGCGGCTTCGGTTTTGTGCCGATGGCGCGCCGCGATGCGTATCTTTACCATTGGCCGCGGGTTAGCGTGGGGCGTCCAGCGACAAGCGGAAGCGGCGGATAGTTTAAGCTGCGCAGAGCGAATCTCGGCGCCGCTGTGGAAAAGTCGTGCACAAAAGATTTTTTTTTGCTTGAAGGGTTGCGGTTTCGTGACTTGCGCTCTGTCAGAATTTCAGAGCTCACAATACACGTTGCCAAGCGCGTTGCGCCGGGTTAATATGCTGCTCGCGAACGCTTAATACGGCACTTGGTTTTACGGCGTATTTGACTGGGATTCCAACCTCCGCTCGGCTGACGCCGGGGGAGCGCACGAGGCGCTACGGTGGACGCTCTAACCGCGGAGAAGGTCTGCCATATTCGCGAGCGGATTGCCGGGCGAATCGGGCAGAACCGGTTTCGGACGTGGTTCGGCGAGACGGCGCGATTCGACCTGGACGGTGACCAGCTCGCAGTTCTGGTCGAAAACCCGTTTGTGGGCAATTGGATAGAGTCAAACTTCCTGCCGCACCTGATCGAAGCCGCTCGGGAAGTGGTGGGGCAGCAAGCACAGGTTCAGGTTCGGGTAGCCCCAGCGTCGGAAGCGCCGTCCCCGCCGGCCGCTGCGCCTCGCAGCGCCGAGTCGGCGGCACGCGCGACCCGGCGCCGGCACAACGGAGCGGTTCTGCGGGGCGAGTTTGAAAGCTTCGTTGTCGGGCCGTGCAATCAGCTTGCATATTCGGCGGCGCTGCGGGTCGTACAGTATCCTGGTCGCGACTTTCGGCTGCTGGTAGTTCACGGCGGTTGCGGGTTGGGAAAGACGCACCTGGTGCAGGGGATTTGCAACGCGGTCAGGCGACAGCACGAGACTCTGGAATGGCGCTATCTTTCAGGCGAAGAGTTCACGAACGAGTTCGTCTACGCGGTCAAGTCAGGTTGTGTCGATCTATTTCGTGCGCGGTTTCGACGCGTCGATCTTCTGGTCATAGACGACATTCATTTCCTCGCAAATAAGCGTGCGACGCAAGACGAGTTCCTGCACACGTTTAACGCGATCGATGGTTCCGGCAAGTCAATCGTGCTATCGTCTGACCGACATCCCCGATCGATCGCGACGCTCTCCGAACCGTTAATCAACCGGCTCATCTCGGGGATGGTGGTCCAGATCGATCCGCCGGATTTCGCCACCCGTCGTGAGATTCTGCGCCGGCGTGCCAACGACATGAACTGCCCGCTGCCGCCAGAGGTGCTCGACTACCTGGCCCGGCGGATCACGCGGAACGTGCGTGAGCTGGAAGGAGCCCTGTACAAGCTGGTCGCCATGGCGTCGCTGATGAAGGCGCCGATCAACCTGGAGCTGACCCAGCAGGTTGCCGCTGATTATGCCGAAGCGCAAGCCCCGCAGATCAGCGAGATTGAGCGCGTCGTGGCCGGGTACTTCAAGATGCCAGCGGCGGCCATCCGCTCGCGAAGCCGCGATCGGACCGTGTGCCTGGCGCGCGGGCTGACGATGTACCTGATCCGCAAGCATACCACCATGAGCTTCCCGGAGATCGGGCGCGCGCTGGGCAGTAAGAACCATTCCACCGTTCTGATGGCGGTCCGTCGCATCAATGAGCTTATTGACCGATCTGGCGCGGTCGCGTGGCGGACGTCTTCGGGACTGAAGGAGGCCTCCATTCAGGATCTGCTGGCCGAGCTGGAGCGCGAGATAGGACGCGCCGCAAGCGGATCCGTCTGAAGGCCAGTTCAGACTCGAGGACGCCCCCGGCGGTGGCACGGAGGTCACCGCCGGCGGTTTTTGCGCGGCGCCACAGTGAGTCGTCCATGGCGACAAGCAGGGTGCGACAATCGTCGTGAGCGTTTACGCAGCCACGCCGGCGCTTAAGATACTGGAGGTACTGCCAGCGTCAGAACCGCATCCTCGCGCCATGAAAGGAGACGCCGTGAAAGCGAGAACACTGCTGCTGAGGGTCGCAAAGGCGGGCCTGTCAATCGGACTCTTGTCCGTGGGCGGATGCCTGGCGACCCTGGAGCGCAATCTAGACCTGATCCTCTCACCGGGAGCCGTCGGGAACGCTTTGGTTCTGCCCTATAGCACGGTTGCAGGACTGGCGCGGCTGCTTGCACGATTGTGGTACGGCTGATGGGCGCAGCCTCGTTGATCGTGCGGACTGCGGACGGCCGCAAGGCCACTTTCAAGCTGTCACAGCGCCCCTTGACGCTGGGACGGGCAGAGTCCTGCGATGTCGCCCTGCGGGACGACGCAGGCGTCTCACGCGAGCACGCGCAGGTGTGGCTTGACGAAAGCGGGCGGGTTCTGGTCGCGGACCTGAACTCCAAGAACGGGACGCGGGTCGACGGGGGCGAGGTCTTCCGCGGTCAGACGCGACCCGCATATCGCAGCATCCATATTGGCGAATACGAGATTGCGGTCGTCGGCGCCGCACCCCTGGCGGATGTCGAAGCCGGGGTAAGATTCATTGCCGAAGCCGCCGCTCCCGGCGGCACTAGCCAGTTCTTTCCCTCAAGCAAAGGACTGGACCTGAATCAGCAGCGGCTCTCCTTGCTGATGAGCCTAGCCGACCGGATCGGCGGTGCGTTTGAGCGCAAGCAACTCTTGGAGCAGGCCCTCGACGCCTGTTGCGAGGCACTCAAGTTCGAACGCGGACTGATCGTGCTCAAGACGCCGCGTGGCGAGCCGGAGCCGCCCCTGGTTCGCAATGTGGAGCGCGACGCCAGCGGGGCGTACCAGGTCAGCCGAACGCTCATCAACCGCGCGCTTCTGCACGGCGAACGTGCGGTGGTCAACAATCCGGCGACCGACCTGGTGGGCAACCTCAGCGAGAGCCTGATGCGTTTCCCGGTCCGGTCCGCTCTGTGCGTACCCATTTTGCACCGCGACGAGATTCTGGGCGTCATCTATGGCGACCGCATTACCCGCGGCGGAACGTATAGCCCGGAGGACGTCGACTTTCTGGCGGCAATCGCCCGACAGGTCGGCGTCGGCCTGGCGAATCTGCGGCTTCTGGAGGAGTACGTCCGGCTGCAAAAGGTAGAGGCCGAGCTCAACGCGGCCCGCAGAATCCAGCAGGACCTCCTGCCGGCAAGCGCCCTGCGGAGGCCGACCGTGCTGCTGGAGGGCTACAACGAACCTTCGGCCGAAGTCGGCGGCGATTATTACGATTATTTCGAGCTCAGTGACGGGCGAATTGGATTCGCAATCGCCGACGTAACCGGTCACGGCCTGCCTGCCGCCCTGCTCATGGCAAACTTCCAGGCGGCGGTCCACGTATGCCTCGCCGGTGACACCCCGCTGCCTGAGCTGGCAGTGCGGCTCAACCGACTGGTCTGCCGCAATACCGCAGCTCACGCGTTCATCACCGCCGCCATTGGCACCGTGGATACCCAAAGCGGGCTGATCGAATACGTGAGTGCGGGGCATCCGGCCCCGATTCTGGTCGGCTGCCCGCAGGCGCCCATTCTTGACTCGCACAACTCGCTGCCGCTGGGGATCGACCCCCACGAAACTTTCCAAGTCCAGCGACTCAAGCCCACTGATCACGCCGGGGTCGTCTTCTTCTATACCGACGGACTCACCGAGCTGGCAGACGCTGAGGGCAAACTGCTGGGAAGTGCTGCGGTTCGCCGGGCGCTTGCGCAGCTAGCCGACCTGAGTGCCCAGGCCGCAGTCCAGACCGCTCTTGAGCTAGCGCGGCAGCATCGCGGTGCCTGCCCCAACGCGGACGACCTGACGTTGCTGGCGATCCAGCTTGACCGGTCCGCCTTGAAAGCGTAAGTGCTGACGTCCGCGCGAGTTCTGTACCACGTCTTCTAAGCACCCGCGTCCGATATCCCCTGTGGCCTGCATCCAACGCCAATTCCACCGGTAAAAAGCAAGTTGACGGCAGCAGCCGGACGAGTGTCGGGCCGCGGGCCAGCGTGGAGAGGCTGCAACGATGGCGAACAACATGATGCGACGTCAGATTGGTTTTGATCCCACCGTGGAAATCGAGGAAATCTGCGCGCTGGAGCCGCAGGTTGACGCGGAGGTGCACGAGGGTCCGGACGACCACTTGCGCGAGCTTTTGCTCTTTGCCGCCGCCCGCAATGCTTCGGACGTACACCTGGTGCCCGGCCAGCCGCCGGCGCTGCGGATCCACGGACACCTCGAGCTTACTGATCTGCCGACGCTGACCTCCGATGAAATCGGCAGGATGGCCGCCTCGATCCTGCCACCTCCAATCTTCGACGATTTCGAGCAGCTCAAGAACGCCGACTGCTCGGTCTGGTTCAGCGAAGATGGCCAGCGGCTGCGTTTCCGCGCGAACGTGTATCTGGCCCGCGACGGCTGGTGCATCTGCCTGCGGCATATTCCTAACGAGATTCCGTCACTGGAGTGGCTGGGCTTTCCGGCGGAGCTGGCGGAGCGACTGGTTTCGAACCAGAACGGTTTGGTCATAATCACCGGCGAAGTGGGCGCCGGAAAATCATCGACGCTGGCAGCACTGATCAACCTGCTGCGCAGCAGACGCCGCGCACACATTCTGACCATCGAAGAGCCGATCGAGTACATCTTCGAGCCGGACGGGCGCAGCCTCATTACGCAGCGTGAGGTCGGGCGCGATGTGGACTCGTTTGCCGACGGCCTCAAATACGGACTGCGGCAGGACCCGGACGTGATCATGGTGGGCGAGATACGCGACCGCGAGACGGCGCAGATGGCCCTCAGCGCCGCCGAGACCGGTCACCTCATCTTGACGACACTTCATACGCGCGACGCTAAGGGGGCGCTAACGCGGCTGGTCGATCTTTTTCCGCATGAAGCCCAGGATGACGTCCGCGCTCAGCTTGCGCTGAGCCTGCGCTCGGTGGTCAGCCAGAAGCTGCTTCCGTCGGGCCGCGAAGGTGACCGCCGGGTGCTGGTACTGGAGGTGCTTCACGCCAGCCCTGCGGTGCAGGCCACCATCCGCAGCGGGCGGATCGAAACCCTGGAATCCGCATTGCAGATGGGCCTCCGCGACGGCATGATTCTCCTCGATGACGAGCTGCGCCGCCTGCTGCGCGAGGGCCGGATCAGCATCGAGACCGCCCGCGCCTATGCCAAGGACCCCTCGGCATTCAACGCGACGAACCGACGCTGGTAACTGCCCCGCCTGCTGCGGCCCGGCGCTGCCGGCCCGGATCACGCATGCCTGAACTGCCGGAGGTTGAAACCATCGTTCGGCGGCTGCGCCCGAAACTGTGCGGCCGGCCGATTGTCGGCTTTGCCACTGATCGGACGCGGGCAGTTCGGCCCAACGTTGCGGCGCTGCGTCGCGGAATTGTCGGCAAACAGATTCGCGCCGTCCGGCGACGGGGCAAGTACGTAATTTTCGAGCTGAACCCCGCCGGGTACCTGCTACTGCACCTGGGCATGAGCGGCCAGCTCTACTGGCAAGCCGACTGCCCGCGGCAACCCGCGTACGTGCGCAGTAGTTTCGAGTTCGCGGACGGAAACCGACTGCTTTTCTGCGACGCCCGCAGATTCGGACGGATCATCTATACGCAGGAGCTCGAAAACGCAATCGGCTCTCTGGGAATCGAGCCGCTCAGCCGCCAGTTTACGGTCCGCAAACTCGCACAGCTCTTGCGGAACCGCTTGCGCCAGCTCAAACCGCTGCTGCTGGACCAGTCCGTGATCGCAGGACTGGGCAACATTTACGTGGATGAGTCGCTGCACCGCGCCGGTTTGCATCCGTTGACCCGGGCCTGTCGCCTGCGCGATGAACAAGTCGCCCGGCTGCACCGGGCCATCCGCAGCGTGCTGCGCGAAGCCATCCGTTACCGTGGCACAACGTTCGACTGGGTCTATCCCGGCGGCAGAATGCAGCAGCGGCTGCGAACCTACGGGCGGGCCGGCGAACCGTGCCTTTCAACCTGCAAGGATCGCGGCCGGTGCCGCGGAATCATCGAATACCTGCGCGTCGCGCAGCGCGGCACCTATTTCTGTCCAGCCTGCCAGAAGCTGGATGCGGCTTCATGATCTCAGGCCAGGCATCGACGCTGGTCAGGCTCTGGCCCGACAGGTCTTCCCGACGTATTGTGCCACTGAATGTGCGGAATCGCCGGAATTCTCAGTTTAGCTGAACCAGGGCGCATCTGCCAGGAAGCACTGCGCCTGATGGCCGGCCAGCTTGTCCATCGCGGCCCGGATGATGAGGGATACTACCTCGACCCCTACGGACGCTGCGGCTTTGCCTTCCGGCGTCTGGCAGTCATTGACCCGCAAGGGGGGCAACAACCGCTGCCGAACGAGGACGGCACCATCTGGGTCGTATTCAACGGCGAAATCTACAACTTCCGCGAGCTGCGCGCGGAGCTACAGCGCCAGGGCCACCGGCTCCGCACACGCTGCGATACGGAGGTCATCGTTCATCTGTATGAGCGCGACGGGCTGCGCCTGTTTACCCAGCTTGCAGGGATGTTTGCTATCGCGATCTGGGATGAAAAACGCGGGCGGCTGGTTTTAGCCCGCGACCGGCTGGGAAAAAAGCCGCTGGTCTGGGCGCTTTCGGGGGGGCACTTCTACTTTGCGAGCGAGCTGAAGGCGATTGCCTCGCTGGTGGAAGTTCCGCGTCACGTCAATCCACTGGCGCTGCACTTGTATCTGCTTTTTCAGTACATTCCGGCGCCCCACTCAATCTACGAGGGTTTCGGCAAACTCCCGCCGGGCTGTTTCGTGGAGCTGCAAGCCGGCCGGCCGGCACGTCCCGACCCGCAAGCCTACTGGAAAGTACCCCAGCCGCCGCACTTCGCGGGCACACGTGAAGAAGCACGCCGGCGCCTCGGCGAGTTGCTCGAAAAAGCCATAGCGCGACGACTTATCTCCGACGTACCGCTCGGGGCCTTTCTGTCCGGGGGGATCGATTCGTCGATTATCGTGGGCCTGATGCGCCGGCTCGGCGTCCACCCACTGCGGACTTTCACCATCGGCTTTTCGGACCCGCGTTATGACGAGACCACCTATGCCCGTCTGGTCGCCCAGCATTTTTCCACCGAGCACCACGAGTTCACGGTCACGCCGCGGTCCAGCGAAATTCTCGATACGCTGGTCTATCACTACGACGAGCCGTTCGCGGACTCCTCCGCCATTCCGACACTGTACCTTTCGCGACAGACGCGACGGGTAGTCACGGTGGCGCTATCGGGCGACGCGGGTGACGAGTGTTTTGGCGGCTACGAACGCTATCAGGCGCTGGAGATCGCGGCCGCGCTGGATGTGCTGCCGGCACGCCTGAGGCGTGGGCTGACACTCATCGCCGGCCTGTTGCCCCGCGGTGCGCCGAAGACAACCGGACGGCGACTGTACCGCTTTTTCGATGCGCTGGCGCAGTCGCCGTGGCGCCGCTACCTGTCATGGGTTGGAATCTTCAGCCCGCAGTGGCTGGCGCGGAGCTACCAGCCGGACTTTTTGGCGCAGGGCGCTTTTGATAACCCGTTGAGCTGGTTCCAGCAGCTTTACGAGCAGGCTGCGGGCACGCCGGCCGAACGCGCGATGTGGGTGGATTTCAACAGCTATCTGCCGGGCGACCTGCTGACCAAGGTTGACATCGCTTCGATGGCTTGCGGGCTAGAGTGCCGCTGCCCGCTGCTTGACCATGAGCTGGTCGAGTTTGCGCTTTCGCTTCCTGGAAAGTGGCGCGCCGGGCCGGGCGCAGGCAAGCGCCTGCTCAAAGAGTGGGCCGCAAGCCTGCTGCCTTCGACGATTCTGCAACGCGGCAAGATGGGCTTCGGCGTGCCTGTCGGTGAGTGGTTCCGGGGCGAGCTGCGCGGGCTGCTCCAGGAGTACCTGCTGGGGCCGCAATCGCGCTGCACGCAAATCTTGCAGCGGTCAGCGCTGGAGGACCTGGTAGCCGAACATTTATCGGGCCACGACAACCACGAGCACCGCCTCTGGGCGCTGCTAATGCTGGAACTTTGGTTCCGCCGCTGGAGGCCGCAAGGCTGGTAGCCAGATGGCTGGGCGGCGCTTACCAGGCCCGACGATCCTTCCGATGGGATACGTGGCCGGGCAGGAACAGCGCCGCCGCGGGGCGCACGACCAGCCAGCCAATAGCAAGCACTTACAAATGCTGCTGGACAACAAAGGCATCGACAAGCTGCTCGACCAGGCCGAGCAGTTGGTACGCGAAGTCGGCGGCACGACTGAAACGCCGGTCGCCACCGACTTCAGAAGCTCAGACTCGGAAGCGGCCGGTGCTCCCAACGACGAGAAAATCCGAAGGCTCCTGCGCATCCGCGTGCCGGTCATCGTCCAGCTCGCTGCCCGGCGGATGGCGCTTTCGATAATCCGCAGTCTGGCACCCGGATCGATCCTGGAGTTCGACAAGTCGGTCGACTCCGACCTTGAGCTTCTGATCAACAACCGCTGCATCGGGGCAGGTACATGCGTCAAGGTGGGCGAGCACTTCGGGCTGCGCATCACGCAGATTAAGGACGCCGCCGCCAGAGTCCGCTCGCTGGGCAAATAGCGCGCGCCAACGTCCCAGGGCGCTAGGCAACATGCTTTCCGCGGGCACGCCAGACCAGCAGCTCTACCTCAGGCAGACGCAACAGCCAGGCCGTCAACAGAAAAATGCCGGTCGCTGCCGCCAGTGGAATGAGCGCCTCAGTCGCCCGCGCAAGTATCCGGTTCGCACAGAATGCCGGCAGCGCCGCAACCAGAAACCGCGCGACGGCCCCACCGGCTGCGGCTGCTAACAGCATCCGCGCCAGCGCACCAAGAAGCTCGCGGTCAAAAAGTCGTGTGCCTGACCGCCGCTGCAATATGAAAAGCCCGATCGCAACCGCCAGCCCCGAGGTGACCATCGAGCTGATGGCGAATGCCGCTTCCTGAATCGAATCAAACCAGACCAGCAGCAGCGTGACGGCGACGTTGAGCGGCAGGACGCCGGCAGTTATCTTCAGCGGCGTCCGCACGTCGCCCAGGCTGTAGAAACCGCGCAGGATCATGTGCTGGGCGCAGAAGGCCCACAGCGCCAGGCCGTAAAATACAACCACGTGCGCAGCGCGTCGCGTGTGTTCCGGGGTGAAACTGCGGTATTCAAAAAGCAGGCGGACGATCGGTTCGGCGAGGGTGATCATCATCGTCCCGGCGAGAATGCCTTCGAAAACGGCCAGCCGCAGCGTCCGGCGGACCTGCTGGGCCCAGGCGGGCCAGTCTTCTCGAGCCGCCAGTCGACTGAAGGCGGGCATCGCGGCGGTCGCCAGCGAAATTACCAGTACGCCCAGCGGAAACTGGTAAAGGCGCTGTGCGTTGGTTATTGCTGAAAGCGCCCCTTCGCGTAAGGGATAGCGGATTTCTTTCGCTCCCAGGCGCAGCATTACCGGGCTGCCTTCCTTGCACGTGAGGAAGACGCAGATTGTCGAATCC
>Ga0185342_1000593_pt1 | contig 17585 bp, 17 predicted proteins | sample ConPoolayeEmetaG_FD_128045 | JGI IMG/M metagenome (GOLD analysis project Ga0185342, IMG submission 128045) | Hot spring microbial mat communities from California, USA to study Microbial Dark Matter (Phase II) - Cone Pool mat layer E metaG... ...
GCCGATCTTCTGACGTGGTACTGGTTGAAAAACATGTTCAATAATATCGTGTATGCTTATCATGCCAACGAGTTTTCCATCGTCTACCACAGGAACGTGGGGTTAAACCCATCCAAAGTTGGCTTTGCAGAAGATGTTAATATCGCTTCAGTCAAAGTCAAAACAATAAAAAGGAGAACCGACAAACTATAGGATACCAAGTATGCGTTGCTGACGGAGCAATGGAAAACTTGGAAAAAGTGGAAGTTCCCGAAAAACTGGGCCAGCGGGAGGCCACTATTGACCAAATAACTAAAGGCAAAATCATAGAGTTCCTATGGTACCTGAAAAAACAGGGATACGCGTCATCAACTGCTGAAACCTACGTTCGCATCCTCAACAGGCTCTGCAGATTAGGAGCTAACCTCGCAGAACCAGAATCCGTAAAGAATATCATAGCCCTCCAAGAACAGTGGAGCAAAGGCAGAAAATGGAACGTAGTCAAAGCCTACACCCTCTTCCTGAAGATGCAAGGCCTATCCTGGGAGAAGCCGCGGTACAAGCCAGTTGAGAAGATACCGTTCATCCCAACAGAATCTGAAATCGACTCCCTCATAGCAGCCTGCAGCAAACAAATGTCCACCTTCCTACAGATCCTTAAAGAAACAGGAGCCCGAAGAGGCGAGATCTATAGCCTCCAATGGACAGACATAGACACGGTAACAAGGACAATACGCATAACGCCCGAGAAAGGCAGCTTCGCCAGAATCTTCGCTATGTCAGAAAAGCTGACGGCAATGCTTGGCACCCTACCAAAAACAAGCCTGCAAGTCTGGATTTACAGCAGCATCCGAAACCTCGAAAAAGGCTTCAGAAGACAACGCAAGAAAGCAGCCTACAAATTAGGCAACCAAAGAATCCTGCAAATCCACTTTCACACGTTTCGACACTGGAAGGCAACCATAGAATACGCCAAAACAAAAGACCTTCTTTACGTGCAGAAGCTCCTGGGCCACAGAACCCTTAAAACCACACTCCGCTACACTCAACTCGTCAACCTGCCAAACACTGAAGAATACGTATGCAAAGCAGCCACGACAGTTGACGAAGCAAAAGAACTCGTCGAAGCCGGATTCGAATACGTCACGGACATGGGCGACTGCAAGCTATTCCGCAAACGGAAAACCACATATTTGGGGTCGTGGTCCCTCCAAAAGGGCCCGTGGTCTAGCCTGGATTAGGACACTGGCCTGCGGAGCCGGAGATCCTGGGTTCAAATCCCAGCGGGCCCGCTATATAAAAACGAAATGCGCCATTAAAGTCCTACCATATAGTGCCAGCTGTTTATCTGAAGATGCCTTCTAAATGTCAGCGGAGAATAAACTTTCCATAATTTCATTCGATGGCTATGTGTCCACTTTTTCTATAGAAGAATGAATGTACGTAGGTGTGTTGCCACTAGCACGTGATAACTTTGGAAAGATATGTGTGTTCTAAGAGATTTCGCGTCATCGAGCCTCGATTCTCTTCACTATTGGAGGTCTGACCTTCATGAGAACACGGTAACGGCAAAAGGGACATCTCACCCCAAGCTCAAGATCAGTAGACTTTACAGTCGCACCACACTTCATGCACTGATAAAGAATCGCAGACTGCTTTTGCTCAGTCTCAGCCAAATCAAACACTTCCGAACCTAAATCGTAACTAGTTAATTTAACTCTTTTTCTGTCTTTAACGAGACAAAAGAAGTATTTAAACTACGTGTTGCAATCTTTTCTATTTTGCTTGGTTTAGAATCTCAATTATGCCTTGCTCAAGTGTGACTTCAGGTCGCCACCCTAATATTCTTTGGGCCTTTTTACAGTCGTATAGCATTCGTCTAATATCGCCGAGTTGCATAGGTCCCCTTTTAGGCTCGATATCCACGTTCATTAACCTCGACACGGTGCGATAAAGCTCATTTATGCTTATTTCCTTTCCAGAGCCTAGAATCATGGTTTCATTCTCTGCATCATCAACGTCAATCGCCAATACTAAGGCACTAACTACATCCTTCACGTAGATGAAATCCCTCGTCTGCTCACCGTCCCAATAGATGGTAGGCGCCTCCCCATTTTTCAACTTAGTGATGAATTCCATAATAATGGGTTTCCATTCTTGCGAAACCTTTTGTCTTGGTCCATAAACAGTGGCAAAGCGGAAAATGACATAGTTGATTCCATATGTTTTGTTATAGAGCTTAAGATAATTTTCGGCCTGAAGCTTATCCAGATCATAAGGTGTCTTTGGATTGTCAGGTGTGCTTTCGTTTATTGGAATCTTTGATGCATCATAAATGCCAGAGTTTGAGCTAAAAATAACCTTAGCACCGCTTTTCCTTGCTAGCTCAAGAACGTTCACCATGCCAATAACATTCACCTCAACATCTCTTTGAGGATTCATGAAACTTTGGCTTCTAGGAAAACAGGCGAGATGAAAAATCACCTCATGATCCCCTTGAACTGGAAGAGGTTTAGAAACATCACACTGAATAAAACATACCTTGTTTCGCACCAAATTAATATTCTGAAGATTTCCGTTGCTTAGGTTATCAATAACCGTAACACTATGACCCAGTCTGACCAATTCGTCAACAAGATGACTGCCAACGAAGCCAGCCCCACCAGTCACAAGAATTCTCTTCATTTTTTTCACCTTGCATATGGATATCAGGAGAAAAAGCAGCGTTGCACCATTGTGGATTAAGTTTTTTGATTGATATGAAACCGTTCTTTTTGAATAATGAGACAACGTATTCTTCTGAGCTTTCAACATTTATACTGGGGGAAAAAGCATCAAATGATCCATGAATCGAAGGCGAGAAAGGAATCAATATTCTTAATAATGGAAACTTGTTAGTTAATCTTATTAGATTTTTTATCAAAATAAGTTTATTATTGTATGATAATAGGGAAAGAATTTTACGCCATATTCTAACTCTAATACCCTTAGGTCCATATACATAAATATGCAAAAGTCCACCGCGTTTTACAATATTTGCTACGTTTTTAAATGCCCAGTTCATGTTTCCTATGTGGTGTAATACACCCCAACAAAAAGCAAGGTCGAATAGATTTTCCTTTAGCGGTATATGAAGAATGTCAGCAAGAATAACGTCAACATCATTAAACTGCGCTGTATTTCTTTTTGTTTCCTTACAGCCGGATATTGTAAAATCAAAAGCAACCACCTTGCACCCAAGTTTCAACAAACCATATGTCCATCGACCATTTCCACATCCAGCATCTACAACAAACAAATCTTTAAGAAAATCCCTAGACAAGTTTAATTCGTCTATAAGAATCTTGTCCACATTTACTCTAAATATAGGATCAGACAGAAGATACGCTCCTTCTGGTAAATTTTTCCATTGGAAATCAAAACTTCCTCTCGTATCCGAAACTTTCGATTTCATCAATTTAATACCTGTGTTTTTAACCAGATTTATCGCCTTTTTGAAAGATTATTTTTGCCTAGGAGATTCAGCCATACAACATAATCGTCAATTCCAAGTTTCTTATCAACACCAGCCACAAGAATTTCTTTCATTCACTCTTCACCTTTCTACCCAGATATACTTTATTTCTCGATGATTTTCATGTAAATCGCTAAATGTTTATTTATAACCACCTCAGACCCGTGAGTTTTTTCTACCCACTTTCTTGAAAGCTCCCCTACCCGGCGAGTGAAATTAGAATCTGTACAAAGCAACAAGTAATTAAGAATGTCCGCTTGGTTTTTTACGTTCAAAACAGGTGGAAGTTCGCCAAATGCTTTCCGGTTATGTTCTTCAGAAAGATACATTATAACGGGCTTTTCGCAGGCCATTGCCTCTGGAGCTGTTGTGCCATAAGAACCCAGAACGAATTGGTCGGCGATGGCGGTTGAAAGGTTATACCACTTGATCAACCTAGGCTTCGACATCAGCGGTAACCAAATAATAGATTTTTCGACATCCAACTTTTTTACAAGTTCCTTCGTCCTATGGAGATCCGTTCCCCATTCAGTAATTGCGAGAACAGAATCTTTATATTCCTTATGAAACTGATAAAAGGAAACTATGAATATGTTGTTTCCTTTTTCCTTCCAGTATTGTCTTGAAGGCATGAAAAAGACATACTCATAGGGTAAGTCCTTTTCCGACTTTTCGTATCTATACCTTGCCGTATCAATTAGAAAAGGGACAAATTGATATTTGAAACCGTATCTATCAAACAAGTCCATAGTATCAGGGTTTGTGACAATTATTACTTTTGATTTTGAATAACCTCGTTCAAACAGCTTTTTACGAAGATTGTTGGCGTCAAAATAGCGTATTGCTCCAGCGTCAAAAGAGATATACGATCTATTTGAGAATTGTGCGTATATGGGAAATGGAGTGTGTGCAATTATAAGGTCATACGCTCTCATAGCGCGAATGACTTGCCAAAATCTCTGAGGTTTCGAGAAAAGTCCTTGACTAAAGCTTAAAACATGCATCCATGGCGGCTGAATGAAATCTTTGTTAAGTACTTCCCAGTTTGGATTATAAGGATTGCCCATGTCATTAACGTCTAGATCGCATAACTCCCACTGAGGTAAGCTACACACGTGGGATGGACGATACACAAACAAGTCAGCTTCAATTTGGCGGTCTCGGAGAGCTTTAACAATGGGAAAAGCGTCGTTAACAGGATTGCCAAAATGGGCTATTTTAGCGTCTATAATTTTAGTCATGCAGAATACCTGCCAGAAATTGTTTTATCCTCCACTTATACGCATTGTTTACATAAGCAGCACAGTCCAGCTTCTCAGGTTTTCTAATCATATACTCCAATTGTCCCAGAGGAATTGAGACAGCATTAACAGGAGTATGAATGCCAAATATAATGTACTTCAAAGCTCGAAATATCGTAAAGATAACTGGAACACCATTTACATAAGCACTGTATCCAAACGTCCTAGTGCTTCCAAACGAATACTGCCGCCTATGCTCATATCTGACAGGATATACAGCAACCTTCATTCCCATAGACTTGGCTTTGAAAATCATCCAGCTTTCCCAGCCAATATTGCTAGGTAAAGGAGTGATTCTTTTAAATAACCTCGCTGTAACGAGACGTCCACTTCCACTTGGAAGGGTTAAATGCTTAAAAACTTTCACATCATGACAGCCTGAAGCCAAATCGACATTATCATTACGCATAAAGCTAATCAGTTTTTTGGCATAATCCGGCGGATAGACGCAATCGTCACCGCTTATCATGAAGAAATCAGAGTCTGGACAAATATTCAGAGCCATATTGAGTAGAACCGGAACCTTTGCGTAGTTTCTCGGTTCACGTCTTGGGTACCTAATAGATCGAACCCTGCCGGTTTCCGAAAGTTCCTTTAGAATGATTGGCGTGTTATCAATGCTGGCGTCGTCAGCAACAGCTATAAAGGTTTCCACTGTCTGATTCAGAAGGCTGACTATTGTGTTTCGAATAGTTTTTTCTCCATCCCTGCACGGAATAAGAGCAGTTACCTTGGGCTTGCTTTTCATAAACCCTTCACTCTAAGCCAAATTTCCAGCGCTAATAGACCCAACAACTTATTTATGTATCTCGGATCATGTTCGTCTGCCTTTCTTATGCCTTTTGGAATCCAATTTTTGTTGACTATCCCAAGTTCAATGAACCGCGCAGAGTCAAACAGTTCCATGCACATGTCTCTGCCATGCTTGTTCCACATCCATACCGTGTCCATCCCCCACCCAATTTTAGCCTTAATCGCGGGCTTATAGCCAGAGTTTTCAAGAAGAATTTGTCTCAAAATCACTTTTCCAATGTTGTTTTTTTCATCATATTTCAAATTATATGGTATATGCGTTGCAATATGTAATATTTCAGGTTCAAGCATAGGCGCTACCATTTCTATATGAAAATGCTTGGAAAATGCATTGTTTGTTTTTGAAAAATCGTAAAGAAGTTTTCCATTGTAGTCCGCTAAAAAGACTTTTCCTAGAATTGGTAACGGATTGTCAAAAAAAGGGTTTAAAAGATTATAGATGTCATTCCAGTCGAATGCAAAGTTGAAGAGTTCTTCTTGATCATCAACCCAATCTCGATTGTGAGCTTCCAGATACCTTCTAACAAGAGGCTCGGTTTTTTGCTGGAGAACATACTGGTATCTGAAGACATATCCTCCAAACAGCTCATCTCCACCGTCCCCAGTAAGCAGAAGGTCGCAGTCCTTAGATGCTTGCTCAAACAGATAGTATGGGTAGAGGTTCCATCGCGGCTCATCTACTATCCTAATTTGTTTTTCCAGGTCTACGAACGGATTCTCTACCACTATGTGCCTGTGATTAGTTGCATACGTCTCAGCGACGTATTCAGCGTCTTCTGCTTCTTTATCATCCTCTCCGAAAGTGATACAGAATGTGTTAATTTCCTGTGTAGGAAAGCACTTTCTGAGTATTGAAAGAACGATTGTGCTGTCTATGCCTCCGCTAATACCTATGCCGATTTTGCGTGGAACCTTCGTTTGGACTATCCTTTTGATAACTCCTTCCAAGAGGGGAGACACAAGCTGAGATATGCCGTTGTATTCGATAAAATCTTCCCATCTTAGCTTCGGGAGGAACTTAGGACCATGCGGGTCGTAACGCAACGTCAAAATGTTCCTGATAGCTTCAAGATTAACAAAATTCAACTTATCTTTTTTCATTTTTTCACCTTTTCCACAATTGTTTTTCAGTTATTCAGCCGGATACTTTACTTTATAAACGCATACTAATGGTATGTAGCCGGTTCCTGAATATGCGCTTCCTTTATCTCGCGAAAAGTAGGCTTCCTCAAAATATTGCAGCGTAATTGATGAGTACGCCCATGTTGTCATTTCCGCCCCGTAACGCATGAGCTTGTAGAGTGTTGTGTTTTGGCCTCGGCTGTTGGCAAAAATTTCGCCGTACTGAGGGTTGCCGCTTGAGTCGAATGCTGAGCCGTCTCTGTTAAGATCGTGCCAGTCGTATCCAAGATATCCTGTCAGGTTTCCGAAGTCCGCATCGTTCAGCCCTGGGATTTTTGCCATCCACTGCCATTTTGCATTGTCGCCTCCCAAAGACACGAAAACGGGGTAATTGTACCCCGAGCTTGAGCTGCTTACCGTAAATGTTACAAAGACGACGACATGCGTTACATTGAACTTTCTTAATATTTTTACTGCCTCAGTTTCGTTTGACATGAACATTAGTCCAATTTGCTGAATCTGTGTCATGTTCCAGCTGCCATTATCCGCCAGCGACGTTCTATTAGCGATTGCTGTTATCCAGTACCCGTAATCCCACCAGCTGGCAACCACGGTCCCGTTGACAAGTTCACCATTGTAATAAACAGGCTCTCCAGGCTTCGAGGGAGACGGAGGTAGGTTTTCACGAATCCATGTCAGTGCGTCTAGCCAGTCTCGAGCAGCACTTGACACCGACATTCCTGCAGCTGCGATTGTCGTGGGAGAGTAGGCTTGGCTAAATACTCTTGGTCCCCGCCTTACAGTAGGAGGTAACATGAAATCGGTTCCAACGACGTATGTAAGAATGAGAAAAATGAACATTAACGCTATAATTCCAGTAGACATTTCCTTGCTAATATAGCCTCTAAACTTGTATTTTTTCTTGGTTTTTTCTGGTTGTTCTTTTACGGAGAGTATGAAGGGTTTTAAAAGTCGTACTATTGCCAGAGCCCAAAGTAGGCTAATTACTGGAGAAACAAGAATCGTAATTCGTATCATGGAGCTCGCGAAATAGATTGTTGTTATCCCAAAAATCGCCATAAAAATGCCTATATTGGTTGCGGACATGATGGCAAAGTAAAGGCCTACTGGCAGAAAAATGGTGCCTATTCCCCAGTTATAGTAGAAGGTGCCCCAAGCTGAAGGCCTATGTTCCGCAACTGATTCAAAGATTGTGCTTTCAAAACGGGTAGAAGGAATTAAGACTGCCAGAAATTTTGTACTAATGCTTCTGACTAACCCAGTATACCATAGGAGAATGAAAAAAACTGAGATAAGACAAGCAAATACCAGATAATATAATGTTTTTTTACTGGTTTTTTGTGTTCTCTTACTTATTTCAGAGAAAATTAATAGCAAGAAGACCCCGTAAACAGGCATAACTTCTGTTTGATAAATATATGAGGATCCTAGACGTGGAACATTCATGGCTATGGATAAGGCGATTGCGAACACTATTACGTATGACATGAACAAACGTGTCGAATATCTCTTCATTAAGATAAGGCATAGGGTGAATAGGGCAATCATGTTTATTGGATATCTTGCGGCCCCCCATGTTGCGCAAAGATAACCTAGAGACAATCCAGCCGCAACGGCGTATATGACGCTAATTTTTAGTGGTTTCTCTTTTTCTATGGATCTTAAAAAGAAGAGGCACACAAGAATCAAGGTTAAGACGCCGACGCTTTCGTCGTCATAGAATCCGAGGGCTGTTCGACTAATGTAGGAAGCGTCCAGAGCTAAAAAGAAGGAGGCGAATAATCCAACTGCTTCGCCGCCCAGGTCTTTTCCAAGGAAATATATGGCGAGGCACGCCAACGTAGCCATGATCGGAGGAAGGACTACGCATAATATGTATACGGGGTCTGAGAGTAAGGGGTCAAGAGTTGGAGAGCCGACTAACGGAATTCCCAGCGCAGACAAGCATTTGTAAATTACGGCTCCGAGTACTGGTAGGCCTGGATAGTAAGTAATTGACATGGTAGTTCCCCATGGGTACCAGCTCATGTAATCGTGCCATGAAACCCAGCCGTTCGGTCCCCAAAGCCCATTCTCAATAATGTATTTTGTCTGCCTGTACTGTACGTATGGGTCGAACTCGTTTAGGTAGTATCCCCACCTTACAGGTAAAACTCTCACCAGAAACGCAATCGCGAGAATCAGCGCCATCAATGTACTTTTGATCATCGTTTTATGTGACACTTTTGGGCGAATAGACGAAATTTTCCTTAACTTAGAGACGTCTTTAAGTATTTTTGACACTTTCTGACTCTCGCATTTAATTTTCCTTGATACTTACAAGAACCGTTTATATTTAGCTTATGGTTCAGTGTAGACAAATAATTCTTTTTACGTAGCCGCGATTAGTTTTTCGTTTGCCTCGACTCTTTTTTTGATTTTCTCAATTTCCTTTACAATTTCTGGATCTTTTATTTCCTCTTTTCGTTTTTCGTTTGATTCCAAAACAATCCTCAAGAACTTTGATTCGTATGTCCTTAAAAGAAGCTCAATATTTGGGATTTGGCAATGACCGCCTATGACTCCTGGAAACATTAAGGGTCTATCATGTCTTACGCGGTGCGTGTCTTCTATAAAATCCGCTACATCATCGAAGCTTGCACCAAAGTTTCGGCTAATTCGATGCATCTCTTGAAAGCATGCAATCATCCAAGCACGGTAAGTGGTCTCAAAAAGTTTTGCAATCTCTGTTTCAACACAACTTTTTACGACCTTGGTTTTCAAACCTAATTTCATAAAATGTTTCTCAGCTAACTCAGCGGCTTCAGGTGTTGCACCTCCTATATATTTGGTCCACCGCCTAAGCTCCTTTTTCATGTATTCCGTGTTTTTGTGTACTCCCCGCACAGGCGAATGGACGACGAGGCAACTACTGCAACGCCTGTGAACTTCTAAGGTAACGCCGGGTTCAACAGTGCTGTTAATAATCACAAGTCTCGGGTTAAAACGTAGAACGTAATTCACAACAGTTTTTACATATTCGCTTTTGTCAAAACATGGGATACAAACGTGTATGACACTGAATTTGGATGGAAAATTTGACAAGCACTGCCCAGCCTCCTGCATCTTTTTCTCATCTAAATCAAAGCAGTAAACGTTGAAGTTCATTTTCTCCTTAAGTAGCTCAAAAAGTGGGCGACCTACCTCTCCTAAGCCTATGACAAGTATGTTTTCCTTACTCAATTCAAGTCAACCTCTTCATGATACTGTTTTTTCGATTGACATTGTTAACTTTTTAAATTGAAAAATAAATCTTATTTGGGAATTATATGGTTAGTGGTGAAATCAGACTTGGATATTCTGGACTTATCATATTTTTGTCTAGGTTGATCAGTGTCGGGACCGGTCTTGCCTTCACTTTGATGGTAACTCGGAGTATTTCAGCTGAGACCTTTGGTGTTTATGGTAACCTCTCTGACGTCTTAGGTTATTTTGTTTTGGCATCAGGCGTTTTTCCCTTCTGGGCAACAAGGTTTGTGGCAAGAAATCATGTTGGTTCTTCTATTACTGTTGTATTTTCCAACATCTTGATTGCAGTGCCAGTTACAGCCATCTATCTTTCACTATTACCATTCATTATGCCATTATTCAATGTCACATCGGAATTTGCGTTTGTCTATGCAATTATAAGCATTCAAATATTCGAAATCTATTTACAGAACGCACTTGAGGCTACAATTTATGCAAAAAAGCCTCAGTGCGTCGGCGTCGGAATAATGATTTTTGAAACAACTAAAGTCTGTTTGGGATATGTCTTAATGATATTGCTTAACATGAGACTGGCTGGCGCGATTCTTTCAGTAATCTTCGCGCTTTCAATTCTAATTCTTTATTATTTAAGGTTAACAGTGTCTATGTTCCGTGAAAAAATCAATTGGAACTATGCTAAAGAATGGGTTAAGGCCTCTCCATTTAATTTATATGGCATAGTTGGACAAAAATTGTCGGATTTTGCTCTTCTCTTTTTGTTTCTTTACGGAGGGAAAATTGCAAGAGGTTATTACGGAGCGGCTTTAACTATCGCCAGCATAGTTAGCTACTCTTCATCTATTGGGTCAGCATTATATCCCCGTCTTTTATCAAAGAGTGAATCTAAAGACATTACTTTTTCGGTAAAGCTGGTCTCGATGTTTGCGGTACCAATGGCTTTTGGCGCCATTATGATGGGCGATTCTTTCTTAGTGATCTTAAGAAGTGAGTATAGCATAGTAAGGCCTGTTTTAACATTGCTTTCTATCGATGCCTTGTTGCTCTGTTTTTCGTCGATTTTTGGAACCGTCATATCAGGCACAGAGAAATTGGACGCAAATGCAGTGATTTCATGGAAAAAGGTGGCTAAAAGCAACTTGTTTCTTTTCTTGACACTACCTTACATTCAAGCTTTGGCAATTTTGCCCACTGTCTATTATTTTTTGAATTTTTCAGTTACGAACGCTCTTGACGCGGCTTTCTATGTTGCCCTTACTATCCTTGTTGTTGATGCCACATTAGTAAGTATTCGATACTTTATTGCCAACAGAAGCCTTCATTTTAAGATGCCCTTAAAACACATAGCAAAGCACGTTTTAGCATCAAGTGGCATGGCTGTGTTGTTATACGTTGTTCCGCATCCGACAAGACTTTCGTTAACAGTCGCGTTAACTTTGGTGGGGGCGTGTACATACTTTTTTATATTGTCAGTTATTGACGGCGAAAGCCGAGCAATCTTAAGAAAAGTTACGAAGGAACTTCAAGAGGCTCTCCAGATTAAAGCGAGTGTCTGAGAAAAAATGGCCTTAAGAGAAAGACTTAGAAAAGTTCTGAATCAGTCAATCCTTAATCAGGTTATCTGTTCATACGACATTATCGGAGACATAGCGGTCATAAGAATCCCTGAAAAAATAGAACATAATGCAGACAAGATAGCTGAGGAGGTAATGCAAAGTAATCCACACATTAAAACAGTTCTTCAGCAAACAAGCCCAGTCAAAGGCGAACTCCGTTTAAGAAATCTTAAGTGGCTCGCAGGAGAAAACAAAACTGAGACTCTACATAAGGAGTCAGGTTGCATCTTCAAGGTTGATCTGGAAAAATGCTATTTTTCGCCAAGACTTTCCTTTGAAAGAATGAGAATCACGAAGCAAGTCATGCCAAACGAGGTTATAGTAAACATGTTCTCAGGCGTAGGGTGTTTCTCTATTTTGATCGCTAAATATGCTAATCCTCTAAGGGTCTACTCAATAGACATTAATGCCGATGCAGTAAGATACATGGTTGAAAACATTCGACTGAACAGGGTTAATTACGTCGTGGAACCAATCGAAGGTGACGCCAAAGAAATCATTGTTAACAGACTACAAAATTTGGCTGACAGGGTGCTTATGCCTTTGCCTGAAAAAGCTTTTGAATATCTGGACTATGCGTTATTAACGTTAAAAACAAATGGTGGAAAAATTCACTATTATGACTTTATCCACGCCAAGAAAGGCATCGACCCAATCCAGGAAGTGCAAACGAAAGTTTTTGAAAAACTGCGAAATATGAATGTTTGTTTTAGATGCACCTTTGGAAGAATTGTTCGAACTGTTGGTCCAAGATGGTATCAAGTCGTCCTTGACATAGAAATTAACAAAAAAAGATAATAAGGTTTACAAACAATTCAATGATTAACTTTGTAAGGGAGGCTTATTATTGAAGAAGAAATTGATGGATATCCTAGCTTGCCCAATTGACAAGTTTTACCCTTTAGAGCTTTATGTTTTCGAGGAAAAAGACGAAATTGTGGACGGCATGATTGTTTGCCCAAAATGCTTACGCTGGTATCCAATTCGAGAAGAAATACCTGAAATGCTTCCAGATGAGCTTCGAGAAGAAAAAGACGAAAAGACCTTTCTACAAAAATGGAAAGAAAAAATCCCGCAAAAAATATTAACCGAAGGAAAACCATTCAACTTAAAAAATTAAATTAGTTCTTTTTTTAATACCTAATTTTTACTAGGCGTCCACTGTTCGCAGATTTCAAGGCTGCTTCAGCGATTCTTATTGCTTTAAAGCCATCCATGCCGGTTACTAAAGGATCTTTTTTATTTTGAATACTGTCAACAAAGTGTTGCAGTTCCAGCTTAAGTGGCTCCTCTACCTCGTACCTAGGCGTCAATGTTTGTCCAAGCGTCTCAATCGTCATCTCTTGCGTAATGTAGTCCAACGTTATTATCGCTTCACTACCTGTGATCGTCAGCTTTCTGATTTTGTATGGGGTAAGCCAGTTTGCTTCTAGAAATGCTGATTTTCCGTTTGAAAAGGTAAGCATGATTTGTGCGTAATCTTCAAACTTTGTGTGTCTAAGGTTGCCTGCTCTGGCATAGACAGATAGTGGGTCCTCATTAAAGATGAAACGAGCCATGTCTATATCATGTATAGCGGTGTCCTTAACTACGCCGACATCTCCAATTCTTTCAGGCCACTTTGTAACTCGCCTTATCGTTGCAGAAACTGGAGTACCGATTTTACCTTCAGCAATAGCCTCCTTAAGTCGTCTAACTGCAGGATTAAACCTTTCAATGAAACCGACAGTTAAAAGCAGATTCTTGTAATCAGCTAATTCAATAATTTTTTTGGCTTCAGAAGAAGACTTCGCCATCGGCTTTTCAACAAGAACATGCTTGTTGGCTTTTAATGCAATTAAAGCTTCTTTTGAAAGTCGGGTTGACCAAACGCAGAGAGTAACTGCATCGATGTCTTCGTTTTTATAAAGATTCGAGCTGTCGGTATAAGCCTTAAGACCGTATTTTTCAGCAATTGTTGTGGTTTTTTGTTGGTCAATGTCACAGACAGCTACTAGCTCGACATTGGGTAATTCGCTTAAGACTCTTACATGGTTTCTTCCCCAAAATCCCACTCCAACAACTGCGACTTTTAGTTTCTTCATTTTTTCCACACTCCTCTTCCGAGACCGCGGTAAATAAAGCCTTCCTTCATTGCTCTTGCAGGGTTGACAATATGAGCTAAATCAACTATGGCCGACGGTTTCTTCATAATTGCGCTTATTTTTGCCAAAGATAGCCGTTTAAACCTATTATGCCCCACTGCAATGAGAATACAATCTGCACCCTCCACTGTTTTGTCAAAGGAAGGTTCAGCGTCATATCCCAAACTTCGCATTTCCTTGTATGTGAAGTATGGATCAAAAACATTGACTTTTGCACCCATTCTTTTTAGGATGTTAACCAGCTCAGGCACAAGCGAATCTCTTGCCTCCTTCACGTTAGCACGGTAAGAAACTCCCAATACTGAAATCCGTGATCTTCTCACAGGCTTATCACAACTTCGAAGTGCGCTTTTTACTAGTCTAAAGGCATGTTTTATCATATTATCGTTAATATTGCGAGCTAACATGGGCATCCTTAGTTTTACGCTAATGTCCGTAGCCTCGTCCAAAAGAAGAAACGAATCTTTAGGCATGTGCCCGCTGACGATTCCAGGCTTAAGTAAATGACAAAAAGGCTGAGTGTTAGCCGCCTTCTGAGCTTGAAAATAGTCGATTCCCGCCATCTCGCAGTAAACTGCAAATTCGTTGGCCAATGAAATATTGACATCTCGGTAAATGTTCTCAAAAATTTTCGCAGCCTCAGCTGTTCTAAAATTAGGCACCTCAACCAACTTGCCCTTAACAATTGTTTTAAGCACTGCTTTTGCAGCTCTTGTGCTTTGTCTATTAATTCCTGCAACAATTTTGGAGTACTCTGTCATGTCTCTCAGTGTTCTTCCAACTGTTGCGCGTATAGGGCTGTAAGCTAAACCAAAATCTACGCCTGCTTTAAGCCCTGAAGACGCTTCTAAGGTTTCCTTAACTAAAGTTTCGGTTATTGTTGGACCCAATGTGCTTTCAATAATAACTAATGTTCCACGTTTCATGTTTATTCCAATATTTTTGCACGAACCCTCAATATTTGAGTAGTCTGGTTGCTTTTTTTCATTAACAGATATATTTACAGCTACAATTATTACGTCGCTTTTTGGAATAGCTTCCTTAAATTCCGTGGTAGCTGAAATATGATTCTCCTTAAGGTTCCTCTTCAAAACTTGGCTTAGCCCTTGTTCTGCAAAGGGACTGGTTCCTTTGATTATTTGTGAAACTATGTACGGATCAGAGTCAAGACATATTACTTGGAAACCTGCTTCTGAAAATAAGCATGCGGTCGACAGCCCCATTCTTCCACATCCGACAACGGTGATGACGTATTTTTTTCGCTCTTCAAAACTCTGTAACTCGTTTTCCTTGAGCATCATCGCTTCAGCCATTTTTATTCACCGTCAAGTCAAGGTCGATAGATATTCTGAAGGTAAATGTTTTTTTATTTAACAATTTACCCTTAAGTCTTGCCTGAAGCCTATTTTTTCGACTTCTGTGACGATTTTCTCTATGGGATCTTCAAAATTTTTGATCATAGTTTGGATTTTTTTAATTTGCATTTTCTTTATGTTTTCCAAATCTTCTAAGGTGCAAGTAATCTTTCTCGATAATTGTTTCGGATTTTTTACGAGAGTTACCAATTTGTTTTTAACTAAGTATTTCAGTATCTCGAACGGTTTGTTTGGGTAACAGGAGAATGTTGGCACGCCTAATAATGTAGACTCCGTGGTCATGGTTCCCCCTCCGCCTACAAACACTGAAGTGTAGTGCAGTAGACTTGGACCATCAATTGTGGTGTTGCAAACAATGATTTTGTCTTTAAAAATTCTATGAAGGGCCTTTATTTGTTCTTCATATCTTGGGACAACGACTACCTGGACGTCTTTGGTTTTTTCCAAAACCTGTTTTATCAATGGCACCATTGTAGTTTCAGGCAGATCTTCACCTAATAAATATGATGCAAAAGACTCTTCAGTTCTAAAAGTCACAATAGGCTTCGAATCATCCAAAACAAGGTTGCTTAAGATTTGACGGTCAGGCTTGAAGTCCTTAAGCCAAACCCAAGGATCCAAAGCATTGTATTGAACAATGTCGCTTGAAGAAATTCCGAATTTTGTCCAAGCCCCTTTAGGAATTATTTTTGGGGTCATAAGCTTTCTTGACAACGGGATCGTAAGCCTAGCAACGGCTACTGCGTGAGGTGAATCATTAATACTAACATGGGGAATTCCCAAACCGAAAGATACACGAGCCATTTCTGGAGAAGAAAACGAAATGGCTATATCCGGACTAAAATCTTCTATAACCGTTGACAGTTCAAGAATTCTTTGAGCGCTGGTTCTTAGTTTATTCGCCAAATTTCCTCCGCCATGTTCTCCGACAACCTCAACTTTTATGCCTTTGAGTTCTAGTAGTTGGTTCACCTCCCGGTATTTTCGGGTTGTCTTCAAAACTTTATGGCCTCTACATTCCAGCTGTTCAGAAAGTTTTAATGAAAACATGCACTGTTTTGGAGTCAAAATGTCTAAGGCGATCTTCATTGCTCATCACTTGACAATGTTTTAAGACGTTTCAACATTTTTGTTTTTTAATCTTTTTGTCGGGTTGTTTAATAGTCTTATTGTGTCTTCATTGCGTGCCAGAATGATCGTTTTACGATTTCTCTCCAAATCCATAGCCACATTAGAACTAGGAATGCGCTTATGCCAACTTTAAGAACTGCTGATAGATAGCTGTTTGCCATTCCTGGAAGGTCCATGGGCACTATTACACGGTCAATTATCCACAATCCTAGAATCATACATACCCAAACAAAGAGGAGGATGAAGACGAAATCTAGAATTCTGCGAATCATGTTGCCACCACTATCAGATATGCAGTTGCCAATGCTAGGAACCCCGAAATTGTTGAAATAACTAGGAACAGTAACATTGCCTCTTTTTCGTATAGTGGTCCTCTAGCAAGAATCATACGTGCAAGTGTTATTGGCGCTTTTGGATCTCTTGTTGCCATAAGCTTTCCATCTTCCTGTATTGCAACTGGACGTGACACATCCCTTCGTTCATAGAGCTTACCAATAGATGAAAGCCCGTAGAAGGCGTTCATTATTTGAGGGGCAAAGGCGACTAGTGCAACTACTTCGAGTCCTCCTATTATGGATATGGCACCTAACGCTGCGCCTATGCTGAGGCTTCCGACATCGCCGGAAAAAATCTTGGACGGATACTTGTTATAGTAAAAGAATACGAGCAACGGGCCTAGCAGACAAAGGCATAGAAGTAACGCTGAGGTTCGACCTAGGATAATTGCTGACAATAGCAAAAAAATGGTTATCACCGTGCATGAACCAGACATTGTTCCGTTAAACGGATCCATCATATTCGTTGCGTTTGAGGTCACAGCGATCGCTAAAGGAACAAGAAAGGGATACACAATCGTCATACGGGTCTGCCCGATGAATGGGAAAACAATGCCGCGAAGATTATAGGCATTCATAGCAAGTATGGGTAATCCAGCGAATAACGTGAGAAAGGGCTTTACTTTTGCGTTTAGGTTTTTGAAATCATCTATAGCTCCAACCAATCCTGCTATGAGGATACAGGCAAGAAAACTTAAAGCTGTATTGGACGATTCTGGTAATAATAAAACTGCTGTTATGACACTGATTGTTGTTCCTGCAAGAACCGCTAGGCCGCCCATTTCAGGAACGAACGGCTTATCTTTTTTGTGAACATCTATGCCACCTATTTTCTTTTTTCTCATCGTTCTTATGACAAATGGCATTGAAACAAGAGACACTGTAAATCCAGAGGCAAAAATTAACGTTTCATTAAGCAACAGTCTCGACACCTAAATATTTGTCTTGCTTAAAATTGGTAAGCCATAGGCATATATATAGTAATTG
>Ga0185342_1000594_pt1 | contig 17574 bp, 14 predicted proteins | sample ConPoolayeEmetaG_FD_128045 | JGI IMG/M metagenome (GOLD analysis project Ga0185342, IMG submission 128045) | Hot spring microbial mat communities from California, USA to study Microbial Dark Matter (Phase II) - Cone Pool mat layer E metaG... ...
CTCATCTTTCGGGGGGAGTATCACTTTTTTGAGCTCGACAAGGCCAAGGATGCCTGGTATTTTCCGGGAAAGGCCGTTCGAAAAGACCCGACGGGTTCTTCCGGCCGTCACTTGGGTCATGAAGTTGATCTTACGCTCAGGAAAAAAATCTCCGGCTGGCTGGAGCTCCTGGGCGGGATCTGCTTTTTTCGACCTGGGGAATATGTGAAGAATACGGGGCAAAGCCCGGCCACGAAATGGTATTTTCTGGAGACGACGTTTTATTTTTGAGATCAGGGAAGACGATCCCGATTTCAGAAAATCGGGTCATGTCCGCGATTGCAAGGTCAAGGAGGTGCACATGAAGCGAAGGATCCTGTTTACAGCAGGCATCGTCATCGTCCTTGGGACAATAGGGCTCCTGGCCGTTAACCAACATGACCGGGAAACAAAATCATCCGTGGCCGGAGTCTGCCCTCCTTTTTATTTGAAAGACGAAGCAGGAAATGTCATCGATCCTGTGCACGGTGTCAATGCCGACAAACCCTATTCTCCGAAACAAACCTGCGGCGCCGCTGGATGCCATGATTACAGGCGGATCACGGAGGGATTCCATTTCACCCAGGGTCAGGGGGAGAATCCGACTCCGACGCAAAAGGAACGCTACCTATGGGCATCAACACCGGGGAATTACGGCGGCAACTGGTGTTCGCCCGCGCCGCTTTACAGGTATCTATCGCCCAAACACAATGATTCCCCGCGAACCATGGACATGACCTCATTCAGCTTCATCACCGCCGGCTGCGGCGAATGTCACCCCGGGGGCGGTCCTGTGGAATATGACCGGAACGGAATGCGCTATGACGATTTCATGAGGGATGAAAAGAACGGCCTGGTTTCCGGAGGTGAAAACAACTTTGACGGCGATTATTACCAGGCCCGCTGGAGCGAAACGGGAGTCCTCGAAGCCGATTGTATGATCTGTCACCAGCCTGAATACAATAATGCGGCCCGAATTAGACAGCTCAAAGCGCTCAATTTTCGCTGGGCACCGACGGCCGGGGCAGGCTGGGGAACCGTGATGGGGTCGATTCAGGAAAAAACCCCGGTAAAGGTTCTTTACGAGAATTCGCTGTTTGACGCGGAAGGGAAAATCTCGCCGCATATTGTCAGGGAACCCCGAAACAAGGCCTGTCTGTTGTGCCACGCCCAGCCCGATTGGAAGAAGCGCGGTGCCGATTTCGCCGTCCGCACCGACGTTCACATTCGGGCCGGGTTGAAGTGTGTCGATTGCCATCCCGCTGGGTCTAAGGCCCTCGACGAACGCATCAGGGGAAAAGAAAACCATCAATTCGGCAAGGGCGATGATCCCGGCGGCCATGTGAGGGATGACCTGGACGATACCGTTCTAAGCTGTGAATACTGCCATTATAACGGATACCTCGGTGCCCCCGTCGCCAAACACAAGGGATTGCCGGCGCTTCATCTGGATAGAATCGCCTGCCAGACGTGTCACATTCCCGAACGGACGGTGAAGCCGGCTCTGTTTCAGGCCAGTGATGTTTTCAATCCGGGGACAAAGATACCGAGCAAAGGGAAATACCTGTGGGTATTTTACGGCCCGGATATGGAGTATTACAATCATTACGGCCACCTGGAAATGATGGGATTCGACGATAAGCCGACCGATCCCTTTAAGCCCGGACTCGCAAAATACAAAGGGAAAATCTATCCCGTCAACCGTGTCCACAGCGCCTGGCCGGCGATCGAGGTCGATGGCCAATTCGGCCTGATGCAGCCCTTGATGAGCGATATCTACGGGATGTGGAGCGCTCATTTCAAAGACCCGTCGAAGTACGCGGAACTGGCGAAAATCACGGACGACAACGGCGACGGTGTAATCGAAGTGAACCGTCCTGAAGAGATTGATGCGTTAATCTCTGCCGTGACCCATATGCTCGTAGCCACAGGTTATCCGATGGAAGGAAAACGCGTGGTCTGGGCGATAAACGACCGCGTCTATTCTTCGGGGAAAAAATTCCGGACGATTCCAAAAGAGGATTGGGAGGCCTCGCCCTACGCCAATGTCCATAAATATAATCACGATGTGTATCCGGCCAAGGCCGCGCTGGGAGCGAAGGGATGTCGGGACTGCCACAGCCGCAAATCCGAATTCTTTTTCGCCCGGGTTGTCAGGTATCCTTTTGACCAGAACGCTCAACCCCAATATCAGGCTCAATATGAATCGATGGGATTGAACAAAACAGCGGTCGAGTCCGGAGTGATTCGCGAGTCCGGGTTGAAGCCTTTGGTTCCGTGGCTCGTCGGAGCTGCCATGTTTCTGATGCTTCTTCATCTCGCTCTCTGCGGTCCGTGTGGCCCTACGGAGAAAGATACACAGCCGGGACAACTCCTCGTTTGCCGTTTCCGGGCAAAGGAGCGCTTTATTCATTTTCTGTTGATGGCCGCCTTCGTTATTCTTGGCGTCACCGGCTTTTTGTTCTTGCTGGGCGGTCATGATCCCTTGGGACCTCTCGCTCGGGAACTGCATGCCTGGACGGGCTGGATGTTCAGCGCTGCCGCCTTGGCTGCATTTTTGATCTGGGCCAGGGACATGTTCTTCCGGAAAGGGGATAAAGTCTGGTTGCGCTATTTCGGCGGCTATTTTCGAAAGAAAACGGGGCTTCCGGCGGGCAAATTTAATGCGGGGCAAAAGATCTTCTTCTGGCTGATCTCAGGGCTGGGGATCATCTTATCGGGGACAGGCGCGGCCATGTTCTTTTTGAGAAAAAGCGGTACGGCGAATCTCTCGCTCCTTTATACGCTTCATGACTTCGCGGCGGTGTGTTTCCTGCTCCTGCTCATCGTCCATATCTACCTTGGAGTCATCATCAACCCGGAATCCAGGCGCAGTATCTTCGGCGGTTTTGTGCGGTGGTCGTGGCTTGAGGAACACCATCCGGATGCCTGTTGAATAAGGATTCGCCTTAATCCAGCCAGTTTTCGATTCTCCGGCGGTTTTCGCTTGATGAGGGCGATCTGGCTCTGGCCGTTGCGGATCTGACGATTACGTAGTCGCCTGATTATGACTGGGACGCAGGCGCATAGTTGTTGATGTATTTTAGAAGATTGTGGTTCATAATTATTTTCTGAGCGGTTGTTCTCTGAAACATGATAATCGCCGCGTGATACACGGAAAGCACTCGATCCTCGAGTTCCTTATCCTCATGCAAATCATGAACGTTAAGTTTCAGTTCTTTCGCTTTTTCCAAGGATATCCCCAGTCCATGGGGGAGCGGTTGAGTTTTCCCATTGATATACTTGGCGGCTTTCTCAATATCCTCCTCGGTCCTATCTTTGCAATTCCTCTTCTTTAACAAATCCTGTAAGTACAAGAAAGAATTTTCTCTCATTGTTTCCGCCGCTTTGAGTCTCCCAAAAGGCACAAGCTTAAGCCGCTCATTCCATAGCAGGGCCTTCTTGGGGTTCGAGATGACATCTTGAAAAGCCTGCTCGAACTCATTAAGAATGGCATTCACGGGGATATAATCTCTGCCGAGGAGAACTTGCGGATCAGTCGGCCCGAGGCTCGAATACGGACCCATATAAATTTCATCCGCGGCGCAGGCCATCAATGTTCCCCCGCTCATTGCCAGATGGGGGACAAAAACCCGAATATGTTTGTATGTCGAATGAAGATAGCTGATTATCCTTTTTATGGCTTCGTAATCTCCGCCCGGCGTGTGGATGATTAAATCGAGCGAATTCTTATCTGTATCTTTAGCACAGGTCATAAATCCCTGAAGGTCTTGATCGATCACAACATGGAAAGCCGAAGGAACGGGGGGTTTAATGATGGAAAAAGCCGACATATAGCATATAACCGTGCGCTTCGTATGATCATGGAGTAGCTTGATATATTTTTCGAGAACTCTCAGCGCATTAAGCTGTTCATCGACTTCCTGAAGAACCTTATCCCAGGTAGGCATTCTGGATTCCAACGGTCAAAGTGAAATCCTCAGTGTCTTGGACGGCATTATTATCTAGAATAACTTTAATTTTATGGTATTCCTCATCCAGAAGTCTGTTCAGCTTCTCTGCGGCTTCTCCGATAGCGTTCATCTTATCTTCGATGGATAATTTTTCTTGTTCGATTTCAGCCATTTTATTCGCCTCGGTATCTTAAGCCCTTTTCTATAAAGAAATTACATATTTCTGCCGAAAAAGTCAAATTTTGCCGATTTTTTTAAAGCCATTTTCGTCAGCCGTCATTAGCTTTTCACTTTATAGGACGCACATTGCCAATTCTTTTTCTCAAAGGAAGTTGAAAATTTTTCGTTTTTGCTTCATCCTTATCTAAAATAGCCTAAAAGAGGGCCAGAACAATGGCAAAGACCAAAAATTCGTTTGATCAATGGGGACCGGAGAATCCGCATCCGCTCTCACGTCTAAAGACGGAGCTTGTCTGGGAAGGAAAATACGATGAATATGGTAACCGGCGGCCGGTCAAGCTTCCGGTCTCTCCGCTTCCTCTCCAACGGATCGAGACGATCGACGAGCCCCGCGACCGGAGCTATGCGCAGGGACTGCTTTGGGAAGAAGAAAAAGCGCATTGCGATGATTTCCGCAACATGCTCATCTGGGGCGACAACAAGCTGGTCATGGCCTCTCTCCTCGAGCAATTTCGCGGCTAAATCGATCTGATCTACATCGATCCTCCTTTCGACGTAGGTGCGGACTTCACGATGCAGGTCCAGCTTGGTGAGGAGGGCGAAGCGCTCCAGAAAGAGCAATCCATTCTAGAGGCAGTCGCGTACCGAGACACCTGGGGAAGAGGGACGGATTCTTACCTCCACATGATGTACGAACGGCTGACTTTGATGCGGGATTTGCTGAGCGACAAGGGAAGCATCTATGTGCATTGCGATTGGAGAATGGTTGGATCATTGCGTCTTTTAGGCGATGAAATATTCCAAATCTTAGAAAATACGATATCTTGGAAGAGATCATCTATCGCTGCTGGCGTAAAGACGCAATGGAGAAATAGTCAGGATTTTATATTGTTTTATTCGAAATCAGGAAACCATATATTTTATCCTCAGTTTGGCAACTATTCTGAATCTGCAAAGAAACATTTTTCGTATAAGGATGGGAAGGGAATATTTCAATTAGTACCACTCTTAGGAAGCGGCAGGAGTTCGGGAGAAACCGGGCAGACATGGAAAGGAATCGATCCGAATAAACTAGGAAAAAATGGGATGCACTGGCTAAAGAGCCCTTTTGTTCTAGAGGAATTAGATAAGAGTGGCCTTATATACTGGCCTGGGAAAGGAAAGGTACCGCGACTTAAGTATTATTTAGATGAAGCAAAAGGTCCCTATGTTTCAGATTTTTGGGAAGATATCCCTCCCATAAATTCCATGGCACATGAATACCAAAATTATCAAACCCAAAAACCCGAAGCACTCCTCGATCGCATAATAAAGGCCTCATCAAACGAAGGGGACCTTGTTGCCGACTTTTTCTGTGGTTCGGGCACAACATTGGCGGTGGCCGAGAAGTTGGGCCGGAGGTGGATTGGTGTGGACCTCGGCCGCTATGCCATTCATACGAGCCGGAAACGCCTGATTCAGGTTCAGCGAGAGCTTCACAATGCCAAAAAACCCTACCGTTCCTTCGACGTCTATAACCTCGGCCGCTATGAGCGGCAGTGGTGGCAGTTAGAGCGGCTCAAAGGTGCTGATGAGGAGCATCGGAAAATCGTTCTCCAGTTTTACAGGGCCACGCCCCTTACGAATTCTCCTAATCCTCTTCTTCATGGCAAGAAGGGCAGCGCCTTTGTTCATGTAGACCGGATCGACGGCATATTCACTTGCGAAGAGCTAAAGGCTGTAGCCGGTGCGGCGCAGTCGGTCGGGGGCAGAGAGCTTCACTGCCTGGCCTGGGAATTTGAGATGGAGCTTGCCCTCAAGAAACAGTCCGTCGAAGCTGAAACCGGCTTGGACATTAAACTGAAATATATTCCGCGCGAGATAATGGAGCCAAACCGGACGGAATGTCAATTCTTTGAGGCCGGCTATCTTGAGGCAAAAGCTTTAAAAAAGGGAAAAAAGGTGGACGTGGAACTGATCCGGTTCAGCCCTGCTCTGGCCGAAGCGCCGGAAGCTGAGATCGTTGAACTCCGCAAGCGGGCCGTCTCCTCTCCATTCGATTTCGTCGATTTCTGGGCCGTGGATTTCGAATGGCGGGAAGGGAAGCCGTTCGAGCATCACTGGCAGGATTTTCGGACGCGCAAAGACCGGTCGCTGAAAACCAAGACGGACATCGGCTGGGAATACAGGTCCAAGGGACGGAAAAGAATCTGCGTCAAGGTTATCGATGTCTTTGGCGTCGATACAACCACGGTCATTGAAACTGAGGTCTAAGCCATGGCTTTCGAAGTTACCGAAAAGAACGCCTCAGCACTTCTTCCCTTGTTCAAGCCCTGGGAAGAACCTAATCTCCATAGACAACCAAACCCTGTTCCCGGAGGGCCGGCCATAATTGCGCCGGGGCGAAGGCCGAGCAAATGCCCGCTTGTCCGGTCGATCCGCGCGCAGGTAGACGGCTGGCGCCGCGGCGGCTATGCGGGAGTGAGTTCTACCTCCAGGTACCTTCTGAATTTCTGGTTTTTGACGGACCATGTGGTAGCCGATGAGGACGGAAATCAAATCCCATTCCGCTATCACTGGGCGCAGAGGGAAGCCATAGAGACCATTATCTATCTCTATGAGCTGCGCGGGATTAGAAACGTCGCTTCGCTGCTTACCGAGTTTGGCGAAAGACTGTTCGATGACCTCGCTCTTGGAATTCCGCCCGAACAGGACAGATGGCCCAAAAACTGTTGTAAAGTCGCGACAGGAGGGGGCAAGACCAAGGTCATGAGTTTGGCTGTTGTCTGGAGCTATTTTCACAGTCTCCTCGAAAATGATTCAGACCTGGCGCGGCATTTTGTAATCATCGCCCCGAACCTTACGGTGTATGAGCGGTTGAAGGACGATTTTGAGGACTGCGGAATATTCAATAAAGACCCGCTTCTTCCGGAAGAATGGAAATCCGATTTTCAGATGGAGGTCGTTCTCCAGGACGAACCGGGCGGCGCAAGCACCCCAGGCGCTATCTACCTGACGAACATCCATCGTCTGTATGAGAGCCGCGACAACGAGGATGACGAAAACGGAAAGGCTGCGTCGATTTTCGGCCCGGCCGTGAAACGCGCTAAAGCCCTGGACACAGGTGAAGCCCTTCGAGACCGCATCACAAACCATCCGCGGCTCATGGTGCTGAACGATGAGGCTCATCATCTTCATGATCCTGAATTGGCCTGGAACAAGGCGATCGACACGCTTCATCTCCAGAGTTTGAGCAAAAGAAATGCAGGGATATGTCTCCAGCTTGATTTCACCGCGACCCCGAAGGATATAAACGGCGAGCTTTTCAGGCACATCATTTGCGATTTCCCGCTGGGAGAAGCCGTGGATGCGGGCATCGTCAAGGTCCCGGTCCTCGGGGAGTCCGACGAGCTTGTCGTCCGCGGAGACAGGAAAACGCCGGCCCATGAAAAATATGGCGTGCATCTCAAGCTCGGTTATGAGCGGTTCAAGAAAACATACGAGGAGCTCAAGAGAGTCCGCAAGCCAATTTTATTTATCATGACCGAGGATGCCGATTCCGCAAACGAAATTGCCGATTATCTTGACGGCGACAGTTTTCCTCTTATAAAAGGACGGGTCCTCAACATCCACACCAGGCTGAAAGGACGAATCAAAAAAGTTGTGCGCGGGGGAAAAGAAGTCAAGGAATTCATCGAGAGCGAAGCGGGAATGAAGCCCGATGATCTTAAAGAGCTGCGGGAGATGTCGCGCGATCTCGACAGGAAGGACAGCAAATTTCGCTGCGTCGTTTCGGTCATGATGCTTCGCGAGGGCTGGGACGTCCGGAACGTCACGACGATCGTTCCTCTCCGGCCTTATTCGACGAAGTCCGGCATCCTCCCCGAACAGACTCTGGGGCGCGGCCTCCGGCGGATGTTTCCTCTAGGGGATATGCCCGAGATGGTGACGGTCGTTCACCATCCCGCTTTCCGCAAGCTCTATGAAGAAGAGCTGGCTCAGGAAGGGCTCGACATCGCCGTGCTTCCCATCAGGGAAACGATTAAGCAAACGGTGACGATTTATGTGGATAAAGAAAAGAAGCCGGTGAACGAGCTTGATATTGAGATTCCTTTCGTTTCGGATTCCATCGAAAGCACGGCCGAGCTTCAAGGCTTATTATTCGAGGAGGTAAGAGATTATTTCAGAAAACGTTTTCAGCCTTTGCCTGTGGGAAGAAAAAAAGAGGGGATTGTTGAATATAAGGAACGCCATCTGTTCACGGATGAAATTGTTGCGCGGATGCAGCTCGACGCGGGATTACTCACTAATGCCTGGTCTGCGGCGGGATATTTTGCTCAAATGTTGGGGCGGGCTTGTAAGATAAGTAACCCTCATCAAGCGTTGACTCCTCTTCTCGAGCGGTATCTTTCGGAAGTATTGTTCGAGCGCAGGATTGATCTTTATTCCGGCGAAATCGACCATCGGATGCGTGATATGGACGTTACGGAACATGTCCGGGCCACCTTTACTCCTCTCATTCTCGGAAAGACCGTGAAAAAGAAGGAACGCAGGCGGATCAGCCGTGGCCGGCGAATTTCTGCCTGGAAACCTTATCAGGCCACGAGCACCGAAAACCGCCCTGCGGTCACTGCCAAGCGCACAATATTCAATCTGGTTCCGTGCGAAAACGAATTTGAGAGAGCGTTTGCAGATTTCTGTGATTATGCCGAAGACATCGTTTCTTTTGCAAAAAATTCGGGCCCACAAAAATTGATAATGGATTATTTGAAGCCTGATGGACACAGGGCTTTTTACGTTCCGGATTTCCTGGTCAGGCGGCTGGACGGAGCTCAATTCCTGTGCGAGCTGAAGGGGAAAGAGGATGCTCTTGTTTCTCTGAAGGCGAGGGCGGCGGTCGAATGGTGTAAGGTTGCCTCCAAAGGTCGCAGCGCGTGGCGGTATATTTATGTCCCTTATCATATTTTTCAACAAGCGGCGCCGAGTTCTATTGAGGAACTGGCGCGGGCTTGCGAGCCTTCGCTAAAGGCCTTGATAAGAGAAGCCGAAACAGGACAAAAGGAATTGCCCGTCGCCGAGGCTACTGAGAGAGCACGTGCCGAAGACATATTTATGAAAAGCCTCAGAGAGGCGGGGATAGAAAGAGCACCTGCGTCGGTCGAAAGCGCGATGCGGCAGGCTGTCTATCTTTTGGACCATGCGGTGCGCGCAGGAATGCCGAGCCTGGGACATGCATTGCAGCCTTTGCTTGCGCCTCTTGATGAATTGGCAATAAGGATTCTTGAAAAATTCATTAAACCTAAAATTCCGGCTGTTGCAGAGAAAAGAGAGGCATATTTCACGCCCTTTCTTGGAAACCTTCCTCCGAGAGAGCGGGTTCTCTTGGGGAAAAATGGCCGCTTTTTAAAAGACAATTTGCTTTTTGGCCGATCCATCATGAAGCTCGGCACGCTACTTTTCTGCCTTGATTACGCTAAGGGGAAAGGGCGGGTTGCTGCAGGTGTTTGGAAGGATGTCGAGCAGGCTTATTCTCGTCCGGAAATGGATGACCTTCGTTCCCTGCTCACAGAGGTGAATAACTTTCGGAACAGGCATGTGGCGCATGTGGAGGAACCCCTAAAAGATGAAAAAGCTGCCTGGCAGGCAATCATAAAATGGCTGAGATGCCTCGACCTGATGGTCAGGATTGCAGCTTAGCGAGAAGAGCTCAAAGCAGATTATATTTAGGAAACGTGGTTGACCGAATTCCGATTGGAAGGTTATGACCCCCATTTTTCGAACCACTTAGAGGGCTAATTTGTGCTAACATCTCAGCCCGGGATTGTGCCCTTCTCTTTGAGATAACGAATCGGCGACTTGTTCCCAGAACAGAAAGCGATTCTCAGATTTGACACGGCCGTTGAACGACTCCATATGGCCATTGCCTTTAGCCCCGTTGTCTGAATAGGAGACGCGCACTTTGTCCCGGATCGCCAGTTCATAGAGCCAGCCATGGCCTAAATACACGCTATCTTGGTCGTGATGAACAGTGATCCCTTCGGTCTTTACCCCGTTGCCCGGCGCCAGGCGGCCAGGGCGAGTTCGGTATTGTCCGCTTCTCCTAAAGCATAACCGACAACGAGCTTGCTTGCGTGGTCGACGATCGGCATCAATTGGGCTTTAGCCGGGCCTCTCTGGTAGAGGATCTCCGTAAAATCCGTGTACAGCAGCTCAAAATCAACAAGGGAAGACAGATTCGCCACCAGATTAATCTTCGGGCCCGTTTCCTTGAGAAGTCCGGCCAGAGAGCATGTTTGGGCTTCCTAATCCGTTTAATCACCGCCAGATCCCAGCTTGTATGCAATCGGGCCACGACCTTCCCGTTGACCTGGATCCCCCGACCCCCTGAGCTCCGCATTCGTCCTCCGATACCCGTATTCCGGATGTTCTCTGGCGATCTCGACCAACGGTTACCTCAACCAAGAATGTCTCTCCTCATAACTTCTTCTCTTCTGAGCATAGGACCAAGTCCCTGTGAAAAGCCCCAAGGCGGCCAAGACCCGGTTCAGCCCATATTCGTCATTGAACGCCCACGTCAGCTCAACTTTTTCCCGCGGGGTGAGCTCCCGGCCAAAAAATCTTTTAGCAGCGCTATCTCCGCTTCCTTATGACCGATCAGCCGTTCCAGTTCCTCGATTCGTCTCTCGTACTCCTGGATGGTGGTCTGCTGGGAGAAGATTTCCGGCCCTTTCTTGATAAACTCTTTCTTCCAATGGCTGTGAGTAACCGGATGAACGCCGTAGGAGCGTGCTACCTGGCCGGTGGCCTTGGCTCGGCTTAAAATTTCCATGACCACCTGGAACTTTAGCATCGGCGTGTACTGTTTGCCGTGCTTCTCTGACATCATCAGTGCCTCCTTAAAGGCTTTCTCCCGGCTAATGATGTCCATTATAGCACCCTTGCCTTTTAGCACTCAGGGTGGTTCGAATTTTGGGGTCAGTCCTGAACCTAGAAAAAACGGGGATATAAACGACGTTGGGTCATCGGGCCGGCTGGTCGAGGTTCAGGTAATGATCGGCCTGGTGAATGTCGCCCTGAGGTTTCGAGTCAGATTTTTTGCCTCAAGGGGATGAATCTGGTTTCGGCGGAGCGCGGCTTCAATCCAGCCAGTTTTCGATTTTGAGCCCCTTGATTCGCCGGGATTCAGCGGTGTTGTTGGTCACCAGGACGGCATTTAAGCTCCGCGCATGGGCGCCGATCTGCGTATCCAGGGAACCGATCGGCCGTCCGGCGTTTTCGAGGTCAGCCCGGACCGTCCCGTAGGCCGAGGCCGCCCGTTCGTCGAAATCAGCGACTTCCAGGGGAAGAAGAAATTCCTCCAGGGCTTGGGTGTTTCTTTCGATATTCCGGCTTCTGGCGACCCCGTAGCGAAGCTCGGCCAGGGTGATCGCCGATATCCCAACGTCCCCGGCAGAAAGCCGATCGAAGCGTGCCAGGATTTTCGGCGGCTTTTGTTTGATGAGGGCGATGCAGATATTGGTATCGAGCATGTATTTCATCAGAGGGGCTCGCGTTTTTGGGCCTTCGGCTGCCGGCGTTCGGTCATGAAATCATCGGTGAACTTATCGAGGCTCCCGATCAGGGAATTCCATGAGTTCTTGGCGGGGATCAAGATGACGGCGTTGCCCGATTTTTTAATGAAGACGTAGTCATCCTCGAAGCGAAATTCTTTGGGCAGGCGGACGGCCTGGCTCTGGCCGTTGCGGAAAAGCCTGGCTGTTTTCATAGCGAACTCACGGCAACAAGAATATATATTAATAGTCTATACTATGAGTTGGTTTTGTCAAGCCTTTGATTTTTTCCCAATATTGCCATGAGAAACGCGCTATGCCTGTCATCGCGGGCACGCCTTGGGTGCGTCGCGATCTGACCCGTAGGGTCCTCACAAGGCCTCTGAAAGAAGCCGTTATGATCTCATTGACTTCCATGGGATCGCCACACTTAGCTCGTGATGTCCTTTCAGGTCAGATAGCTTCGCTTCGCTCGCAAAGACAATAGTCTATCGTCAAAGCTCGCTGTCTTAACGGTCTGCTTTTTCAACGCACCAGGTGACCATTTTTTCTTAGGTTTCGGACAATCCGTTTCGGCGGCCTTGACAAGCCCCGCCTCCTTTCAATATATTATCTGCGCGGATACTTAATTAAATAATCGCATGAGCGGAACCGAACAACTCGCCCGGATGTTCAATGTTCTGTCCGTGGAAACCCGCGTCCGGATGATTAAGTTGCTCAGGTCGCATCCGCTGTGCGTCAATGCCTTGGCCCGGCAACTGGGGATCACTCCGGCCGCCGTCTCGCAGCATCTCCGGGTCCTCCGGGATGCGGGTGTTGTCAGCGGAATAAAACATGGTTATTACGTCCACTACCGGCTCAACACGGAAGTCTTGGATAGATGGAGGAAGCTCGCTGGCGGCCTCCTGGGCGAGAAAAAGAGAAAAGTCTCATGACTATTCCCGGGAGTGATCCGAACGAAAAGAGTGAAGAAGCCATAACGGTCGAGGCGCTGACCAAGAGTTTCGGCGACGTGAAGGCTGTTGATTCGGTGACCTTTTCCGTGTCCGAAGGCGAGCTGTTCGGCTTTCTCGGGCCCAACGGGGCGGGGAAGACGACAACGATCAACATGCTCACCGGGCTGGCCCGGCCGGACGCCGGGAGCATTCGGATCGCCGGGATCGACTGTTCACGCAACCCCAAGGCCGCCCAGCACCTGGTCGGCGTCGTGCCCGACGAAAGCAACCTCTATCCCGAACTGACGGGCTTCGGCAACCTCTGTTTCTGCGCCGCGCTCCACGGGATGAGGAAAAAGCCGCGGGAAGCCCGGGCCAGGGAACTGTTGACGACCTTCGGACTTGAGGCGGCCGCCCGGCGGAAGTTCGCCGGTTACTCCAAAGGGATGAAACGGAAGCTAACCATTGCCGCTGGCATTATCCACCGTCCGCGAATCCTTTTCCTCGACGAGCCGACGACCGGAATCGACGTGGCCAGCGCCCGCCAGATCCGCCAGCTCATCGCCGACCTCCATCGTGACGGCACGACGATCTTTCTCACCACCCACTACATCGAGGAGGCCGAGCGGATCTGTGACCGCATCGCTTTTATTGTGTCTGGAAGGATTGTCCGTATCGATACGGTCCAGAACCTCATCCAGCCGGTGGAGCAGAAACATGTCATGCAGATCGCCCATTCAAACCCGGTGCCGGACCTTCCAGAAAAAATCGCCGAGGCGTTCCCGATGCTCGAATGTCGGATTCAAACCGCGGGGATGATCCGTGTCGAAGCCAGTGAATCCGTCCCGGTCGGCCGTCTCGTCCGATTTTTGGAGAATCAAGGCGTCGAGGTCTTGGAAGCCAGGAGGCTGCGTCCGTCTCTGGAGGATGTCTTTGTCCGCATCACTGGAATCGAGGCGGACACGATGAGGAAAGAAAAAGAAAAAATGGGAGGTCCGGCATGAAACGCTGGGTCGCCTTCTGGAACATCCTCCTCAAAGACATGCGGACGTACTACCTGAAGCCGCCCAACATCAGCTGGGGCCTGATCTTTCCCCTGGCCTGGACCGGCATGTTTTTCATCCGGTCTGGGTTGGGGCTCGATAGCGTCCCCTCGCTTCTTCCAGGCGTGATGGGCGTGTCGGTGCTTTTCGGGACGACAAGCCTTCTGGCGGTCACCGTGACATTCGAAAAGAAGGGCCGGTCCTTCGAGCGCCTGCTCCTCGCCCCGATATCGCTCGAAATGCTGATGCTGGCCAAGACGACGGGCGCCATCCTCTTCGGCGTGATCAACGCTTTCGTGCCGGTCTTGATAGCGGTCTTCGTCGCCGACCTTCATGGGGTAGCCTGGGGCACCGTCGTTCCCGCCGTTTTCCTGATCGCCGTCAGCTCTACATTTCTGGGCCTTTTTGTCGCCGTTTCGGTGAGCGAGGTTTTCGAGGCCCAGACGTTCTCGAACTTCATCCGCTTTCCGATGATCTTTCTCTGCGGATTGTTTTTTCCCGTTGAGCGTCTGCCCCTCTGGCTCCGGCCGCTGTCCCATATCTTGCCGCTGACCTATGGGGCCGATCTTCTTCACGGGGCTGTCCGCGGTGCCGGAAGGATGCCGCCGGCCCTGAATTTCAGCGTCCTGGCGGCGTTCTGCGTGGTTCTGTTTATCGCCAGTTTGCGAAACATCCGGCGGAAATGGATCCTTTAGGACAGCGGCCGGCAATTCTCTCGCTACTTTAGAAGATCCGCGTTTATCGAGACGCCCGTTCCCTTTCCCCTGTGGGCAGTAGAGATGGCCATCATAATCTCTAAGGAAGCAAGGTTAAGAGGCGATCATATCCAGAAAGAAAAACTCCCCGCTGGTATTGTCTTAAGACTCCTGGAATGCCGCCGACCTGAATCGCCAGCGGCACGCCGAGCCTCTCTTTGAAATAGACAACCGATGGCGCAAGGTTCTTCTCGCCCCATTTGCATTCGATGAGCAAAATCGGGCCGTTGCTCGAAGTCCCCGTGCTCATCATCTTGGTCAATGTGGCCCTGAAGCTCAAGTGGAAAAATCTTCCGGCTGCAGGAAAAATATGAAACCGAGTTAGAAACGGCCCGCTTCCAGCCTGTTCTCGATCTTGAGCCTCATGATCTGCCGGAATTCAGGAGTGTTGTTGGTCACCGAGACGGCATCCAGGCTTTGCGCCTGAGCTCCGATCTGTAGGCCATTGAATTTTCTTCCGGGATCGGATTTGAAATCGCAGCGCCGCTTACATATAATTCCTGAAGTTCTGAAGTACCGAATTGCATCAAGATCCCTTTAATCGAGGGAGAGGAATGAAAAAAATCATCTTTATCCGGAATTTCTTTGTTTGGGGAATCGTCTTCGCCGCGATTCTCGCCGGGCCGGCGGGAGCTCAGGAAGGATTAATTCCGGGCTTTCCTATTGAGCGTGATGAGATGACGCTCGAGCGACCGGCTCAGCCGAACACGTATTTTGACAAAGTCGGCCGCAAGTTCGCTATCCTCGGCCTGGAAAGCGGGACGTTCGAAGCCTGGGCGTATCCATTGAAAATCTTCCGCAATTTCGAGTTTTCCTTCCTGCTCAAGAACAGCACCCGGCTGGTCCCGGGGAAAGAGATCGTCCGTTCGATCGAGGTCACTCCGGCGGCGACCGTCATCACCTACGCGTATCAGTCGTTCACGGTGAAGGCCATTTTTATCGCTTCGATGAGCGAGCCGGGCGGCCTCATCCTTCTTGATGTGAAGGCGACCGAGCCCCTGACCATCGTGGCCGGTTTCCTGCCTGTCCTTCAGCCGATGTGGCCGGCCGGGGTCGGCGGCCAGTACGCCTATTGGGACGCTCAGCTCAAGGCCTACCTGATTTCCGAGCCGGCAAGAAAAAACCACGCTTTTGTGGGCTCGCCGACAGCCCGGGGCATCTCTTACACGCCCGCCCACATGCTCTCCGACTTGCCGAATGAATTCACCATCGCCGTCGAGAGGCCGGAGGAAGTGCAGGGCAAACTCATTCCCATCGTCATGGCCGGCGGGAAGGGAAAAAGAGAAGACATCAGGAAGATTTACGAAAAGCTGGCCGCCGACCCAAAAGCCGTTTACTCGGAGGCTCGCGCGCATTACCGCAATTTGAGACAAAACACGGTTCGCGTCAGAACGCCGGTTTCGAAGCTCGATCTCGCCCTTGAATGGGCGAAAGTCTCGTTCGACAACCTTCGGGTGGACAACCCGGACCTCGGCAGGGGTCTTATCGCCGGCCTCGGCCTGTCGGGCACAGGAGGGCGTCCAGGCTTCGGCTGGTTTTTCGGCACCGACGCCTATCTCAATTCGCTGAGTTTGATCGGCTACGGCGCGTCCGACGCCGCCAGGGAGGCGCTCGCTTTTACCCAAAAATGGCAAAGGGACGATGGAAAAATGGCCCATGAGCTTTCCCAGGCCGCAGGATATATCGACTGGTTCAAAGACTACCCTTACGGCTATATCCACGGTGATACGACGCCCTTCTATATCGTCGCTTTCCATGATTATTTTCTCTGGACCGGCGACCGAGAATTCCTCAAAAAGAGCTGGCCCTCGCTGCGCCGCGCCTATGACTGGTGTCTGACGACGGACGCCGAAGGCGACGGCTTGATGGACAATTCCAAAGCCGGCCTGGGCGCGCTCGAGTTCGGCTCTCTGACGGGAATTCAAACGGACATCTATCTCGCCGCGGTCTGGACGCAGGCCGCCCGGGCGATGTCGAGTTTGGCCCGGGCGATGGAGGACGAGAAACTGGCTTCCCGGGCCGGGGCAGATTTCCAGAAGGCGCAGGCCGCGCTCGAGGCAAAATTCTGGGACGCGGAACTCGGCCAGTATTCCTACGCCTTCAATAAAGAAGGGAAACTCGTCAAGGAGCTGACGCCCTGGTGCGCCTATGCGTTGATGTGGGGTTTGGCAGACGGAGAGAGGGCGGCCGAAGCGCTCAAAAAAATGGGCGCTTCCGAGCTGACGACCGATTGGGGAGTCCGGATCCTTTCGACGAAGAGCTCTCTTTACGAGCCCCTCAATTACAATTACGGCGCCGTCTGGCCGTTCCTCACCGGGATTGCGGCGACAGCTCATTTTAAGCACCATAACTTCCTTCAAGGTTATCAGCTTCTCGCGGCAAACGCCGAGCACCTGTTCGACAATGCGCTCGGGAACGCGACCGAGCTTTATTCCGGTGCGCTCGCCAGATGGCCTGAAGAGGCCGTCGCCCATCAGGGCTTCTCAGCCGGCGGTTTCGTCCTGCCGTTCGTCCGCGGGCTCCTCGGACTCGGCGGCGACGCGGAGAAAAAAGAGCTTGTGTTCGAGCCGCGATTTCCCGCCGATTGGCCTGAAGTTCAGGTCGGGAATTTTTGGGTCGGCGGCGAGAGTTTTGGTTTTCGGTATCGGCGGGAAGAGGCGAAAATCAGGCTGGAGGTGAATTCCCGTCCCGACTCGGGCTACCGACTGCGTTTCGCGCCCATTCTCGGCCCGGGAACCGCGATTCGAGATGCGTCCCTTAACGGCGGCAGGCTGGACGTCAAGGTCCGGGCCGGAAAGCGGGCCGTCCAGCCCTCGGTCGAGTTCCCCCTGACCGGCAGGGAGATCGTTGAGATCGCTTTCCTTCCGACTGCCGAAATCCTGCCGCCGGCGGCGGCCTTCCGGGTTGGCGACGGCGATCGCGGTTTGAAGATCATCGACATCCATCGGGAAGCCGACGATCTGAAGCTCACCGTTGAAGGATTGTCCGGCGAGAGCTATGTTTTAGGGTTGACGAAGGCCGGACTGGTGGAATCGGCGACCGGAGCGCAGCTCTCGGAGAACGGCCTGCTCATCCCGATCCCGTCCGGAGAGCCGAATAAGTTCATCCGTTCGGAAATCGTCCTCAAGCTCAGAGCGAGCCCAGCCTGATCTTCTAATACC
>Ga0185342_1000600_pt1 | contig 17451 bp, 10 predicted proteins | sample ConPoolayeEmetaG_FD_128045 | JGI IMG/M metagenome (GOLD analysis project Ga0185342, IMG submission 128045) | Hot spring microbial mat communities from California, USA to study Microbial Dark Matter (Phase II) - Cone Pool mat layer E metaG... ...
CTGTAGTAGTAGTAATAGGTTCCCACCGGGTAGGCGGAAAGCAGCATGGTAAAGTCGTGGACGCCGGCTTCGAGGGTTTGCTGGGCTATCTGCACTTCGTTGCCGCTGAGCGGATTCAGGTCCGGATCAAGCAGCAGCTTGACCAGGTGCGGGCTGTTGTCGGCCGTCAGCAGTCGGACAACCCAGGTTCCGGTGCGCGTCTTGAGGTGGTCTTCCTGATCCAACGCCGCGGCACTGCGACCGGCACCGATGAAAGCTGCCGTGGGCCTCTCGGCATCGACCGTCACGGTTCCGCGCGCATAGCCGCTGGTGGTCCGGCCGGCGCTGGTCTGGACGCGCAGCCCAAGCAGGAAGCGTCCGAAGCCGTTGGAAAGCAGCGGCTGCGTGATATTCATAGTCACCGAAAGCCGGTTCTGCCCCACCACGACCTGGCCGGTAACGTCCTGTTCATAAGCGGGTAAGCTTGTGTCTGGCAGAGCATCAGAATTGTCGTCGCGTGCAATAAGAAGAGTGGACTGCGTGACCGTCGTTCTGGCGTCGACTGCCAGCGTGAACACCAGATCGACGGTGGCGTCCGGCCCGACGACGACCGGGTCGAACGGGCTGACGAAACCCAGATATGCATTTCCGGTAGGACCGGCACCGGTCTGGCCGCCGCCAGGCTGGCCACCGCCGTCGGTCGGCTCTTCGTCTTCCGGCGTAACCGGCGGCAACGGCTCGGGCGGCTGGCCGCCGGTCGGGTCTTCAGGCAGCGTAGGCGGGGGTTCTTCCTCAGAAGACGGCTGACGCGGCTGCTGCGGGACTGGACAGCCGGTCAGCATCGTGATAGAGAGCACACAGGCGACCACCATCGTGGTCAACGGCGAGATAAAAAAACTGGGTCGCATGCGCGGCAACCTCCGTCGCACGGCCTAAAAAGGGCTGTGCCAGCGGCCAGGCTGGCAGCCCAAGGCCATCCTAGATGGTGGAAACTGTCGCGTCAATCCGGACGCGCTAGCGCCAGAATCTGCCAGGGTAAGAGCTATGAGCACGATTCGACCGTTTGCCGCCATTCGCTATGCCACGCCGCCTGGTCGGGACATCTCGACGCGGCTTTCGCCGCCGTACGACATTTTGGACCGGGCCGATAAAGAAGCGCTGCTTTCGCGCGATCCCAAGAACTTCGTCGTGCTGGACCTGCCGTACGTGCCGGCTAAAGCCGCAGGGCCGCCAGAGCTCTATGCCGCCGCCGCCAGCATGCTGCGCCGCTGGCTGTCCGACGGAACCCTGATCCGCGATCCCGAGCCGATGATCTACGTCTACCACCAGCGCTTCCAGCACCAGGACAGGTCGTATACCCGCCGAATGTTCTTTGCGCGGCTGCGATTGGAACCGTTCGGAACCGGCACGGTCTTTCCCCATGAACAGACCTTCGGCGGCCCCAAAGAAGACCGGCTGTGCCTGACGAAGGCGACGCGCGCTAACCTGAGCCCGATTTTCGGGCTTTACGAAGACCCCGGCGGGCAGGTCATGGGCACTCTGGAAGAAGGGCTTGCCGCCGAGCCGCTGGCACGCGGTATGCTCGACGGCGTCGAAAATCTGCTCTGGGGCGTCAAAGACCGGCAAAGAATTGCGGCGGCTATCGAGCTGATGGCGCCGCGAGCTATCTACATCGCCGATGGGCATCACCGCTACGGCACGGGGCTGCTGCACCAGGAATGGTATATCCGCGAGCACGGCCCGCTGGCGCCGGAGCACCCGGCAAACTTCGTGTTGACCGTCTTTTGCGCTATGGAGGATCCGGGCCTGGTGATCCTGCCCACGCACCGTGTGCTTAAAGGGGTACAAGTCCTGCCGGAGCTGCTGCGCCGCAATGAGCAGCTTGAGGTGACCCAACTGGCAGCCGACAGCCCGGCACAAGCACTTTCAGCGCTGGCTCGCTTCGGACCGCAAGCCGTGGCGCTGCACTGTCCGGCGGATGGCGGCTACTGGGCCGTACGCCCACGCCGGCCCGATCTGCTGGACGCCATCGAGCCGCAGCACAGCGCCGCCTGGCGCCGGCTGGCACTCTCGTTTCTCCATGCGTACCTGATTCCAAAGGTTGTATTGCCGTCCTGCTGTGCTGGAAGCGAGTCAACGATCCAATACGTCAAGGACGCACAGCAGGCGGTTCAAGAGGCGCGCGCTTCAGGCGGCTCAGCCTTCCTGCTCCAGCCAACCACGATGGACGAGCTGCGCAGCGTCTGCCGGGCGGGCGATCTGATGCCGCAGAAAAGTACGTACTTTTACCCCAAGCTCGCCAGCGGGCTGGTGATCAACCCGCTTAGCGACGAACTGGTCTAGACAGAGACGAGTTCTTCGACCGTTGCCGGCGCTTCGCCGGCCAGCAGATCCACGAAGCCATCCAGGGCCGTGCGTATTTGCTCGTCGAACCAGTGGCGGTTCAGCTCGCCGATGCGGCCGGTCAGGCGCTGCAACTGCGGTTCGGCCCCGGGTACGAACGTCTCACGGCGCAGTTCGAACTCGCCCACTGCCGTGCTGCGCAGCACCAGCAGAACATACGCGTTTTCGGCCAGCTCGAACTTGACGGAACGGCGGCCCGGCTCGTGCAACGGCGTGGAAACGCGGAAACCATTATCCGTCAGGAACTGCGCATATTCCCGCAGCGACGGCGCCAGGTGCTCATCCAGGGCGTTCTCAAATCGGCCGATCCACTTCGATTGCGCTTGCGAAAGCCTTTCCACAAAGCTTTTCTTCCACCGGTCCATGCCTGCCACTCCGAAAATTACCGGCCCATCGGGCTACCCGCTCACGCACTCTGAGGTTAAATGTACGAAAGATTCTCCGGGCGCGGCCACCGCGTTCAGCGCAGTTGCACGAGCAGCCGACCCGATATCAGGACCTCCAAGGGGACCGACATGCCGGGAAGCACCAGGGCATATAGCCAGAGCGGCGACGACGGTACGACCAGCCTGGGCAGCGGTCAGCGCGTCCGCAAAAACGCTCTGCGGATCGAGGTCTGCGGCGCGATCGACGAGCTTAACTCGCATATCGGAAGCGCGCTGGCGGCCGGCCCGGTGGCGGAACTTATCGAACCCATCCGGCGCATCCAGAATGAGCTTTTTCACCTCGGGGCGGATCTAGCCGCCCCCGAGCAGGATAAGACCGCCCGCGCAGCCCCGAAGCTTGCCGCCGACCACGTCGAGCGACTGGAAAAGCTCATCGACGAGCTCAGCGCTCAGCTGCCCGCGCTGGCCAGCTTCATCCTGCCTGGGGGTTCACCCGCAGGAGCTCAGCTCCACGTGGCGCGAACCGTATGCCGCCGCGCTGAGCGCCTGGTCGTCGCCCTGGCAGCCAACGAACCGGTGCGAGCGGAGAACCTGGCGTATCTGAACCGCCTTTCCGATGCCCTGTTCGTCATGGCCCGCTTTCAGAACCATCGAGCCGGTACGCCGGAAAGCATCTGGGACCAGCAGACCTGACGCGCAAGCTTGCGCGCATTAGAATCAATTCCAGCGTTGCCGAAGGGTCTTTAGCCCCACAGCAGGAATCCGTGTGACCACCAGCACCGATCCCAACCCGGCCCGGTCAGTGTTCGGGCGTTTTATGCGCCTGCTCGGAAGCGTCCGGACCGGCATGATCATTCTGACCTGCATTCTTGTTTACGCGTCGATCGGCTCCGGCGTAGCCCCCGTCCGCGGCGCGCTGGAAATGACCGAAACGCAGGTCTTCGAACACTGGCTGTTCGTCGCGCTGATCATTCTGTTCTGCGCTTGCCTTGTGGTTGCCAGCCTGACGCGCATTCGCTGGAGCTGGCGCAGCGCCGGGGCGCTCATTACCCATGCCGGGCTGCTGATGCTGATCGGCGGATCGTGGTGGTATTTCGCGAACAAGGTCGAAGGGGACGTGCTGCTGATTACGCCGCGGGTTGAAGTGCTGACCGGTAGCGACCACTTTCGGCCGATTGGCCAATTTCCCGCGGAGGCTGGCGAAAGCTGGCAGGATTTTCTGCCGGCCTTCGGCGGACCAGTCCAACTGACCCTTGAATCAATCGAAGGCTATCCCGACGGACCGGACGCGCGCGCCACTTTGCTTGCCAGCATCAACAAAGCCGAACAGCGAGTTGTTCTTACCCCGAATGCTGCCCCCAGACCGCTGGGCAACGGGCTTTTTGTCCGCTGGCGCACGTTTGCAGAGCAGACCAGGTTCTATGATGACCAGCCCGCCCTTTACTGGGCGAAGCGCGGGCAGGCCCCCGATGGCTTCCTGCCACTTGCCGGACTGCCGCTGCACCGCGAGCGTTATCTGCCCGGCGAAGGCACGCTGAGTGACTGTGCCGGCCGGCCCGTGCCCAGCAAGCGCACGTGGCCGCATCTGCGCATCTTCGGCCTCACAATACCAACCGGCTGGTTCGAGCCGTGGCGGCTGGGCATGGAACTGAAGCCGCCCGATCTGCCGTTTACGGTTCGCGTTACCGGTTACCTGCCGTACGTAGCCGAGCTGCGCCGCAGCACCACCGGCGGACAACTGGCAGAGCAACCCGTGATTGAGCCGCTGCAACGCCGACGACCAAACCTGGGACGCAGCGCCTCGGCGATCCGCCTGCGAATCGGAGGGCGCGGGCCTTACGAAGGCTGGCGCGAATCGCTGTGGTGCCTCTTCAGCGAGTACCCGCACCTGGACAGCGCCAGCGCTGTGCCCGGACTGGCGGCGCGGCCAACGATCGTCCGGCTTCCTGACGGCACGGAGTACGAGCTTATTTATTCCCGGGTCGAACGTGAGCTGGGTGCAGCTCTGATTCCGGGCCGCCTGCGGGTGAAGTTCTTCCCCGGCAGGCGCGGGGCCGAAAGCTGGCGCTCCGACTTCTACGTGCGTTATCCCGGCCAACCCGCGTCGCGACCCGGTTTGGTCAGAACGAACCAGACCATGCGGCTGGGCCGGTGGACTCTATTTCAGAGCGGTGCGCCACGCGACCACTGGAGCTGGACCATTTTGGGCGTGGGCAACCGCCGCGGCATCTGGCCGATGACTGCCGGGAGCATTCTGGTCACTCTGGGCTGCCTGTACGCATTCTACGTAAAACCGATCTTGAGACGCCGCGCGGTACCGCAGTCAGCTTCGAAGAACGGCTCCGCTCGAGCGTCGCGGCTGCCGGCGGCAGGGGTTTCGTCTCTGGTCGCGGCGGCGCTGATAACTGCCTCGGCGAGCGCTGCCGAGCCATTTGCCGCCTCGAGCAAGGCGCTAGCGCTTGATCGTCAGGTCGATTGGAGCCGGGCAGCGCTGATCGTCGTTCAGGATGGTGGCCGGTACAAGACCCTGGATTCGTTCGCCCGCGAAAGCATGGCCGCGATGTATGGTCGGGAGCATTTGCCGGGTCTGACGCCGCTGGCGTCGCTGTGCGAATGGCTTTTCAACCGTGAGGCCTACGCGGATACGCCGGTCATCCGCATTCGCGACCGCGGACTTCGGATGCATCTTACTGACCGGATGCCCGAAGCAGCCCGCCAGCGGATTGTCCAAACTGGCTATCTTACGCCGCGCGAGCTTGTTGAGTCCTCAGTTCAGGAGCGGCTTATTGAATTAGAGCCGCGCTTTGAGCTGGGCCGGTCAATCGAGCGGGTGCGACGGGCTGAAGCCGTCGCCCGCTTCATCGACGAACTCATCCGGATCGTCCCGCGCCCTAATGCTCCCGCCGACGCCGCCTGGTACACGCCGATGGAACTGCGGACCAATGCGGCCCTGGCACTTGAGCCGGACCAGCGGCCATCGACCTCGGCGCTGCTTCGACAGTTCGGGCCGCCCGCGCCAGACGTAACTCCAGAGCAGGCGGTTCCCATCGTTGCCTGCTGGTTGGAGCTTGAGCAGGCCTGGAAAAGGGCCGATGCCGCCGCCGTTCAGCAGCACCTAGACCGGTTAGCCGCGCTGCTGCCAGAGCTGGCCGCGCCCGGCGTATATCCGGCGGCAGCCCAGCGCCGGGCCGAAAGCCGCTACTACGCGAACTTCATTGGGACCGGCCTGTTCAGCCGAGCCTCGCTCGGCTGGGTGCTGTACCTGGTCGGGGGACTCGTCAGCGTGCTGGCATTGGTAACCGGCTGGCGCAAGCCGTGGCTGGCAGCCCTCGCGCTGCTTGTCGGCGCAATGGCCTGGCACGCCTACGGCCTGAGCCTGCGCTGGTACGTCGTGGGCCGGATTCCGGTAGCCAACATGTTTGAGGCAATCACGGCTTCCGCCTGGGTCGGCATAGCGCTAGCGCTGGTGGTCGAGCTGCTGTACCGCACGCGTCTTTACCTGCTGGCAGCTCACGCCACCGGGTTCTTTGCGCTGGTCGTCGCCAGCTACGCCCTGCCGCGGCTGGGTTCAAGCGGGGGCGAGATCACAACCATCATGGGAATCCTTGACGACATCATGCTTCGCATCCACACCGTGCTGATCATCGCGGCTTACGCGCTGATTTTTCTGGCGGCCGTGATCGCAGCGGCGTACCTGTTCGGCTACTACTTTCATACGAACCGGCGTACCTCACTGCAAATGGGCCTGTTCGTGGCACTTCTAGGCCTGCTGGCCCGGGCCGCTTTTGCGCAGCTCGCGACCGATCAGGTTGTCCAGGCTGAGAACACGTCGGCGCCGGCAACAGGCGGGGCGCAGATGAGTCGTGCGGAACTCGTCCGCTGGGGCGCAGCCGGGGCGGCGGCAGTCTGCGCGTTTGCACTGGCTCTACTTGCATTTCGGCGCGGGCCGAAGCTGATGATCAGCGCCACCATCCTGCTGCTGGTAACGCTGCTAACCCTGATTATCGGCCGACCGGGCATGGTTAAGACCGTTGGCGCGACACTGCTCGGTAGCGGAGCCGCCTGGAGCCTGCTCAACCTGGGCGGCTATCTGCTGAGCGGGAAAAAGCAGCCGGCCCAGGCCGCTGCGCTGCCGGTCTGGCTCGACCAGGCGGACTGGAGCCACTTGATCATTTTGCACATGGCGTTTGTGCTGCTTTTTGCCGGCATCATTCTGGGCGCGGTCTGGGCTGACTACTCCTGGGGCCGACCATGGGGCTGGGATCCCAAGGAAACCTTTGCTCTCAACACTTGGATCATCTACGCGATTCTCATCCACGTACGCTTCATCGTCCGTCAGCGCGGGCTGTGGACTGCGTGGCTGTCAATTGCCGGCTGCGGGATGATGGCTTTCAACTGGTTCGTGGTGAACTTCTACATCGTCGGGCTGCATAGCTACGCCTGAGCGTCCACAGCGCTACTTCCCGCCAGCCGCTAAAATGCCGCCGTGCAGACAGGAAAGGACCAGCTCGCCAGCACCGACGGCGCGTCGTCGCGACCAGTGCGTATCGCCTGCGACGCGATGGCCGGCGGACTGGCCCGCTGGCTGCGGTTGCTGGGAATCGACGCCAGCTACAGCCCGGCGATCGCCGACCAGGAACTGGTCGATCACGCCCTTGCCGAAAAACGCGTGGTGGTTTCGTCGGACCACAAACTGTTTGAACGGCGCGTATTCACCAGCGGCGAGCTGGCCGGGCTGCTGCTGCCGGTCGGGTTGAAGCTTCCCGACCAGGTGCGCTTCGTGGCACGACATTTCAAGCTCGAGCCCGGCTTCCCCCGATGCGCACTCTGCAACGGGAAGCTCCAGCCGGTCAGTCGGGCGGAGGTCGCCGATGTGGTACCGGCACGTAGCCTCATCTGGGTCAAAGAGTTCTACCGCTGCCAGGACTGCGCCCATGTGTACTGGGAAGGTACCCATTGGCGGCGCATCGGGAGCCTGCGGCAAGAGCTGGCGGAGCTGCTTGCCGGGCAGCGGGGCGGCAGGCCGTCTTCGGCGGCAAATGGCGCAGAAGCACACCCCGGCTCGGCATCAGCGACTCAACGAGGCCAGCCGTGATTGCCTCGCAGACCGCTTTTGCTCAGAATAACCGCAAGGGACGGTGGTGCGCCATGGAGCTGGACTCGATATATTGCGGAGATGCATGCCAGATACTTCAGAGCTGGCCGGCAGAATGCATCGACCTGGTCTTTGCCGACCCGCCCTTTAACATCGGCTACCTCTACGAAGGCTACCACGACGACCTGCCTGACGAACAGTACATCGAATGGACCTTTCGTTGGATGCAGGCGGCTCGGCGTGTGCTCAAGCCGACCGGCTCAATCTACGTTGCAATCGGCGACGACTTTGCCGCGGACGTGCGGATCATCGGTCGGCGGCTCGGTCTGCACCTGCGAAACTGGATCATCTGGCACTACAGTTTCGGGCAGAACATGCGGACCAAGTTCTGCCGCTCCCACACGCACATCCTGTACTTCACCAAACACTCCCGACAATTCACATTCAACGCGGCGGCGCTGCGCTACCCCGGTGCCCGGCACACTGAGTATCAGGACCTGCGTGCCAGTCCCACCGGCAGACTTCCCGACGACGTCTGGTCAGAGTTTCCGCGGGTCTGCGGCACTTTCCGCGAGCGGGCCCGAATTCACGGCTGTCAGATGCCCGAATCGCTGCTGATGCGCATAATTCTGGCCAGCAGCAATCCGGGCGAGGTGGTACTCGACCCGTTTGTCGGCAGCGGGACGACGGTGGTCGCCGCCAAGCGCCTGGCGCTACCTGGGCATCGACATATCGCCAGCCTATGTGCGGTACGCGCAGCAGCGGCTGGCTGGCGTGCGGAACGAGACCCTCGAACCGGCACGCCCGGGGAACTGGCCGGCGCTCCACGCAGATCTGCTGGCTCAACTCTATCGCGAAACCGGCGTGTGCCTTTTGAACCTGCTGCCCAACGAAGCCGCGCTGCGCGTAATCGCCGCGGCACTCCAGGCCCGCTGCGGGGCCGGCTACGAGGTCGCCGAAATTCGTCAGCAGCTTCAGCGCATGGCGGCCGCCAAACAGCTCTCGCGCCTGCCGAACGATACGCTGTTCGTCCCGCGCAATCATGTTAAGAAACGGGGAAAAATCTACCGCCGCCGAATATTGCGCTGGCGCGGCCGACGCAGCATCCGGACCGGTGAACTGGCCCTGCTTCGGGTGCGGTAAACTTGCCCGTGATGCTTCCAGGGAAAATAATCGCGTTCTTGAGCGGAGAAGGCGCTATGTACGACCCGCAAGAAGCGCCAGAGGAAGGCGGGCTCAATCGCACCTGGCTTGCGGTTTTCGCGATCGGCGCCGGGGCAATTCTCTGCGCGATCATCGCGGTCGCGTGGGGCATCGGCCGGTACTATCAGCTTGGCCGGTCCGGCGAAGGCACCTTCGTAAGCTTCCTGGAAACGACAGCGCTGATGCTTTCCGGGCTGGGGCTTTCGCTTCTGCTCTGGGGCTGCGCGGAGATCATACGGAAGCTGGAAACTCTGCCGCAGACACTGCGCCAAGCCGCGCAGGCAGTTGGCGGCGAGCAAACCATTTCAGAAGGGCGTGATCCGCTGGAGCGAATCGGCTACCGATCACAAGCGCGCAGCGAAGCGGCGGCGGGACTGGAAGAGTTCCAAAGCTCACTCGAAGAACTTACGGTTCTGATGCGCGAGCTGCGCGATATCAGCCTGCTAAGTGAAAGTGAGCGTAAGCTGCGCGTTGAGGCGCAAGGCCGGGCGCTGGTCGGGCAGCTTCAGGAGGAAATCCCCGCACTGCTGGCCGAACACCAGTGGGTGGAGGCCCGTCGGCGCGTTCAGCAGGCCCGGACTCGCTTCCCCTCGTTCCGCGAATGGGATGAGCTGGAGCAGCGAATCGAAGCAATGCGCGCCGCAGTCGAGACCCGCGACATCGAAGCGGCCCAGCGTCAAATCGACGACCTGCTGTCACTGGAAGCCTTCGATCGGGCGATGAGCGTAGCGCGCGACCTGCTTGATCGGCATCCGCAGTCAGCCCGGGCTCAGGAGATTGCCCGCCGCGTGAGCCTGCAGCGGGAGAAGATTGACGCCGAACGCCGCGCGAAACTGATGGCTCAGGCTCAGGAAGCGGTTCACCGCCGCGAGTGGAGCCGGGCACTGAGCCTAGCGAACGATCTGATCCGCCGCTTTCCCAAAAGCAGCGAGGCCGAGGCGCTGCGACAGCAGCTTCCGACACTGGCGGAAAACGCAGAGATCCAGACGCGCCAGCAGATGGAGCTGCGGTTCCGCGAGCTCTTGCGCCAGGGCAAATTCCAGGCGGCCCTTCAGCTCGCACAGGAGTTGATCGAGCGCTATCCGAACTCGCCACAGGCAGAAGTGCTGCGCGAGCAGTTGCCACGGCTTCAGGAGCGGCTGAAGCTGCGCTAGGAACCGGCCGGATCGGCCGCAAGCGGCCGACTTTTGACAAGGGCGGCAGCCCGAACGATCAGCGTGGTAGGACGCGGTGGTCAGCATCCCGGAGAGCTCTGCTCCCGAATTCCCGCGTCGGTACGTGGCCACGGACGCTGACCCCGGCGTCTGGATGACTGCCGAGAAGTACTACCAGGAGCTGGCTGATCGCGCGCTGAGTTCGCGTGAGGAGCTGGAAGTCTGGCTTTACAACTGGAGCGAGCTGGAAGCGTTTCTCGACGAAGAGCGTGCCCGCCGACGGATCGAGGCGGCCCGCTTCGGTGAGGATGAAGGGCGCCAGGCAAGCTATCTCGCCTTTCTGCGGACCATCGAACTGGCGGCCGAAGCATGGCGTCACCGCCTGCTGACGAAGTTGCTCGAGCAGCCCGGCAGGTTCGACCTGCCCCCCAGCCGCTATGAGGTGCTGCTGCGCGGTGCTCGGGCTGCCGTCGAGCTGTACCGCGAAGCGAATCTGCCACTACAGGCAAAAGAAGCCTGCCTGATTGGCGAGTACCGCCGACTTGTCAACACGATGACCTGCGAGTACGCCGGCCGGGAACAGACGCTGCCGCAGATGGCCCGGTACCTGGAAGACCCGAGCCGCAAAGTGCGTGAAGAAGCCTGGCGGCTGATCAACGAACGCTTTTACCAGGATTCGCGCCAGCTCGATGAGCTGTACGCGCAACTGGTGCGGCTGCGCCACCAGATCGCCCGTCAGGCCGACTGTGCCGACTACCTGGAGTACGTCTGGAAGCTCTGGCAGCGTGTGGACTATACGCCCGCCGACTGCCAGCGACTGCATGAGGCAGTCGGCCGCGTGGTTGTGCGGGAAGTGGAAAGGCTGAACGCTGCTCTGGCGGAGCGGCTGAATGTAAGACACTTGCGGCCCTGGGACTTTTCGGCATTGCCGGACGGCTCACCGCTGCGACCGCTTGGCACGTCCGCCGAGCTGATACGAGCATGCGCCCAGGTCTTTTACCGGATCGACCCGGAGCTAGGGCGGATTTTCGACACTTTACAACGCCGCAGTCTGCTGGATCTGGAACCGCGCAAGGGCAAGGCTGCCCAGACCTTTCACGAAGTTCTCGCAGAGCAGCGCAGCCCGTTCGTTTTCATGAACGCGACCGGCTGCGAACACGATGTGTGGACGCTGCTGCACGAGACCGGATGTGCCTTTGGCATCTGGGCCTGTCGGAACGAACCGCTGCTTGCGTACCGCAGCGTCGACGATCTGCCCGAGGCCGCCGAGCTGGCGGGAATCGGATTGCAGTTTTTGGCGCTACCGCACCTGGAGCACCTGTTCGGAGAACACAAACACCTGGCGGCCCGACGCTTTCTCGAACGGCTTTTGCGACTTCTTGCACGGCTGGCCCGCATCGACGCATTTGAGCACTACGTGTATACGCACGCCGAAGCGACCGTAGAGGAGTGGAAAGACTGCTGGCAAGAACTTGGTCAGCGGTTTGGCCTGTCGGCTGCGCTGCCCGGTTTCGAGCAGTCCGACCGCCACTGCTGGCAGCAGCAAGTTCAACTGTTCGAAGCCCCGCTTTCCTGCATCGAGCATGGGATCGGTCTTCTGGGAGGCATCCAGCTCTGGCAGCAGGTGCCGCGGGAGTGCCGTCTGGGCAGTAAACAGGACGAGGCGGCGTGGCAACCGGCGGTAGCGCTGTACCGGAACGCGCTGGCGCTGGGTGCGGCGCGGCCGGCAGGCGAGGTCTTCGCTGCGGCCGACTGCCGGCTGGAGCTGACGCAGCGATCACTGAAACGCGCGGTCGGAGCGATAACTGAGTATCTTGCAGGGTGTGCGAGCTGACGCGCAACCGGCTGTCGGGCGAAAGCACCGGACCCTATAATGAAGTGAATCCGCTGCCACCGGCCAGCGAAGAGGACCAGTTGCCGCGGCGATACCTGAGCCACGGGGCGCCGCTGCCAGGGGCAGGCGCAAGCAGCGCGCCAGCCTGGTACGTAATTTGCCCGCGACCGAGTCGGCATGCCCGCGCAGGAAAAGGAGCTTGTGTACGGCCGTCGAACCGCTCCGCGGGAAACCCCGGCGCGCGCCCCAGGCCCGCGCACCGAAACACCGACACGTGCTGCACGCTCGCCGCTTCGACGAAGGCTGATCCCCGCAGGGCTGATACTGGCCGCGGTCGGTGCCGTCACGATCGTCGCGACGCTGCCCAAAGACACGGCGGCGCCAGTTCCGCCGGAAGTCCTGCCGGTCAACGTCAGCGTGCTCCGCATTCGACCGGTGCCCGAGCTTGCAGACCACCTGACGCTGGTGGCGACGGTCGAGCCGGAGTGCATCGTGCGGGTGTCCGCGGAAGTGCCCGGAAGGATCGAGCGGTTCGGCCAGCGCCGCAAGGACGTGCAGTGGCGGGGCAGCGTTTTCGCCGCCAGCTCGACCGTCGCTGAGGGTGAACCGGTTTCGGCGGGCGACCCGATCGTACATCTGAACGCCGAACTGCTGCAGGCGCGCTACGAACGGGCACTGGCGCAGTTTGAATACGAGCAGCGTGAATACCGTCGGCTGCTGGATCTGTTCGAGCGCGGGGCGACGTCGAAAACCGAGCTCGACGACGCCGCCACCCGGCGTGACGTGAGCCGGGCAACGCTAGACGAGATCGCGCGTGAGCTGGCGCGGACTACGATCATAGCCCCGGTCGACGGCATTTTGAACCGGCTGCCGATGGAAATCGGGGAGTACGCCGGCATTGGCGATGTCGTCGCCGAGATCGTCAAGGCCGACCGCGTAAAGGTCGTCGTCGACGTCCCGGAACGTGATGTAGGCTGCTTCCGCGTCGGCGATGCCGCCACGGTTCTTGCACCCGCAGCGGAAATCCCCGGTCAGATCACCTACATCAGCGAGCTGGCGGACGCGGGCACGCGGACCAGCCGCCTGGAGATCACCGTTGACAACCAAGACCAGCTTCTGCGCAGCGGGCAGATCGTTCGCGCGCGGCTCACCCGCCGCGTGCTCCACGACGTGATTCTGATACCGCTTTCGGCGGTGATCCCGCTGGAAGAGGGCAAGTTGGTGTACGTGGTCGAAGAGGGTGCGGCGCGTCCGCGGCAGGTGGAGCTGGGCCTGATTCAGGGGCGCAACGTCTGCATACTTTCCGGGCTGGAGGCGAACGATCTGCTGATCCTCGACGGCCACCGCTACGTCGGCCCGGGACAGCCGGTACGAATCGTGCAGGAGCAGTAGAAGGTGATCCTTTCGGATGCGGCCATCCGCAACCGCACCACCGTCGGCGTGCTCACCTTCCTGATCCTGGTCTACGGGGTCTATAGCTACCTGAGCCTGCCGCGCGAGGCCGCCCCCGACGTGCCCATCCCGATCATTCTGGTCACAACCTCCTATGAAGGGGTGGCACCGGCAGATGTCGAGTCGTCGATCACCATCAAGATCGAGCGCGAGTTAGCCGGCCTCAAAGGCGTCAAAGAAATCCGCTCGGCCAGCGCCGAAGGGGCGTCGATCATCATCGTTGAGTTCCTGCCCGACGTGAAGATCGACGACGCCATGCAGTATGTCCGCGACAAGGTCGAGCTGGCCAAGAAAGACCTGCCCGACGAAGCGGAAGAACCGGTCCTCACCGAAATCAACATCGCCGAGTTCCCCATCATGATGGTCAACATTTCCGGCGAGGTTTCGCCGGTTATTCTGAAGGAAATCGCGGACCGGATGGAGGATGTGGTTGAGGGAATCCCGGGAGTGCTCAACTGCGAAGTACTGGGGGCGCTGGAGCGGGAAATCCGCATCGAGATCGACCAGGACAAGGTGGCGGCTTACTCGCTGACGATCCCGGAGATTCTCACGCTCATCCCCTCCGAAAATGTCAACATCTCCGCGGGTGGGCTGGAGAGCCCGGGCACCAAGTTCAACGTGCGCGTGCCCGCCGAGTTCGTCGAACCCGAGGAAGTCGATGCCCTGGTAATTGCCCACCGCAACGGCCGGCCGATTTACCTGACGGATGTCGCCAGGGTCCGCGACACCTTCAAGGATCGCACCAGCTTTTCGCGGCTGGATGGCAAAGACACGGTTACGCTGGCGGTCCAGAAGCGCGTCGGAGAAAGCATCCTTCCGATCGCCGAGGCGGTGCGCCGCGTGGTGGCGGAATTTGCCCGCCGAGCGCCGGCCGGCGTGCGCTTCGACATCACGCTGGATCAGTCCCGCGATATCCGCATGATGATCGCGGACTTAGAGAACAACCTGCTCTCCGGGATGATCCTGGTCGTGGTTGTGATCGTCGTATTTCTGGGCTGGCGACCGGCACTGATCGTGGCCCTGGAAATCCCGCTGAGCATGCTGCTGGCCTGCATCGGGCTGCAACTGCTCGGCTACACCCTCAACATGGTCGTGCTGTTCAGCCTGATTATGGCGGTCGGCATGGTGGTCGACAACGCCATCGTCATTGTCGAAAACATCTATCGGCACTATCAGCTCGGCGGGAGCCGGCTGGAGGCGGCGATGCGCGGGGCGGCCGAAGTTGCCTGGCCCGTAATCACCTCCACCGCAACCACCCTCGCGGCCTTTCTGCCCCTGATCTTCTGGCCCGGGATCATGGGCAGCTTCATGAAATACCTGCCCATCACGCTGTGTCTGACGCTCATCTCTTCACTGTTCGTCGCCCTGGTCATCAACACTTCACTGAGCTCGGCGCTTATCACGCGCCGGGCGGCGGCTTCCGGCCCGGGCCGTTTTCTGCGCGGCTACCGCCAACTGCTGCAAGTGGCCATCGAGCACCGTTTCACGACTTTGAGCTTTTCGGCTTTGCTTCTGGTTGGCCTGGCAATCGCCTACGGGCGGTTTGGCCACGGCATTGAGCTCTTCCCTGAGTTCGACCCGCGCCGCGGCGCCATTAGCATCCGCTGCCCGCAGGGAACAAACATTCGGCAGACCAACGCCCTGGCCCAGGTCATCGAAGAGCGGCTAGCGCCGTTTGCCGACGACCTGGAGCACGTCATTACCAACGTGGGTAATGTCGGAGGAGGCAGGCCGGGCGAGTCCGGCGGCGATCACCAGGCCACCATTACCCTGCTTTTCCACGACTACGACCAGCGCCGCCGCCCCAGCGCCGCCGTGCTCGCTGAAATCCGCACCCTTCTAGCCGACCTGGCCGGAGCGGAAATCAAAGTCAAAAAGCAGGAAGAGGGGCCGCCCGTCGGTGACGCCGTCACCGCCCGCATCATCGGAGAAGACTTCAGGCTCCTCCAGACGATCAGCGAGCAGGCCAAGCAAAAGATCGCCAGCGTCCCGGGGCTCGTCAACCTGCGCAGCGACCACGAGGCCAGTCGCCCGGAGCTGGCCTTCCGCGTCGACCGGCAGCGCGCCATGTTGCACGGCGTCAACACGGCCATGGTCGGCAACTTCCTCAAAACCGCGGTCTTTGGAACCGAAGTCAGCAAATACCGTCAGTTCAACGAAGAGTACGACATCACCGTCCGGCTTCCACCGCTACAGCGCCAGACCATCGATGACCTGCTGCGTCTGCGGGTTCCTAACGTCCGCGGCGAACCGATCCCACTCAGCTCGCTTGGTCAGTTCGAATACACCGGTGGCTACGGCACCATCCGGCGGATCAACCAAAAGCGGGTGATCACCCTGACTGCCGACGCCGAGGGCCGGCTGGGAACCGAGGTCCTGCGCGACGCGCAACAGCGTCTGGCGCAGCTTTCACTGCCGCTGGGCTACGAAATCCGCTACGCCGGACAGAACGAGGAACAGGAAAAAGCCCAGGCCTTTCTGACCCGGGCCTTCTGGACCGCTCTTTTGCTCATCATGCTCATTCTGGTTGCCCAGTTCAACAGCCTGGCGGTCCCGCTGATCATCATGATCACCGTCGTGCTCTCGCTCATCGGCGTCCTGGCCGGCCTGCTCATCTGCCGCATGCCCTTCGGGATCATCATGACCGGCATCGGCGTAATCAGCCTGGCCGGCGTGGTGGTGAACAACGCGATCGTGCTTCTGGACTACACGCGCAAATTGCAGCGGCGCGGGCTTTCGCTTCTGGAGGCGGCGGTCGAAGCGGGGGCAACCCGGCTGCGGCCGGTCCTGCTCACCGCCAGCACGACCGCGCTGGGCCTGATTCCCATGGCGACCGGGGTAAGCTACGACCTCCACAAAGCCGCCTGGGCCGTCAAGAGCGAATCCAGTCAATGGTGGGCCAGCATGGCGGTAGCCATTATCTTCGGCCTTTCGTTTGCCACAGTTCTGACGCTGGTGGTCGTGCCGACACTCTACGTCAGCCTGATGCGGCTGGCCCAGCGCGTCGGGCTGAGCATCGACGGCCGCCGCGCAGAAGCGAGCCCGGATAATCTGCCGGCATTCGAGCTGCCGCCTTCGACGTGAACCAGGTGCACCCCGCGGCTATACCATTTCGGGCGCCGTCAGATTATCCTGCACCTGGGCCGACGGCGCGGTAAATGGGGTTGTTGGTAACCGCAGCGCTGGCGGACCGCCGCTGGATGCCGTTTCGGCCCGCCGAGGAAACTGCGTATGAATGTATCGACCCCGGTGATTGCAGAACCGACTGCGCAAACTGCGCGGTCCTCAGTTCCGCGGCCGCTGCCGCCTTTGGCCGAGCGCCTGCTCATCATCGGCCTGGACGGGGCAACATTCTACGTGCTGGACCCGCTGATGACCGGGGGCTACATGCCGAACCTGTCGCGATTTATCGCCCAAGGCGTGTCCGGAGTACTACGCTCCACCCAGCCGCCGATCACGCCTGCGGCCTGGACGACGTTCATGACCGGCAAGGGGCCGGGGCACCACGGAATTCTGGATTTTGAAAAGTACGACGCCACAATCCACCGGCTGACCTTCAACAGCACCTACCAGATCGAAGAAAAAACCATCTGGGAACTTCTTAGCGAGAAGGGGCTGCGCGTCGGCAGCATCAACGTGCCGATGACCTTCCCGCCGCGACCGGTCAACGGCTTCATGATCAGCGGCTTCGAGACGCCCAGCATCCAGGCGGAGTTCACCTGGCCACGCGAGCTCAAGGAGGAGATTTTCCGCCTGATACCGGATTACAGCTACCGCACCAACTGGCAGCGCAGCACCCTGGGTAGTACCGCGGTCTTTGCGGCGAATCTGGAATACATCGCCAACAGTTTCGAACAGGGCTACCGGCTGATGCGCTACTGCGGCGACCGCTTCGGCTGGGAGGTCATGATGGTGGTGCTCAAGCTGGTGGATAACCTCCAGCAC